>Ga0233449_1004207_pt1 | contig 9939 bp, 9 predicted proteins | sample SI_124_October20_FD_183012 | JGI IMG/M metagenome (GOLD analysis project Ga0233449, IMG submission 183012) | Seawater microbial communities from Saanich Inlet, British Columbia, Canada - SI_124_October2016_200_MG | ecosystem: Environmental > Aquatic > Marine > Inlet | place: Canada: British... | reverse complement strand
CGGGAACTCCTTTGATCGGCGACATTGTTCGTACGATGCCCGCATTTAAGGATTTTGACGACAAATTGTTACCCGGCATTGCCGAAAATTGCGCCGAGATCCTGGGTCAGGAAAATGGCATGGATACGATCATCGGCATTATTGCCGACAGTTTACCTGAACGCCTGTGCATGACTGCCTACGCCCTGGCGTGTGACGTGGCTGCAGCCGATGGCCACGTCCAGCAGGAAGAACTGCGTCTTCTGGAAATGATCCGCCACAAACTGAACGTTGACCGCCTGCATGCAGCTGCGATCGAGACCGGCGCTGCTGCCCGATATCAGAAAGTCGACTAGATTTTATTAAGGAAACCCGCGACTTCGGTAATTCCTTCCGACCAGTTTTGCTCTTCGGTCCGTCCTGATTTCTTGCGCGGTTTAAAACTGTGATCGCCGTCTTCCAGCCAGTGAAGACGTATCTTCTTTGACAGAGTGTATCCGCTGACAGCATCCTGATTGCCCATGGTGTCGCGGGTACCTTGAACAATCAATGTCGGCGCTTTCAGACCCGCCAGATGCTCTGTGCGGGTTTTCTCTGGCTTGCCAAGTGGATGAAAAGGGTATCCGAGACACACCAGACCATCTGCGGCTTGGTCATCTGCGACAAGGCTGGCGATGCGTCCACCCATCGACTTGCCACCAATAATCAGTCGCCCGTCTTTCGGCATGGTATTACGAACCGCTGCGATCACTTCAGCCCACGCTTCCTGTAGTTTTGGTGCACGGTCCGGCGGGCGTTTACTGCCCGTTGCACGGCGCGTTTGCATATAGGGAAATTCAAACCTGCCCACACATAAACCGGTTGCCGCCAGTCCTTCGGCAAACGCCACCATAAAAGGACTGTCCATGGGCGCACCTGCACCGTGGGCAAGAATAAGTGTGTGTTGCCTCTTTCGTGCACCGTCAAACAACATTGTCGATAGGATAGTCATGTTTCCTCCTGTATCACACAGATCACATGCATGATCACAAAGTCGTGGTCAAGGCTTGCCTGAACGTCATTATTGGCGAGACTTGAATTCTGGACACCAAAGGAGAGCCCGCGCGTGGCGCAGTATATTGTTGAACATGAACCACTGATCAGGCTTGCCTGTTTTGTTGGCATTTTTGCCGCCGTCGCTCTTGCTGAAATCCTGTCTCCACGGCGGTCGCTGGTTCATTCCAAATTCCGGCGCTGGTTGGTAAATATCGGCATTACCGTAACCAATTCCCTGATCCTGCGTTTGTTTGTACCAATCCTTGCCGCGGGCCTGGCAGCCAAAGCAGAAATCGGTGGCTTCGGACTGCTGAACCTGATTGACCTGCCTGGCTGGCTGGAGATCGTATTTGCAATTATCGTTCTTGATTTATTGATCTATCTGCAACATCTGGCGGTTCATGCTGTACCAGTATTATGGCGTTTGCATATGGTGCATCATATCGACCTCGATTTTGACGTTACAACAGGTGCCAGATTCCACCCGATTGAAATATTATTCTCTATGGCAGTAAAACTGGCTGCGGTCGCCTTGCTTGGTCCTGCAGTTGTCGCAGTGATCCTCTTTGAAATTCTGTTGAATGCAACAGCCATGTTCAATCATGGCAACTTCCGCCTTCCGCTGGAACTGGATCGGGTTTTGCGGCTATTTGTTGTGACACCGGATATGCATCGTGTACATCATTCCATTCGCATTGAAGAAACGAACAGTAACTATGGATTTAACTTGCCCTGGTGGGACCGCCTGTTTGGCACCTATCGCCCACAACCTCAGGCAGGTCACGATTTGATGACCATTGGCATCACGCCCTACAGCAGTTCACCACCACTCGGGTTCATAAATGCGCTTGCACTGCCGCTGGTGAGTCGCACGGGAAAGTATCCTGGATTTTTCCGGCGGACCGGCAAGTGAAATATACCGGCTTCTTGCGCCTCGTTGTTCTGGTGAGCCTTGGTGCGGCTATGATCTGGATCTGGTCCATGCGTGACATGTTCGATTCGCAAACAATGGAAGCTCAAATCAGCGAATTTGGCATGTGGGCACCAATTGTCTTTATTGCAGCCTATACCATTGCCGTGCCGCTTTGCCTGCCCGGCTCCCTGATTACCCTGCTCGCAGGTGCCTTGTTTGGCCCGGTATTTGGTGGAATATATGCTCTTCTGGGTGCAACCATTGGCGCGACGTTGTCTTTTCTGATCGCTCGCTACATTGCAGGTGATCTGGCGACTTCGAAATTTGGTGGCAAGCTTGGACACATTAAGGAAGGTGTAGATGCCGAGGGTTGGCGCTTCGTTGCTCTGGTTCGCCTGGTGCCTCTCTTTCCTTTCAACATTCTGAATTACCTGATGGGCCTGACGGCTATTCCGCTGAAACACTACGTACTGGCATCATTTATCTGCATGGCGCCCGGGACAGGCGCATACGCTTATGCGGGTTACGCTGGCAGGGAAGCCGCAACAGGTGGTCAGGATTTTGTCTTTAAAATTGTGACCGCCCTGAGCATACTGGCCGCTGTTGCCTTAATGCCATTGATCATAAAGCGCTGGCGCGCTCATTTCGCCGAGAAACCACCCGCCTCCTCCTGAACAACTGATCAAGGTAAATTTTGCCTCTGGTTATCAGTCCTGTGATACAGTGGCTTCAGACCTTTGGAGGAGGGAATGATGTCCAAATCAGGAATTATTCAGTTGCGTCCGCGTAAGGTAGTATTTTTCATTATCACAGCCCTTTTGGCAGCCCTGGCTATTGGTCAGGCTGCAAAAGCGTCAGAAATGACACAAATATTGGGCCTTGTGGCAACAGCCAACCCAGTTGAACTAAAATGCAGTAGTGGTATTTGCGCCGCCGAGTTCAGTAGTTTTTGCCTGCAACGAGATCAACCAAGCCCCGGCTTTAATACCAGTTACAAGCCCGCTAGGGCGCAGGACCTGACCCTGGTCCTTACCAGCAACGATGGTTCAGTGAGAGAAATTTCTGCGGCAAACCACATTCAAATCAATTCCTTACGCAGTTATGCCGCCGTCAATATCAGCTTGCCGGAACGTACACTGGTCGCTTTTGGGGCGGCACATGTTGCGATCAAAATCACCAGGCAGGTGTCGCTTCTACCAACTGCTGGTGCCAATGAGATGGAGCAAGCCACAGGCCAGGGACGAGCCATTGCTGCTGGTTACTTTGACGGTCACTCAGGTGAAGCTGGTGTTGCCAGAGTATTGTCGCATGTCATCAACAGTTTACGTCCACATGAACGATTGAGTTCGACCGATCGCAAACAGCACTGGCAAACCGCTTTGAAGCGTATGGGCAAAGCCGCTAATCACGAATCCACAGCGATTGCCGAAGAACATTTCAATGGATGCCAGGGCTGGCTTGATCGGAAGCTGGTCTATGGCTTGCGAAATTGTCTCGAGGGTCGGCACGACATGGTTTTGCGTGACCTCAACATGAAGTTCTGGAAAAGCCTTGAGCCCGGCAGTTAGGCCGCTTTCGGGGTTAGCGCAAACGCAGTGTTGCGTTCAAATTTTGAATTCGTTTGATAATTGTTTCTCTGTAAAGGGCTTCGGAAATATTCGGGTCTTCGACGCAGGTTACCCCCCTTGATACCGGGACGATCACACCGGTTCGGCTTTGTGCATCAATGTACCCATTTTTTAGTGCTTCGGAGCTGCCTCCCTGGGCACCTATTCCTGGCATCAAGAAAATGGAGTTTGGCATCAGCGATCTTAAATTTCCCGCTTCCTCGGAATAGGTTGCACCGACGACAGCGCCTATGTTGCTGACACCTGCGTCACCTGTATTTTTACTTGCTTCGCGGCAAATGAATTCACTTATTTTGGTTGAAACATTTCCATTTTGACACGGAATATCCTGTATCCATCCCGCGTCGGCGTTTGAAGTTCTCGCAAGAATAATGAGGCCCTTCCCGAATTTATTTGCCACATCAATGAATGGCATCACCGTTTCAGGACCTAGAAAAGGGTTTACAGTCATACAATCAACTTCCAGATCGGAACCGGATGTCGGATTCAGATAAGCATTTGCGTAAGCTTCTGACGTTGCTCCTATGTCACCTCTTTTGGCATCCAGGACAACCAGTAAACTTCTTGATTTTGCTAACTTAATTATCTCTGAGAGGACTTTCAAACCTTCGGACCCATATGCTTCAAAGTAGGCGGATTGAGGTTTGATGAACCCAACAAGATTGCCGACATGTTCAATCATGAACCGGCAATAGTTTCGCAAAGCCTCACATCTAGACAGGTTGTCCTGTTTGAAGGAATTCGGAATATTTTCCCAAGCCGGATCAATGCCCACACACAAAGGCCCCCGCTCAAGTGTCTTCGCTGTGGCGAGATCACCCCAATGATTGTTCATATTCTTCCTTGTTAGGTACGTTAGGATTTCCCTATTCTTCAGAGAAGATAACTTCTAATACGCGAAATTGTTCCCGCCATTAATCTGTTAACGTGTCTAAGTTTATTTTCGAAATACAGGAATTCATCTGAATATCAAAAATCGATGCAAATCTAAACGAGGCGTTTCAGATCGAACTAAACAGGTCCTACAACATATCCAGATATATCATCAATAAAGCGAGCCCCGTCCCGGATTTTACCCCGGGCGGGGCTCGCATTTATTTGGCACTGTGGCCTTGGCCCAACTGATAAGCCGGACGCTTCATAGCGGACAGCTCAATACTGTCCGTCGTGTTTAGTTATATGTATGTGGGGCGACCAATATTGAAAATAATCGAAAAATTTCACGCCGAAAAATCAGGCAAAATCTCACAACTTTTCGCTTTGTACTGGCTCGCCTACCGTTCTCCCTCGACAGAGAGAGAACGCCAACTGTCTGGTGGATCCATGCAGATACCTGTCCTCCCAGTTGATCGATATCGTTACTGATATCTATGAAATAACACTAGCACAAATCAGCTATCGCCCGTAGCAAATTCTGATCACTGCAATACTTTGTGATCGGAGAAGCCTGCAAAATTCAGTCGCCGGGCTGCCACCATTCCAGTGTCCCGGCAATCCCCGCGACCTTGCCAATCACGATAAGACAGGGCGGCCCCAACTTCGCATTTGCGACATCGCCGACGGCATCTTTCAGTGTTGTGATACAGTGACGTTGTTGCGGTGTGGTGCCGCGTTCAACAGCTGCAACCGGTGTATCTGCGGACAGGCCGGCAGCAACTAACCGATCTGAAATGGCTCCCAGATTTGCAAGGCCCATATAGACGACAAGTGTCGTATCGGGGTCAGCGAGGTTTTCCCAATCAAGATCAAGTTCTTCTTCCTGGGTATGGCCAGTGACATAGCGCACACCGGTCGCCAGGCCACGATGGGTCAGCGGCACGCCCAGATAGGCACTGCACCCGGACGCAGCACTGATACCCGGAACAATCTGGAAAGGCACGCTATGTTCTGCCAGATGAATCGCTTCTTCACTGCCACGGCCGAAAATAAACGGATCGCCCCCTTTCAAACGAACAACTGTTTGATGTTCGTGTGATAGTGACACCAACAAGGCATTGATATCCGGCTGTGGCATGGAATGATTTTTGGACGCCTTGCCCGCATAGATTAGCGGTGAATCTTCTGGAACCAGGTCCATCACTGCGTCTGACACAAGCCGGTCGTAGACAACGACATCAGCCATCGACAAAAGCCGTGCTGCTTTCACCGTCAACAAGTCCGGATCACCAGGTCCTGCACCAATTAAATAAACTGTTCCCGCTACAGATTTGTCACTCGTCGTCTGATCGCTCACGCGTTTACTCTTTTTTCTGAAGTCACAGTATTTGATTGTTTGACTTGATGGACAAAATTTACAAACCGGTCTGTCCAATGGTTGTCTCTGACATCGCGAAAATGGGCATAACTGGCCAGCAGATTCCGATAGACAATGCCATCATTGGCACCATCGACACCTGTACCGCGCTTTACCTTATAGGCGTAGCGAATGCCAGGGTCGAGGTTTACCAGGCGCGAATAGTGAAATTCATGTGCTGGTATTTCAATTTCTGGAGCCGACGGATTCCGTGGCCAAAGGCCGTTTTCAGTTTCTGTCAAACGTACATAACCACGCCCAACCGGTCGATCCTCCATCACAACATCTGCACCTATGACGCCAACCATCTGCGAAGTCTCGCCGCGCCAGGTAATACGCCTGGCAAGATACATCAGGCCGCCACATTCCGCGTAGGCAGGCATGCCATTTTCAATTGCTGTGGCGATTTCCGCCCTGAGAGTCGTGTTTGCCTCCAGTGCCTGCATCCGGGTTTCTGGAAAACCACCACTGAAGACCAACCCATCGACATCAGGCAAGTGGGCATCATTCAAGGCATCGAAGAAAACGAGTTCCGCGCCGGCATTCTCAAGAGCCTGCAGATCGGCTTCATAATAGAATCCGAACGCAGCATCACGGGCAACGCCAAGACGTACTTTGCCAGAGGTTTTCAAGGAGCCTGTTGTGGTTGTCGGCACAGGTGCAATTTTCGGATATTCTGACTTGAGGTCCCGTGTGATGGACAACAACAGCCCCAAGTCAACATGTTCGGAAATATGATCGGAAATTTGACGAATGCGGCGGTCTGCTTCTTCATCTTCATTGGTCGGTGTCAGCCCGATGTGGCGCTCTTCAATTTGCAAGTGGCGAGAGCGATGGACGGCCCCCAATACAGGAATATCTGTGTAATGCCCGACGGCCGCATGGAGTTTGCCTTCGTGACGGTCGCCCGCAACCTTGTTCAGGATAACACCGGCAATCTTGAGTGACGGATCAAATGCCTGGTAGCCAAGGATCAAAGGTGCCACACCTCTGGTGATCCCTTGCGTATCAATAACCAGAACAACAGGCAGCCCAAGATGATCAGCAAGTGCGCCTGTTGAATCGCTGCCTGCCGGGTCCATGCCGTCATAGAGGCCCTTGTTACCTTCAACAATTGTAACATCTGCATCTGCAGATGCCTGTGCATAGACTTCACTGATTTCTGCATGCGACTGGGTGTAAAAATCCAGATTGTGACAGGCGCGACCAGCGGCCCTTCCCAACCACATCGGATCGATATAGTCCGGTCCTTTCTTGAAGGGTTGCACGATGCGACCACGCGCTGCAAAAGCGGCGCACAGGCCCAGCGATATCGTCGTCTTTCCGGAGGACTTGTGCGCTGCTGATACCAGGAAGTGTGTCATACCGGAAAATTCATTTATCAGGCAGCAGCGCCGAGCTGTCCGCGGTTCCGGGCCAGCCACATAGCCGTAGCTTGCGCCTGTGCATCCGCAGGGTCTGATGTCCGTCCCATCGTCGCCAGGGCGAGGGCAACCGTTCCAGTGACAGCCGCTACGGCATAGTCATCTTCCAGTTCATCCCGCCAGACAGCGCCAAGGCGTGCCGTATCCATTTCGTCATCATGCGGTTGGCGCGATTCAGGCAACAAAGGCGGCCATTCATGTTCAGACATAACACCATCGTGCAGGGATTTAACGACAAGTGGCTTGTTGGGCCGACGTTCTATTTCACCGCCCTCACCCTTGAAAACAGACATGTGCTGCAGGCCGATCAACTTCGCGGCCCCTTGATGAGTATCTGTGTAACCCGGATGGAAGACCCCCTGGATCATGGCAGACGCATTCAACGGATTGATCATGCGGGCGATGGTATGAACCGGCGAGCGTAAACCCAGCACGGGCCGCAAATCAATAATTCGCCTCAGGACCGGCAGCAAGCCCTCCAGCGGCACATAACCAAAATTACTCCTGGCGATGTGTTGACCGGCTTCTGTCAGGGTCGTCGCAACGGGCAAACCCATGAATTCAAGCGTTTCCCGCGTATACATACGGCCTGGCGTATGACCTTCGGTACCATGCATGAAGATCTTCACACCACTTTGTGCCAACAATAATGCTGCAAGGATGAACCAGGGTAGTTGCCGACGCTTGCCAGCATAAGATGACCAGTCGAGATCAACTTTGATCCCCTCAGGCACCTCCAGAGCGTCACGACAAGCCTGGACAAACCCGGCGACCTCTTCCGCGGTTTCTTCCTTGTAACGCATCAACATCAGAAATGCGCCGAGCTGAATATCTTCAACTTCCCCAGCCAGGATCATACGCATGGCATCGTAGGCTTCTTGCTGGGTCAAAGCACGTGAGATCGTGCGGCCGCGGGCAAGAATGCGCACATATGCAGCAAAAGGATGTTCTTCTCGGTTCGTTGTCATCTTGAAACCTTGCAAATTTGGAACGTATCAGCGGGCCCCTTTATCGCGGACCAGTATGATTTATGTAGGGTCTGTCTCTGCGTCTGCCAGTGTTCGTGGCAAAAGGGCAAGGATTTTAACCGCCATTGCAACAATCACCAAGGCCAACGCTACGCCGCCAATACCGAGGCCAATTTCTGGTAAACTGGGGCTGTAGCTGGCAATAGAGCCGTCCGCAAAACTGCTGCTGACAATCTTGCCGGGGAACAAGACAAGTGGAAATGCCTGACCGCCTATAATAATGACATATAGCTGCGCCATGCCTCCAGCGATTACAGATAGAGCTGCCAGGGCAATCGCTTCGCGGCTATCGGCAAAAAGCGGTGTGAATAACAGCACCAGCGGCAATGCACCACCAATGATGATTTGACCGACCCAGAACAAGGTTGTGTAGATACCGCCATCCAACAGAATAAATCGCTCAACCGCATGATGTTCTGCAGCATAAATATTTGTCAGATGCTGAACGATGGTAAAATAGAGTACGGCCCCGACAAAAATACCTAACAGGTTTTTCAAACGCCGGACCATGGCTTCACCGAGTTCACGACCGGTTCCACCAGACGTGAACATAATTACCAGGATGAAGATTGCCAGACCAAAGGCAAATGACATGGCAATGAACAGAGGTGCCATAACGGCTGCGTCATACGCCTGACGGGCCACCAGAAATCCGAAGATTGATCCGGTACCCGTGGTTAATGCTAGGCGCCAGATAAAGGCCACCATGCCAGCAGGCTTACTGAATCTATTCAGGGATCGTTCCATCATCAGCCAGAGATAAACACCAGCGATGGCAATGAAACCCACATAAAGATAGATATTCCAGGCAAAGATGGAACGGAAATTATAGGTTGTCATGGCGACGATCAAGCGATCAGGTCGACCCAGATCCAGCACAAGGACACTTAGTCCCCCGACCAATAACGCAATCGCCAGGACGACTGACAGCCGGGATAAAGGCTTATAGGCTGTGCGTCCGAATACGGATGAAATTGACGCTACATTCAGGGCACCGGACGCTGCGACAATCAGGAACACAGCAAAAACATGCGGCATGCCCCAGACGATACGGTTGCTCATGCCGGTAATAACGTGGCCATTATGCTCCATGGTCCAGGCTGAACCCATGCCCAACAGCACCAGAATTCCCAATCCCGCAATCAGAGCCAGAAAGGCAGGGCTTCGACCTTCAATACGTTTGTGAATTTCGCGGCTCATGTGTCCAGCCCCAAATAACGTACACCCGGTTTCAAACCCAGATCAGACCGGATGGCTTGTGTCGGGTATGTCGCAATTTTTTTGGATATCTCACTTTCAGAATCATTCAGGTCGCCAAATGTCAGAGCACCCCGTTTCGTTCCACCGCAGGCTTCAACACAGGCTGGCTGCTGTCCTTCATCAACCCGGTGAACGCAAAAAGTGCAGCTTTCAACCGTACCTTTGCCGCGTGGGGCATGGGTCCGTTGACCGCTGACAGGCTCATGTACAAATGACCTCGCCTGATAGGGACATGCCATCATGCAATACCGGCAACCTATACAGCTATGCTTATCGACCAGCACAATTCCATCCGCCCGTTTCATGGAAGCACCGGTTGGACAAACGTCAACACAAGGCGGTTCTTCGCAGTGCTGACACATCATGGGCAGGGACTGAC
>Ga0233449_1004200_pt1 | contig 9954 bp, 9 predicted proteins | sample SI_124_October20_FD_183012 | JGI IMG/M metagenome (GOLD analysis project Ga0233449, IMG submission 183012) | Seawater microbial communities from Saanich Inlet, British Columbia, Canada - SI_124_October2016_200_MG | ecosystem: Environmental > Aquatic > Marine > Inlet | place: Canada: British... | reverse complement strand
CACTTCAGCCCACATCACCGAATTTTCGTAAATTTTGAACATCGAACCAAGTCAGCTAGTGAACAGAACTATCGCTCGCCTTATCTGAGAAGAAAATCATTGGATAAATCGTCAAAAATACTGGTAACCGGAATGAGCGGTCTAATCGGCGGACTCGCCGGCAGGAAATTCGCTGAAAACAACGATGTGACTGCACTGGGCAGAAGCGAAGTCGATGGTTTTCCAACGACCGTCGTCGATATTGGTGATGGAATCGACGACATACTTCCGGCTCTCGAAGGCGTCGAAACCGTCATTCACATGGGAGGTTCACGTGGCGACGTACCCGCCGAAACCCACATCAAGGCGAACGTAACCGGGGTCTACAACCTTTTCGAAGCATGCCGAATTGCTGGAGTGAAGCGAGTAGTCGCAGCCAGCACCGGAGCAGTGATTGCCGGGTACGAAAAAGACGATCCGTTCAAATCTCTAGTGCATGATCCCGACTTCGAAATGCCTTCGCCTCGGCCAAGTATCACCGTAGACGACCCAATTCGACCTCGAAACATGTACTCCGTCTCCAAAATGTTCACCGAGAACTTAGGTCGGATGTATTCCGAGCAGTACGACATGTCGATAATCTGTATAAGAATCGGCAAAGTCGAAATCAACGATGTCCCGCTGAACGCTCGCAACGCCTCGGTGTGGTGCAGCCATAGAGACATCCTCCAGATGATCGACAAAGCCGTAAACGCACCTAGTGATTTGAAGTACGCACTCGTATTCGCATGCTCCGATAATCCAACTCGATACCGAGATATTGAACACGCCAAAACCGTACTCGGATTCGTTCCGCAAGATAGCGCAGCCGATCACGGATTTTAGGCCCAAGTTCTAAGTAATGGAAAGTTTCTAAATGGGCAAAAGCCTAAGTGGACCCGACAATCTGCGTGACATGCACACCCCTGAGCAGGTGCGGCAGCGACTTGAGGATGGCACTCCTCAGAGCTACCTGAAGGACATGGTCTACGGCGGCATCGACGGCACGATTACGACGTTCGCCGTGGTATCGGGAGTTGTGGGAGCCGATCTCGCTGCCGGAATCGTCGTAATTCTCGGACTCGCCAATCTCATCGCCGATGGCTTCTCGATGGCTGTCAGCAACTTTTTAGGAACCAAGGCAGAACAGCAGTTCCTGCAAAAAATTCGAGTTGAAGAGGAACTGGAAGTAAAACTCATCCCTGAAGGCGAACGAGAAGAAATTCGCCAGATTTACGCCGCCAAAGGGTTCGAAGGCGAATTACTTGAGCAAGTTGTCGATGTAATAACTTCGAATGAACAAGTTTGGATCGACACCATGCTTCTCGAAGAGCACGGCTTGCTGCTCGATGGCCCAGAGCCAAAACGGGCTGCTTGGTGGACGTTCGTGGCGTTCCTCATAGCCGGAATCGTCCCTGTGATCCCGTTCATTCTCAACCTCGTCATCGACGGCGGAATTCCATCTCCGTTCCTCTGGAGCTCAATTGCAACTGCAGCAACGTTCTTCGGAATCGGCATCTACAAGGCGCGGGTAGTTGGCGGAAACACCGTCAAAGCCGGATTCGAAACCGTCACTGTCGGTGGAATGGCTGCAGTCCTCGCCTACGGAGTCGGCTGGCTACTACGTGGCGTTGCCGATGGACTCTAAATTCACACCTCAATAGTTTCGTCCTCAGCCCGCCAACTATAGAAATAGAAAATGCCAAAAACTCCACCAAGCAAGTTCACTCCTCGTCCTAACTTGAAGCGCGATCGAAAAGGTCTCGTGATCATCAACACGGGCAACGGCAAGGGCAAAAGCACCGCCGGATTCGGAATGATGCTTCGTGCCTGGGGGCGTGGCATGGGCACGATGGCAGTTCAGTTCATCAAAAGCGAAAAATCCATGTACGGAGAGCAGATGGCTGCCGAAAAACTTGGAATCGAAGTTATTTCGTCGGGTAGAGGGTTCACCTGGACGTCGAAAGATCTTACAGAAGACGAATCGCTCGCCCAAAACGGCTGGAACATTGCCAAAGAGAAGATCAATTCTGGCGACTACAGCCTTATTCTCCTCGATGAAATCACCTACCCAATTTCATTCGGATGGATCGACATTGATGAAGTCATTGAAGTTCTAAAAAACAAGCCCGAAATGCTTCATGTTGTTCTGACAGGCAGAGACGCCGAACCAAAGCTGGTGGAATTTGCCGATTTGGTTACCGAAATGAAGGAAGTAAAGCACCCATATGCCGAGCAAGGCATTCAAGCCCAAAAGGGTGTTGAGTTTTAGCTTCCTAGCCCCAGCGTGATACTGTCTGCCCAGATCAATTCTCGAATAATCAACTTCGATCAAAGGGCAAACGTTGGCATCACCTAAAAACATCCTGATCACTGGCATGAGCGGGCTAATCGGCGGCATCGTAGGTAAACATCTAGCTTCACTCGGGCACACCATCACTGCGTTAAATCGTCAATCGGTAGACGGCTACAAAACCACTCAGGCAAGCATCACCGATTTCGACGCTATCCGACCTGCCTTTGACGGTATCGACACTGTCATTCATCTCGCAGCCTATCTCGGGCCCGACGATCAGGCTCAGCTAGATATCAACATCGAAGGCACATACAACGTCTTCAAAGCAGCTGGTGAAGCGGGTGTGAAGCGAGTGATTTTCGGATCTTCGGGAGCGACCTTGATGGTTTCAGAAAACTACGAGCCATATAAGTCGTTCCGTGAGGGTCGCATGGACGACCTTCCAACCCCACGACCTGTGATGATGCACACCGATCCGCCGCACCCTGAACGAATGTACGGCGTCGCCAAAATCGCTGGCGAGGCGATGGCCCGTTTGTTCTCAGAAGATCACGGATCAGCGATTGCCGCTCGAATCGGGCGTGTTCGACCCGAAGACCGGCCCGACAACCAGCGCGAGGTCGCAGTTCACTTTGGTCATAACGACGTCAGGCAGTTCTTCCAAAAATGCGTCGACGCACCCGACAGTCTCAAGTGGGACGTCTTCTACGGAGTGTCCGACAACTACACCAGATTCCGCGATCTAACCCACTCCAAAGAAGTCCTAGGCTACGAACCTACCGACGGCATCGAAAGCTGGCCGCTGGAAAATTAATAAAAAAAGCGGCTGACGAAATCGCCAGCCGCTTCTCATAATCACACTCAGGCACCGATCACGCCCTAGCGCGACCCCGCACCAGACCCCTCGGCTTCGATGACTTCGCTCAGGAAATCATGCTGCCGAAGTAGAAGTAGCCACCGCTACACCATTACTTGGCCGCCATCGCATTGGATGGTCTGACCAGTGATGTTGCGAGCCTCTTCTGAAGCCAAGAACGTAACCAAAGCGCCAATGTCGGAAGGCTCCTGCGGTCGTCCCATAGGAATAACTTCCTTCAATGCGCCCATAAACACATCGTGCTTGTCCTTGCCGACAACTGCCTCATCACCAAGAGCCTCACGCTCAGCCATCCAGTCCTGGTGGAACTGAGTCCAAATTCGACCCGGTGCCACAGCATTCACATTGATGTTCTCGATAGCGAACTCACGAGCCAGCGCCTGCGTGTAAGCAACGACAGCCATTTTGGTGGTTGCGTAGTAAGCAGTCTGGTACTTCGCAGCTTTAGCAGCAACCGAAGAAATGTTGATGATCTTTCCAGCCTGTCGCTCACGCATCTGAGGCAGAACAGCCTCAGTAACGTCGGCAAGACCCTTCACGTTAATCTTCCAAGTGAAGTCCCAGTCCTCATCTCGGAATCCAGTTCCAGTTGAACCGGGCGCACCAGCAACACCAGCGTTGTTGACGAGAATGTCTATCTGGCCAGCTTCTGATGTGATCTTGTCGACCGCAGCGATAACCGAATCCTTGTTGGAAACGTCCATCTTGGCTGTGTAAGCCTTTCGGCCGAGTGCTTCGACCTGTTTCGCAGCTGCAGCCGCGTTTTCTTCGCTGAGGTCGGCGATAGCGATGTCAGCGCCCTGACCCGCCAGCTTCAAAACGATGCCAAGACCCAGTCCCTGACCACCGCCGGTAACCAGCGCAACTTTTCCACTCAAATCTGCAAACATGTAGTTCTTCCTGCTCTTAACTAATAATCCGTCGTCGTGGGCAGCGAAAGTTCGAAGTAGAAGTCATGCTTGCCGGGCGGCGTGTGCTATTTAAAAATTCTTAGACACACAAATCTACCAAGAACTATTGAGTAAACGGGGTTTGTCGAGGCAATCCAAGTCATCTGATTCGAATTCAGATCGCAGCTCCGTGACGCGAATCATCACCGGACGCACCAACAGCCGTTCTGCGCGTTAGTTACGCTCTACGTAGATCAGGCGATGCGACCAGCACGATCAGCACGATCGAACCGCCACCTGCAACGGCGATAACACCTGTAGCGGGGACGCCCACGGCATCTAGTAAAAACCCGCCGAGTATCCAAGATAACGACATACTCTGCAACGCAATAGCGTTCACCGCCATGACACGACCGCGGAACTCCACGGCAGTGAAATTTTGAAGCAACGTAGCTATTGGTGCCACCCAAAGAGGGAACGCAAGACCCATTACGAATAGGTACACAAGTGCCAGCCAGTAACTTTCGGTGAAACCAAGAAGGACTAAGCCCGAGCCAAATATGACCGCCGCAAAGATCAACGAAAGTGATTGCCGTTTAGGCGTCCCTAGCCATCCCAACAGAACCGCAGTCAACGCCTGACCGATCGCAAGAACTCCCCACATCCATCCGAACTGTACTTCTGAGGTATCGAGTACTTCCTTCGCGAGAGCCGGTACAAGCGGGAACGCAAAGCCCCAGAAGATGAGTGAAAACCCCTGGAGAATCAGCAGCCAGAGCACGACTGGTGTTCTCCTCATGTATCTCACACCTTCCACAATCTGCGTAATGGCAGAACCTGATCCTGTCCTTCCTGGCTTGCTCGGAGGAAGACGCAGTGTGACAAGGGTCGTGAGCAAATAAACAACGGTAAGACCGTAGAACGCCCATACGGTGTTTTTAGCAGCGATCAACACACTCGCAAACAGCGGTCCGAGTGAACGTCCTGCCGAAAACGAGACCTGATTAAACAAGTTAGCCCGGGGGCGAAGTTCAGTTGGAACGATCTCAGGCGCCAACGTCTGCGTCGCTGGCATTCCGATTGCGATGGTCGTTCCTGCGATCGTTGAAATTGCGACGATGTGCCACACTTCAACTCCGTCCCAAAGCAATAACAGCGCGGTTGCTAGTGAAAGCAAAACGAGCAAAATTCGCTCGACTACCAGAACCCTCTTGCCTCCGTACCGATCAATCATCACGCCTGCATACAGACTAATAAGTACAACCGGGATGACCCGCAATCCCGCAGCCAGGCCAACTTCAGTGTTGGTGCCGCCTTCATCGAGAATCCACCAAGATTGCGCGGTCAACCTCATTTGCTCTCCACCGAACCCCAGCGTGTTTGAAACGAACAGCGCAAGAAATCCACGTGTGGTTAGCAGTCTGAGAAACGGCGAGCGAGTGTCTACTTCGCTGCCGTCAGATACTTCAGCAACATCACTCATGTGAGTTCCGCCCGATGAAAATTGCGGTGAGAACAAACTTCATATGTCAGCCCCAAAACGTTCCAAGTAACTCGATACCGGCGCATCATAGCCTAAATATAAACTCCTGTTTTTTTAGTGACACCAAGATGCTGAGAGTGATAAACGCGTACCTGAAATAAGTGATGACCCGGCATCTGAGGTCAGCGTTCTTTTCTATTTAGTTGCCGAGTCCAGATAGCTCTCTACCAAGAATTGTTAGTCGACGATGTCGCTATCTAGCTAACCTTAGGCAATGCCAAATATTCGAAAAATCTACATAGCTGGCGGCTCTGGCACAGGCAAGACGAGACTTTCTCGTCTGATCGGTGAACCTACCGGATATCCAGTGTTAGAGCTCGACTCCATACTGTGGCACCACCCCGATACTGGTGAACGAATCACACCATCTGAACGAAGCAGCATTGTCCACAATGAAGCCGTAAAGCCCAGCTGGATCGCTGATGGCGTATACGTGAATTGGGTGCAAGAACTCTGGCGAGAAGCCGATCTTGTCATCTATATATCAGTTGGTTTACGACTCATGCTGTGGCGCGTTTTCTGGCGGCACGTTAAGGCTGAACTCAGAAGAAGTAACCCTCACTCCGGCTGGCGAAATCTGTTCAAGTTCATGGGCGTGATTAAAAAATCCTATCGCTCATCTGAAATCGGCAACATCGATGACGACGAAGACGAGACTCTGTCTGAAGCAAAGATCGCCGCAAAAGCAAAACAGCAAGAACACAAAGTTCTAAGAGTTGGTAATAATCCCAACATCGACGAGATTCTTGCCATGATCGCCGACAAATAATTCACCAACGGCAGTACCATGCTGATGCGACGAATACTTAGGTGTCGCCAGTCGACTCTAATCAGCGAAAAAGCCGAGACAAATGCCAGAACTCGTAACGTCATCTACGGAATTCGAACCAGTAGCTAATTGGGCGAAAATCCCACACGGCCTTTGGCTAAAAGAGGCAACTGCAGTAGCGGTCGATGCCGATGACAATGTCTACGTATTCAATCGAGGCGTGCAGCCAGTCCTCGTGTTCGACCCAGATGGCAACGTGATCAACATGTGGGGTAACGACAACCCTCCCGACAAGGTGCGAATCCTTACCGATCCATACGGCAACAAGTCGATGTTCTGGGACACATGGTTCGCTCGCCCCCACTCAATCACTATCGACCACGAAGGCAACGTTTGGCTAGTCGACGACGTTGGTCACCAGATCAACAAGATGTCACCCGATGGCAAATATCTGATGCAGATCGGAACTGGCGAAGAGGCAGAAGCCCAGAGCGGCGAGATGTTCAACAAGCCAACCGATGTTGCCATTTCCAAGAAGACTGGCGATATTTTCATCACTGACGGTTACGGAAACTCACGTGTGCACCGACTCGATAAAGACGGTAACCACATTTTGTCGTGGGGTACTTCAGGTACCGACCCCGGCGAGTTCAATCTGCCGCACAACTTGGCATTGATCGACGATGAAGAAGTCATCGTTTGCGACCGTGAGAACTACCGTGTGCAGGTTTTCTCGATCGATGGAGAATTCCGCCGAGAGTGGAACGCTCACAAGGCTGTTGCTGTCGAAGTAACAGGCACGGGCGACGATGTTCGAATCTACGTTGCTGAGCAGGGACCAACTACTGGTTCGCCTTCACGAGGCAACAAGAACGTCGGTAACCGAGTTGGTGTTTACGATCGAGATGGTAACCGTTTGGCTCGATTCGGTAGCGATACGTTTGGCGAAGAACCTGATCAGTTCCTTTGGCCGCACAGCATGGCTATCGATTCACAAGGCAACGTTTACGTCGCCGAAGTATCGTTCGTCGAATGGGGCAGGTACCAAGAGCCACAACGCGAGTTCGCATCCCTCCGAAAATGGAAACGCAAGTAGAGTTTTCTTGATCTCATAGGGCGCACACCGCCTGTCATTGCGAGAAGTCCCGACGCCGTGGCAATCAGTAATCGAATGCAATGCGACGTTCGGTGCAGAAGTGATTTCACCGAAGGCACATAGCTTGCTATCGACTGAAAATCGCCAACATTTTAACGTAGGGTTGCTCGCCCACGCTGATTGCCACGTCACTCGTCCCTCATTCCTCGCAATGACAATCACAGGGCGCTCCACCATCGCTAAAACCGCGAGTACAATTCTTTGCCATTGGGCGCGTGCGCCCTATCCATTTCTGAAACCCCACAAGCACTCAGGCCAAGCTATTTATGAGCAATGTAACGATTCGAGATATCAAGACGATCATGACCGAGCCGGACCAGATCCGACTCGTTATCGTCAAGATTGAAACTTCTGAACCCGGCCTCTACGGCATCGGCTGCGCAACCTTCACACAGCGACCAACTGCAGTTGCAGCTGCCGTCGATGACTACCTCCGCCCATTCCTCCTCGGCCGCAACGTAGCCGATATCGAAGACATTTGGCAGTCGTCGTACGTTTCGTCTTACTGGCGCAACGGTCCGGTGCTCAACAACGCACTATCTGGCATCGACCAGGCGCTTTGGGACATCAAGGGCAAGATGGCAGGAATGCCTGTGTACGACCTCCTCGGCGGTCGAGCACGTGTAGCTGCCCCGGTTTACGTTCACACATCTGGCGAAACCCACGAAGAAGTCGGAGACAAGGTTCAGGCTTTCGTCGAACAGGGCTTCCACCACATCCGTGTGCAGATGTCGACTCCCGGCTACGCAACCTACGGAAACAAGGGCGCAGCTAAGGGCACTGAAACAGCCAGCAACCAGAACACGCTCGAAGGTCCTATCGCCAACACCGATTGGCTACGCGAGTACGACGACGACAAGCTCTACGCTCACCCGGGCGGAGTCTACGAACCAAAGCCATACATGCGATCGGCTCTGGGTCTATTTGAATACATCCGAGGTCGCTTCGGCTACGGTCTAGAAATTCTTCACGACGTTCACGAACGCATTCCACCAATTCAGGGTGTTTGGTTCGCTAAAGAAGTCGAGAAGTACCAGTTGTTCTTCCTAGAAGACTTGTTCAGTCCTGAAGACCAGGCCTACTTCAAGATGGTTCGAGAGCAGTGCGCTACTCCAATTGCGATGGGTGAACTGCACAACAACCCGCACGAAGTCATTCCTATGATTCAGGATCGCCTGATGGACTTCATCCGAATTCACATGTCTCAGATCGGTGGAATCACACCAGCGCGCAAGCTTGCTGCGATGGGTGAACTCTACAACGTTCGAACTGCGTGGCACGGCCCTGGCGACACTTCGCCAGTTGGTCACGCTGCAAACATGATGTTGAACTTGAACACCTACAACTTTGGTATTCAGGAAGCCAACATTCCTTCAGAACGAACTCGAGAGATGTTCCCTGGAACTCCGACTCTCAAGGACGGCATGATGTGGTCTAACGGCGAGCCTGGTCTCGGTATCGATATCGATGAAGAGATGGCTGCTAAATTCCCGTTCAAGGAACGTGAGTTTGGTGGAGCATGGGACACCGTTCGACGAGCCGACGGCTCAATGGTCAAGCCCTAATGCCAGTGGGCATGTTTTCTGCGAATTCGGTCGATTCTCTCTGAGTCGGCACGAGCTTCCGCTGAAAATAGCTAAGTAACTAAAAAACAGCCCGGAGATTTCTCTCCGGGCTGTTTTTTAGTTACTGCTTAGCTGAAGAAAGCGTCTAACTAGATTTCTCTAAGCTAATCCCGCCCCTGTGAAGCGTGCTGCCTAGAATCAGTGCGACTATTCCGATGGTCATCAGAACTAGCAGCCACATTTCGGCGTCGGCTTGGAAATCTTCGTTCATGCCAAGCAGAATGCTGATCACATCGATCACAACCAGCAGAGCCATCTTCAAAAGAACGGTGATGCCGAACTGAGTTAAGAAACTTCCGATAAACGAATTGCCAGAACCGGAATTGGCAAACAGGAAGTTCAATAGGCCCGTACTAAACAGCACCACAGCGACTATCAGCGGCCAAACCGAATAAAAACCTTCGACAATGTCGGCAGTCGTAGCGTCATCTGCATTTGGAATGACCACATATCTGACCACAAACGGCACACCTATCAGCGTCACCGCCGTGAACACGTGAACAATCTGACTAACGACTTGCAGCCACTGAATTTTCAGCCAGCTGCTCTCGTAAAACCCACCACTCGCTGCTTGCGTCATACCGCCCCCAATACTTCCCCTAGTAAGTACGTTTCGAGAGCGAGCCTAACACTTCACCACGTATTGGTTCAAATACACCAATTACATAACCGGATTCCGTCGATCTACCCCTCGACGAACTCCAAGTCCTTCGTGATATCGATGCTGGTGTAAATACTTCGGTACACAGGACACGAATCAGCGTGCAGGTCGAGTGCTCG
>Ga0233449_1004199_pt1 | contig 9954 bp, 8 predicted proteins | sample SI_124_October20_FD_183012 | JGI IMG/M metagenome (GOLD analysis project Ga0233449, IMG submission 183012) | Seawater microbial communities from Saanich Inlet, British Columbia, Canada - SI_124_October2016_200_MG | ecosystem: Environmental > Aquatic > Marine > Inlet | place: Canada: British... | reverse complement strand
CTAATGCTCCATATGAACCTTGACCTGTACCCGGACCACTGGTTGACGTTGTCCCTGCTAATGCTCCATCTGAACCTTGACCTTGTCCTGTACCCGGACCACTGGTTGACGTTGTCCCTGTTAATGCTCCATCTGAACCTTGACCACTAATTGACGGGACCGTTTTAGGTGGTACTTCATCTCCAAGTCCGGGTGTTCTTGTAGACTGACTATCCCGAGTTGTTTGTCTTGTAGTATATTGTACAACTTGTTTATTTTGAGATAAAGCTTCCTCGAGTTTCAATTTAACAATATCTGGGTCAGATTTTTCAGGTAAAATTTCTGTTTTAGAATTGTTCTTTTCTTCTAACATTTCATTAACTAATCTAATCTTTTCAGTTAATAATTCTGGTAATTGATTTAATTTATCTTGGGTTAATTTATAAGTTTCAGGTAGGTATTTCTTCAAATATACCTTAAGAGTGTTAATTTGTAATCTTAATAATTGTTCTTTTAATTGTGTAAAATTATTAGTATGACCAGAAGATTCCATTTTTTTTATTTCATCATCTATTTCCCTATCACTATTTGATAAACTTTTTAATTTATCATCTAGAAATTCTCTGCTCTTAGTATTTAATTCTGTATATTCCTTTTTTATAATTTTTTTATCATTTTCTTGAATTCTAATTAATTCTAAAAAACTTTGCAAGTATTCATATCCTTCAATATCCTCTATTTTTTCTGGTATATTAGGTTGAATATGCGAATCTATCTTTTGATCCAATGGTTTAATAGTTTGTTCCATATATATTTAATTTTATATTTTATTTTTAATAAAAAATTAATTATTTTTAGATCAATACATTTTTTTAGATAAATACATTTTTTTTAGTTCAATATATTTTTTTTTATATTTTATATATTTTATTAAAAAATATTCATTATTATCACTAAACCCACCTAATTGGACATCGACCGGTTTAATCTTAGGTAAGTCTTCAACTACATCATTATTAGTTGTTTTTTCTAATATGTCATTAACACTACCAACCTTATCATTTAAAGCATTAATAAATACTTTTAAAATATCATTAGTTTGTTTTGGAAGTAACGCTTTCTGTTCTTTTGATTCATCTGTTATAGTTTTTACTTCTTTAACTAAATTAAATTTATCAATTGTATTTTTATAGAGTAATACTTCCATTTTAACTAAATTATTTTTTAGAGTTTTAAAACTTTCAGTTAAAGCTGGGTCTCCTGAATTAATAATATGGGTATCTTCAAATAATTTAATTTCACTATCTGTTTTAATTAAAGATTCAATCTGGCCTAATAATTCAGGATCAGCATTTGATAAGTCTAATTTTTCAGTTAATTTTATTAAAGTTTCCTTTTGATCTCCAACATCTAATGTTGATGTTAATTTATCTATTAATTCTGTGAAATTTTGTGTCATTATTAGTATACTTTAGTTTTTAAATATTAATTATTATTTAAAATTTTTGAATTAATGGAATGTTGTAATATAAAAGCAAAATATGTATATTGTGAGGACGAGTTAAATACTGACAATATTGATAATATTTCTCAATTATCTGATTACGTAAATTCTCATAAATTTGGAGATTTACTTGCTTTTTCAAATTATCGTGACGCTGAAACTTTTATTATTGGTAAAAATGGTAAATTAATTAGCAATCTAGATTATAGTGGTTCTGGATATTTAACTATACCTTATGAAATTACTCAACACCTTAATAATGCAGTTGAAAAATATTCAGATGTCGAACCAATGTATATAGATTTAAGAGATAATGATAAATTTATTTTAGATAATATAAATACGAAAAGTTGTAAAATAGGGATGGAAATTAACTTGGTATCATGAAAATGAATTAATTGTTAAATTTCCTAATGGAACAGAACATGGATTTAATGTTAATTCATCTAGTGCTTATAAAATTAAAAAGTGGTATGAGTGGTTAAATGCACATCCCATTATTCCTAGTACTTGGAGTTTTACTAATGACAGTAGTGGTCGAGGTCCTTCTACATAAAAAGAGAAAGTTCTTGATAGTATTATAAAATAACTTGAATAGTCCTTTTTTATTTATTTACATCACTTCCATCTGTATCAGAAATATTACATTTTGGTAAAGTAGAAAAACAAAAGGCAATTAGTAATAGAATTAGTGTTATGAAATTATGAAAAATGATGGTAAAAAAATAATAGGAATCATAAATATAGTATGAATATGAAATAGATTAAAAATCTACTTAATCCCAAAATAAAGAAATTGTTTTAATAATTTGTTTCCTATATTCCGTCACATGAGCATTTCCGGTTTTTTCTTGTAAATCATCATCATTCATAATCAAAAATTCAATTAATTTATCTGACAATTCGTTTTGAACAATTATATCACCATCGTTACTATTTTCAATAAAATCTTTATCCATAGGATGATGTTCTATATTATCATCATTACACTGCCAGCGATAGTTAACATAGTAAAACTTTTTAAGATCACCATATGTTTTTAATACTATATTAACTCTTAAATCACATTTATCAAATGTGACGGTACCATTATAAATATCTTCTTCTTTAATAATTGTCATACAAAATATTATAATATTACTATTACTTTATTTTTTCAATTTTTTTATAGTGATATGTATATGACATCTCATAATTTACTAATTATGTTAGTTCTAAATGTAATTATTCGTTTAGGTTTGTTTCATTTATTGCCACGAGTTGGTGTCCTCAACTTTTTTTAATAGTAATTTTTTTGTTAAAATAATACACCTATTAATAATATTATATATAATTATAGGTTCATTAGATCAAGTTATTGGATTATTATATTAAAATGGACTACTAATAATCATGAATGTAATTTAACTAAAATAGAAACCTTAATAACATATGATAGAGAAGAATTTATATCTAGAATTGTGAATCCGATTTATAAATTAAATGAATCAAATATGAATAAAGTAATATATTTCCAGTTTTTTTAAAAAATAAACAGTAATTAAATATAATATTTTATTAAATGAACTCTTTAAAAATTCATAATATTTATAATCATGTAGTACCCATCAATCCTTATAATATTTTAATATGCGGATGCTGTATAGTAGAAGGATGAAAATAAGGTCGTTGTTTTCATAATGACACTACGATTCAAGCTTTAGAAAATTATCAAAAAAACTAAATAGTTTAAAGTTGACATGAATGAATATATGATAGGTCCGATTACTAGAAAATTGGGGGGTTGTCTATATTAATTAGAATAAATCTCAACTATTTTCTCTCTTAATTCTTCTAAAGAAAGTCCGTTCTTATTATAAGTTACTTCGCCACACATATTAATCCAATCAAAATGATTAATTTTTGATAATTTACCATAACCAATTGTAATGTCCTTATCATCCTTTTTACAAATTCCTCTAACATAATTAGCAGTTGTAAAAACAATATGTTTATAAAAAGAACCAGGTCTGACACATGGTGCATAAAAAGTAGATAGTTGTTTCCAAGTTACATATGTTTTTTTATATGAATCACGCTTTCTATATTTAGCTTGTATGGCATAATACCTGTCATTATAATCAATACCAACTAAATCAATTCCAAAATCGTTTTTATTAAGATTTAATTCTTCTCTAATATTATATGGAACTTCATTTAATAACCAAACTGTTTTTAATTTATAACATTTTTCCATATATAATTGACAAAAATATTCAAAAATATCTCCTTTTAGTTTTAAATCCCTATTCTTTAATTCTTGTATATTATTAACAGATTTATCATAAAAATGTTCACAAATTGACAAAATTTTATCTGCGCTATTATCTGAATTAGCAATTAACTTTGACATTTCTGTTTGTAACTTTGATTTTAGCATTATTGATACATATATTTTTCTTTTAAATACTAATAATAATTTTATCAGCATATTTATTAACTAGTTTGATATTCGGAATATCGTTAAAATCAGGTTGTTTTTCATTATGACATTCCCAAAAAATAGGGTGGTCCTTGTTCCTCGTTTTTAAATTACTCTATTCCTTTGATCTTAAATTCCGTTTTTTAACCGAATAAACCAACAGTCATTAAATAGTTCTATTGTACCTAACAGTAACCTTCTGCATCAAAAGTCATGGGAAATCCTCTTTTTTTAGTATAATGATATCCATTCATTGGAATTACCAAGGTTTTTTTATTATCCATTATTTTAGCTAATTCTTTCGCTATATTTGATTTACCAGAACATGGACTACCATATATCCCTATTCAATATTATTGATTTTTTATTTTTTCAGATAATTCTAATTTTTCATATGTAGAACTCATGTTTTATCCATATTATTTTTATAAAAAAATTAATTTTAAATATATGGACTATAATTATTCTAACAAAATAAAAAAATTTAAATGTAATCACAAAAGAGTTGGTTATCTATGTAAAAGAAGTCTATCATATGAGCTTGGTTCCAGTTCATATGATACCACTGTTGGTAAAAGGCTAAAAATTAATGGCGAATATAAAAAAACTTATATTTTTACATTAGTCTAGAAATCATTATAATACCTTTTATTGGAAATCTTTTAAATGAATTGTTCTCTTTACATATTCTTATTATAATTAATGCCATTACAATATATAAAACAGTATTGTCTACAAATCTCATTATATCTGGATTAACACCGTGGCTTAATCTACTTAAATAACTAATACTTGTTTTATTTTTAGAATAAGTATCATTTGATTTACTATATTTTAATTCTACACATCCCATATGTACTGAAAATATAATATAAAATAAAGTTAAAATACCAATTAAACTAAACTTTTCTTTAGATCTTAAATAAATTACTAAATAAAATAATATACCAAATGATATATCAACAAAATGATCATAAATATCTCCATATTTTGTTACTTTTTTAAATTTTCTAGCTAACATTCCATCTGCATAATCAAAATAACATCTGAGTATTAGAAATATGATAGCTTTTTGAGAATCATTTTTATAAAAGTAATATATACAAAGTAATGAACTTATTAGTCCAAATGTTGTCAAAGTATTTGGAGTTGCTCCAATATTATTCCAAAAGTCAAGGGTTGGTAAAAATAAATTGCTCAAAATCGTGTCAAAGTGACCAATTTCATCTTTTATAATTTTAGTAGTCATTATATTAATATATATTATAATTTTAATCTTGGAATATTTATATTTTTTTATTAAATGATTTTTTCCATAATAAATTATTCGTTAATAATACACTTGAGCTAATCCATGAGTTTTTGTTGCATTACCATATTGATATCAATATATACTTTCCATTCCATATGGACTACCTAAAAAGTCTACTTGTTCTATTAATATGACCTCGTTTAGCTGCTACCGATGTGCATATTCCATATGGACCACCTCCGCAAACTAGAATATCACATTATGTTAAAACCGAAATCGATTTTTCAGCTTTTAACTATTTTTTATTACATGTTTTTCAAATAATTTACTATTACGAATTTAAGTTTCATCTAAAGTTACCATATTCCCTTTTATCTTTCATATATATCAATTAATAATTTTTTTTAAATACAAACTCTAAAACCAATATATTGAATTCTACAATCAGAGGATTGTGTATTTCTATATTTTGAATTAATTAAATATTCCGGAACACACCAAGAACCTCCCCGACATATTCTTTTAAATCCAAAAAATGGATAACTCATTTCTCTATATACTGGATCTATTTCAAAACCATTATATGGATAAATATGTTCTTGACACCATTCCCATACGTTTCCAAACAACTGTTGAACTCCATCTTTATTATTTCCTACTTCATAATTATTTACAGACATTGGACCATCGTAATAATAATTTAAATTAGCATGGTCGTTATTAGGTAAATTATCACCCCATGGAAATAATGTTTTACCGCCATTCGTAGCTAAATATTCCCATTCTGTTTCTGTTGGTAGCCGACAATTAGCCCATCTACAATAAGCATTTGCTTCATACCAAGAAATATGACACATTGGTTCATTATAATAGATATTTTCTAATACACCCCATTTTAATTTCATTATTTTACCAGCCGAAGCTATATATTCCCAATATAATGGTAAAACAATTTGATTTTTAACTTTCCATCTCCATCCTTCGTGACACCAAAATTTTTTATCATTATATCCTCCACTATGAATAAATTTAATAAATTGACCTTGTGTAATCGGATATTTTGAAACTGAAAAGTCATTAACATGAATCTGAAATGATGGTTTCTCATTATCAAAAGTAAAATTATTATTAGTGTCATTCCAACCTTGGACAAATGTACCTCCTTTTATTTCTATAAAAGAATTTTCACAATCAACCTCTGTTTGTATGATTGGATTAAATAAATTTTCTGATATTGGTTTGGATAATTTTAATGATTGTAAACTAAAACATACAGATTCTAAATGCATATGATTATGTAATAAACTTAAATTTATCAAGTATGATGTTATTGGGTCTACTTTATTTTGTAATTGAGTTAACTTTATTATTGTATTTAATATTACTGAATCATAACATTTTGTGATTATATCAACCGAATCAATATCATTCAAAGAATTAAATCTTGTTTCTCTATCTGTTTTAAAAGAATCATACAGATATTCATTTTTTAAATTTTTTTCTATTGGATAATTAAGAATCTTAATTGTATTTTCTATCCAAAAATATACGATATGCCCAAACTCCCAATGTAATGGATTTATATTTTCAAGAATATAATTGTTATTAATTTTACCCTCAAATAATGATTTCAATATATCTTTTGTTAATTTATTAGTAATTGCTATTTTTTCAATAAGTTTTTGTTTATTTGCTTGATTTGTCTTTATCTGAAGTATTTTATATACTTGATCATTATTTAATTTTAAATTATCAGTATTATTCATTATATAATTTATCTAGATTACAATTATTTTTTCTAAACTAATTCCTTTTTTTACATCATCATTAATTTTTTTGTTTAATAAGATAAAATTTTGAAGTCTTCTAATTATTCTATCCTGTTGCAAATTATCAAACATAATATAATGCCTATCATAAAAATTACTTTCCGATGGTAATTTTAATTTTAATATATTTGATTTTTTAATTTTTTCTAATTTAGGTTTTGATCCTGGTTTTAAACGCCATATACGTCCCTCTTCACTTTTTTTAACTATTCTATCATCATCTTTTAACAAAACATTTTCTTTTTCTTTGATAACCCTACCTATATCTGTAAAATTACCACTCGCATTAATTAATTGAATAGTTTGTCCTTCATATTTGGATACATTAATATCTTCTAATTTTTCTGTAAAATCATCTATATTTGATGGAAACGTTGAAAATGTCATAGAATATACTTCATGAAATGGTAATTTTGGATAAAGAACTCTCAGTACACCAAAAAAATTAGCGTAAGCGTCACATAAAGGTTCATACATTTGAGGTTGTAAATTAGATGTTTTAAGACCTTGTGTAATTAATCGTGTATCAATTCTCTTAATTTTACTTTTATCAATAAATGTTATTAAATAATTATAAATTTGTTCATACCTTTTAGATAGTGCCATATTTATCCCCTGTGGTTCTGCCAATTCAACGAAATTATTATGTATTGATAACATATTAGTATGACCACTATTTGAATCTTTATAATAAATATGAAGTGGAATTAAAGTTGTAGTATTATTATATAAACACTTTCTAATTTGATTTTTAAATTCTACTTCTAACTTTTCTAATAATTCTGGAAAACCTACTTCAATTAATTTACTATTAATTCTATCAACCAAATAGACATCAATATCCTTAAATATCATAGACTTTTCAAGATGTTCCTTTATCATATTATTTGCTTGAAATACAGATAATATTGATTCATTTTGTTCTCGTTGTTCAAGTATTTCATTAAAATTAATAGTATCTTCAGAACGACCCTGCATTATTTGAACAACATCCTTGACATAAGATATAATAGGAGAAAAATGTTCACGAAGATTTTCTTCAATGTATTTATCACCAGTAAAAGAAGGGTCTAATCCATTAACCCAATTATCAAAAGATAAATCTTTTAAATTATACAGATTAAACGCATTAAATGTTGTTAAATATTTTACTAAAATAAGAATTGGTATATCATCTAACTCTGCAACATTTAAATGCTTATCTAATAAATAATCTCTTTTAAGTAATAAATCTGGAATAACATTAAATGATTTTCTACCTTTATCGTCTATTGTTATAAGGTCAGGAATGACATTAATATCTTTTTTAATGTCTTCAAACTTATTTACGGTAGCAAGCTCTTCGTAGTATATTGGATTAATTCCTAGTTTTTTATAAATGTCAGATTCTTTTTTCCCTTTTGAAAAAGGACTATCTTTTGAAACATTAATAATTTGACCACTAAATGTTTTCATATGAAGTTTACCATCTTTTATAAAATGCTTATTTTTAAAATATTCTAATATTTTCTCAAATATTTTATTACTTGTTCTTTGATTCCTAATACCGCGTACCTTACGATAATCTTGTTCCGAAAATGTTACTCGGTTAGTTTGTCTATAAAAATCAGCCTTTAATTTTTTTAAATCATTACCATCTAATTTAAATTCTAAATTATAAAATATATCTAATAATGATTCTGGATACAACCCCAACCTATATTTACGTTTACTATTTTCCCAAATTAAATCTTTATTATCATTAAAAATTTTATTTAATTCTAATAGTTTTTTCTTAGATTCCGACAAAACAATATTTAAGTGTTTAGAAGAATATTTAATTTCTGAAGTTGTTTCTATAATATTATAAAACAATTTTAATAATTTCTTTATTAATTTAAATGTTAAATCAGCTAAACTAAAATCAATAGGACCTACTTTCTTAAATTTTTTTAATGAATCATATTTATTTAAAAAATCTCTTAATATAATAACATTATATATCAAATCTTTAAAAATAACTTGATAATTTGAGGGGCCTGCATATTTTGCATTTAGAAGATTATTAACTTCTTCGTACTCTTTTAAGTTAATTCTATCATTTATACTTTTATAAATATCAAAATAATCATCATCATTCAAACTGGATAAAAATCTTCCTTCTAAACTGTTACTAATATTATAACTATCATAAATCATTATTAATGGAACGCTTATATAGTCATCCTGTAATTTTACTTTAGTTTCATAATTATAACATACTCCTAATTTCTTAAATTCATTAAAAATATAATAACCTTCATAGCTTAATTGCGTGTATGCAACCATAACATCTTTATATCTAGAAGTTTCATCAATATCTGCTAAAATACCTTTACTTATACTTACCATAAATTCTTTATTTTTTTTAATATTCATTTCATTAGTTAAAGATTGTTTTTTTTTAACCAACTTCATTCGTTTCTTTGTTATAATGTCCTTTTTATTTATCATTATTTTTGTTTTTAATTTTTCTAAATCTTTATTAATTTTTAAAATTCTTTCTCTATAATTTTGTTTAAATATAGCATTATCTTGTGGAATTGATTGAAGTATTGAATCAAAAACATTACTATTAAGCATAATTGATACTAGGATATCAACAACTTCTTTATCAGAAAGACCTAATATATTATTAAAAAATTTGAAGGTGTCTTTAATCTTTTTGAAAAGAGTAGTTATTTCTGATGAACCATTAATAATTTCCTCTTTAATTATTGGAAATAAATATATATCATTATTTTTAATACTCATTAACCCTGTTTCAAATCTAGAATTAAATTCCATATATATATATATATATTAATATTTTTTTACAATAAATATCTTATATAATATATCTTATATGAATAAACAGTATTATACAAAATATTTAAAATATAAAAAAAAATATTTAGAACTTAATAACTAT
>Ga0233449_1004197_pt1 | contig 9955 bp, 11 predicted proteins | sample SI_124_October20_FD_183012 | JGI IMG/M metagenome (GOLD analysis project Ga0233449, IMG submission 183012) | Seawater microbial communities from Saanich Inlet, British Columbia, Canada - SI_124_October2016_200_MG | ecosystem: Environmental > Aquatic > Marine > Inlet | place: Canada: British... | reverse complement strand
AAAAAAATATATTTGCGTCTCCCGAACTTTCTAATTTATCAGAACTTCCAGCAAAACTGCCAGTATCGGCGATTTTCTGGAGCATGGGGATGTTGGTTATTAGAGGATTTTTAATTAATATGCCAATAGATAGGTTTAATCGTACAAGTTCACGACAACTACTCGCCCAATGTAGTCGTATTAAAGGAACGCGATTATACAACATGTTGGTACATTGCATTGAACCAAATCATCGTCTAAGGACTATTAATTGGGGAGATAGGTTGTAAAATGAATTTAAAATTATAAAGAGGATAGAGTATTACGGAAGACATTTAGACAAGATGCGTATTTACAAAATATAAGTTATTTTTTATTTAAAATAATAACTTATTAGAGTAGTTATAATTACTATTTTGATATCCGAATATATAAATGAACATTACTGAAGAAGATATTGACTGTTTAAATTTTTCTTCAGAAAAAGAAAATGAGGAGGAAATTATAGAAGATGTAGAAAAGGAGGAAGAAGATGTAGAAAAGGAGGAAGAAGATGTAGAAAAGGAGGAAGAAGATGTAGAAAAAGAAGATGTAGAGGATGAAAAGGATGAAGATGTAGAAAAAGAAGAAGATGTAGAAAAAGAAGAAGATGTAGAAGAAGATGTAGAAGAAGAAGAAGAAGAAGATGTAGAGGATGAAAAGGAAGAAGAAGATGTAGAGGATGAAAAGGAAGAAGAAGATGAAGATGTAGAGGATGAAAAGGAAGAAGATGTAGAGGATGAAAAGGAAGAAAAGGAGGAAAAGATAGAACATGTAGAAGTTGAAGAAGAAAAGGAGGAAACTGTAGAACATGTAGAAGAAAAGGAGGAAAAGATAGAACATGTAGAGGATGAAAAGGAAGAAGAAGATGAAGATGTAGAAAAAGAAGAAGATGTAGAAGAAGATGTAGAGGATGAAGAAGATGTAGAGGATGAAAAGGATGAAGATGTAGAGGATGAAAAGGAAGAAGAAGATGTAGAGGATGAAAAGGAAGAAAAGGAGGAAAAGATAGAACATGTAGAAGTTGAAGAAGAAAAGGAGGAAACTGTAGAACATGTAGAAGAAAAGGAGGAAACTGTAGAACATGTAGAAGAAAAGGAGGAAACTGTAGAACATGTAGAAGAAAAGGAGGAAACTGTAGAACAAGTAGAAGAAAAGGAGGAAAAGATAGAACATGTAGAAGATGAAGAAGAAAAGGAGGAAACTGTAGAACATGTAGAAGAAAAGGAGGAAATTGTAGAAGAAAAAATTATAGCGGCAATAAAAGAAGATGACGCTATAGAAGCAATTGAAGAAATTGAAGAAATTGAAGCAATTGAAGAATATAAGAATAATAAAGTTATAGAATATGATAACTTCTTGGAACAACCATTATTAACAAATTCTTGTTCTTCTTCTGATGATGATATAAAAGACAAAAATAAAGAAGATTCAATACCCGTTATTGGTGTTCGTAGTCCTCCTTCTCCAAAACAAAACTGGTTTTGTCGGTTGTTTTTTTCTATATTTGGATGGAAATATTAATCATCTGATACATATAAAACAGTTATAATAGTAATATATAGTACGAATAATATAAGTATTCCTGTTATTGCAACCATTATTACCATACGTTAGTTTATATTTTTATTATTGATAATATAATAGTTAATATATTAAATATTAATTTTTAGTATATGATATAATTTTACTTGTATCAAGTAATAATATTAAACAATAAACCAATAATGAATTTCTTCCAGCCTGCCGAATTAAATAATCACGCGTTTACCAGTAAATTATATATTCTTGACCCACTGTCGGTCATTGTTAAATTGGCTATTTTATCAAACAAGCCATCTGGTACAAAAATAACCATTCAAAGGAACGCAATCGAAATAAACGATTACTCGTTTTTCCAAGGAATGTACCGACTTATTAACGGGTATAATAAATCCGATTTACATTACCTTCATAATCCCATTCATTTCGCATGCGAATCATATTTAACATCTGATACTCAAGAGCTATTTTTATCCGCTCAACGAGGAATAAAAAGACTTATTGATACATACAAACAATATTCTCTCATAACTGTATGTCTAACGTATTATGATTCTATTATTAATGGATATATGGATACATTGAACAATCATAAAAAAAATAATAATAATAATAAAATAGTAGCTTCACATAATGACCAAATGACCTCTATGTACACTCCTGATTTATTGACGTCATTATCAGAAATGTGGACAGCCAAAAATCTCAAAATTATTACTGACCTTAACGCATTTTTATCACAAGATGACTTATCCGATTCTAACCAAAATGTTATCGCACTTGAAAACATTATGAATGGAATTGATAAAGAATCGCGTGATATTATTCTAACTATATAATAACGTAATAACGTAATAACATATAACAACGAATCAATATTCGTATTATTTTAAGTTTAAAGCTAATCAATTATGTTACATACATAACATAATTGTGTAATAATCATATTATATTATATGTATATTTATACAAAATTATCAACGATTTTTAAATCGGTTTTTGTACGACCGTGGATATGGACATGGAGATGGACGTGGTCTTGGCTACATATAGTATGGCCACAACACAAATATATAAAAGACGAGTCTGAGACTAAGACTAAGACTAAGACCAATAAAAAGAAACCTGACCCACCGCCACCATATGAACACAAGTATAAAGAAAAATACAAAGATATTGTATCGTACGTGGATAATAATGAGGAATACAAGGAGAGAAATACACCCATACCCTTAACCTTATTTGTGACGGAATTCACTCCGAGTGGATTAGTTATTATGAGATACAATGAAGAATCAAAAGTATTTGAATACTATTGCGACAGAAGCACAATTATTCATAAATATTTAGAAGTTGTTTCTCGTAAGTACGCAATCACATTTATTTGTCCACAAATTTATTCAAATATGGATAAAGAAATTGAATTATGCGATGAAACATTTAAAATAGAAAAAGAAAAACGTTTAGAACGAGAGAAACAAAAAAAAGAAAAAGATGAAAATGATAGGAAAAATGGAATCATTCCCAAGAAAAGCGTATTTGCTCGTCTTAAAAACACTCCTTTAGCCAAAACTCAAACAAGACCACCTACGAAATCGGTTATTAATCAATATCTACGTATAGGACATACCAACGACTTTAATCCACTTATACCTGTTTTAAATCGCACGAAAATAGAAGACCCCGAAACATATGTATCACTTGTACCGGGGTCCAGTTCCAAAAGTTCTGAAAAACAAGTTAGTTATCAAGATTTTCTAAAAAATACTCATCAATACATTTTTCCAGTATTCGAATAGAGAATTGGTTTATTTAAATTGCGGGATTGTTAAACTCTAAGGCTTTATTAAATCTAACTTTTTTTGTTTTAAGAACACTATTATATCCATTGGGGGGTTTTAAACATGATTTACGTGTTGCTCCTCCTCTTTTGGATTTTATCCGTTTCCCACCCTTTAATGAAATGGAAGGAGCTTGGGCATTAGAAAACTCGTTTGCGGTTGACGCAATTCTATTAACAACCTCTTTTTGTTCGTCTATTATTTTATTCGATATATCCATGGCGGCATTAACAGTATCAGAAACATTTGTTACTACTTTACTTCCCGTGTCTATTACAGACGTACCTGCGTCGACCGCAGACATTACAGCAAACGGCACTCCCGCAAGTGGTCCAAAAACAGAAGTTAAAGCATATTTTCCAGTGTCTTTGGCGGAATCAAATGCCTTTCGTGCCCCTTCCGACGCCACGTTAATGCTTTCATCTATAAGTGGTTCTGCTAAAGGCAGTAATTCGACTGCTACATCAACTCCTATTTTTCCAACATCTTTTCCAATTTGAATCATCTTTTCGCGGTTTTCTTCAGATGACATGAGCTCCCCGAAATTATTTAATTGGGCCTGGGCCTTAGTTGGGTCCATTACATCAATACCAACAGACTCTAATCCTGTTTTTACACCAGACGATACAATCTCTTTTCCATGGTCCTTTATGGTATCAATTGCATTGTTTGCAGCCGTTGTTATTGCCTCTACGTTTTCTTTAACATTTGTTCCTTCCAATCGGGGATTGTCTAAAGAACGGCGTTGAGCCGCAACACTGGCTGCGTTAATGTTTAAATTTGGGATTGGTTCTCTTCCTCCTATACTAATATGACGAGATGATTTCCGTGTTTTATTTCCGTGTTTATGGTTATACTTATATTTGGAGTTTTTGTGTTTAGTTTGTTGTTTATTGCGTTTCTTATTTTTTGTCTTTGATTTTGTTGGGGGTTGTGAGCTAATTACACGTTTTAATTTTTTAGCTGTACGACTATAATTAGATGATTTGGGGTTTTTTATGCGATTGTTCATATTTATATTCGTATTTATATTTGTATTAGTTAATATGCTGTTAATAGATGACATATAATAATTTATACAATTTTATATTATAATAATAATAATATTTCTTGTTATGTTTCACATAAATTACATGTGAAACATAAATAAAATTGATTGAAATAATATGTAAGATATATACCAAATAACAACAAATAGTATTAAACAATGGAAATGGATAAACTAACTGAAAACGAAAAGGAATCCGAATCTAATACCAATACTTTTCAAAATCCACCGCTATCACAACTGCTTCAACATCAAATGAAAGACCCACTTGTCCAAGCATTTGTTGAACAACTATCTGATATTCAAAAAGTTGGACTTAATGTATCGATTAAAATTCTCCCTATGACCAATATTAAAAAATGCAATGGATTCATAAAGTGGAAAAAGGAAAATGGATTGTAAAACGGATTGTAAATACTTTGCGAATTATATTCATTATTAAAACCATTTTAGTTAAGACAAAGTTCTTGCCACACAAATTAACTGATTCGCATTATCAGTGTTCACTCGCACATTGCTCATGTGCATCATTTTAGTTACTTCGGTGTCAATTGTATAGTTATGTGTAGACAAATACTGAAATAAAATTGGAACGTCATCCGTTTCCATATACGGAATGTCACTGTGATAACAATTAGTTATATTTCCATTACAATCTATTTTTTTAAATGCCCATACACAATCACCCGTTGTACTCCTATTTGTAAATCCTTTAAAAGGCGATAATTTTGGTGTTCGGACCTGTACGCATATATCTTTTAAAGCACCGGGTGGAAAACAGTTTGTTGTAATGATATTTCTATACGTTTTATTAATTTGACTCAAATACGGCTGGCTAAACAACCACACAGTGGATGGTGGTGTTGGTGGAACATATTCCAGGTTTGGACCAGAACCAGAAACTGTAAATTGCATTTATAATATATTATAATACATTTACAGCTTTATATTACTAGCTAATAATTAAGCTTTTCATAATTACCATTGATTATTTTATTTATCGCATACTTACTAATATATGGACTTGTTTCTAACATTCCACACATTCGTTTATCACAATTATTATCATATAAATAAGTATATCATCATATAAATAAGTATATCATCATTGGTTTAAATATATTTTCATTATTTAAACCAATATTAAACCATTCACTCAATACAAATATATTAATGACATTCATTTTAAATGATATTTGTATCGATGTTGAGAGAATAAAAGTATTATTTACAGCCGAAGATTATGGATGTAGTCATAATGTTACGCGTGTTCAGACACAAACACTTGTCCCGTTTGATTTTTTATGTAAAAATTATCTGGTTACTTGCGAGGCCCTAACAGGTATTTTGGAAAATCCATTTATTTTACCTACAGAAATAAAGAGTACTGCCCCTTATGACCCCAGTAATAAAACGGGGAACGTAATCCTTCAAACATGTGAAGACCATAATAATGTGGAACCCCCCTTACCATTACAAATTACTACAACTTGTCTATCTTACCCAACCCATACTGATTTACCCACATTTTTAAGAGTAAATACAGAAACAACCTCATCTTTTTACACAGATTGTAAAAGAATATACTCTTTATTATTAGAACACGCAAATATTGCTCATCAACATGGTATATCTCTTTTTCGGTTCTTAAAAAATGGGTCTAATTTAATTATTCCATGCAACAGTACACGGGACATACTTATTTATCCAACAAAGTACTGTTTATCCATTAGATTAGCTACTTCTTCCAAAGGATGGAAATATATTTCAAATATTCTTTCAGACACAGACACAGACACAGACACAGACACAGACACAGACACAAAATATATACCAGACTCATTAGACATACTTATAATAAAGGCTCTAATAGACGCATCGTCAACATACTCAAAAGAAGGGTTAACTCATAAAGACTGTGAAAGACTTGCCGAACAATACACAAACAATCTTTCGGAAATATTTGAATTATGGCCTAAGCATTGGGTAGTGACCAAATTCACCAAATACACCATGAGAACATACGTTCTTAATTTGTCCAAACAATACGCATCGTGTTACGCAAACGTTGACCCTACTAAGGCATTCAAAATACTTATTCAACGTATAACCTCTTGGGACACACGAGGTATATCGTTGTTTTGTCTTCGTTTACTTCTTTTAAATGGACCAGAACATATAAACCCAGACGACCGTCAACCATTTGAACGCATGTGTGTAGACCTATTTAATAAGGGGGTTATAACAGGATAATCCTTTACAATTACAAATGTGCTTAACAACATCGTCTGATGTATTCCACTTTAAACCATAATCCGATAAATTATGGACTACCGGAATGTTCATTGATTCACATTCTTGTACACTATTTGCATTTCCATCTTGCTTAGTTAATCTTAGCATTATACAACACTTTTTGTATATTTCTGGCATTTCATTGTGGGGAAATATATCGACTGAACTATAAATATACCGAAAGTTTATATTAGGTCTTACTATTGCCAGTTTTTTTATAACTTCCTCATAAACATGTTTTCCATATATTTCTTCCCTGCCAGGTAATCGTCCATTGTAAATATAAATATAAATACATGAATTACTATCACTTAATTCTTGTGGATACCTAGAAAATAATTCTTTATCAACGAGATTGAAAGATACATACAAACATCGCGCGTTTGGAAACAACCAAACAAGTCGATGGTATAAACATTTACTAATACAAATATGCACACATGATTTCAATCGAGATATTTCAGTAATTGTTTGATAAGAGTGTAAATCATCAATGTTCGCATCATTACCACCCCAAATAATATAACGAGGTAAATGTGAGTAAGACATTATGGCATATATATCTTCATCAGTGTATACACCGAAAAATATAATTTTTTTATTACCATACTCTTCTTGGATTGTATGGTCCGTTAAAACATTCCATTTATACTTCTTAATAATCTGTTCGCGTAAATGGTGCAAAGCAGGTGAAATCCAAATATAAAAATCAGACGTCAAAATATATTCAATTGGAATACATGGAGCTGATGAATTATTTGGATACGGAAACGTGCGTATACCAGTTTCATTATACGATATTACCTCATGTGTACGCCGTTTTTCATCACGTCCAAACGATAAATAGTGTTTCATCGCTAATAATTCTGTTGTTATATTCGATTGCTGCAAATCAATGTACATGGTTACATAAAAATACCAATCAAACCGAGGAAAAACCATGTAAAATGTGGAAATAGTTGGCTCTTTAAGTGGGGTGGGTGGTATTATTGGACACTTCATCTCCACATTATCTAAATCAGAATTAGTCTTCAACCTTAGTTCAAGAGTTGAGGCGGAATATGGTAATAATGGTGGTATTGTTTCCGATGTTGGTATTACTGACGATGTTGTATGTTTCCCGTTATGTCCAATTCTATCATCTTTCTGAGTTTTAGCAAGAATATAAGGAATTACAACAATATTGGGGGGATTTGAAGTGGGAAAATACAGTATTCTGGTAAAAAAGTCATGGTCTGCGTTTTTTTGGGCTTTCCACATAACATTGCGATGTTTTGGAAATGAATGATGTACACAAAAATTAGACGAACTAATTTCACCAACTGAAATGTGTTTAAAGTTGGACGGAAAAATAATCATATCAGGTCGTGCAAATTTCCATACGTACAATGAATTAACCGGACTATGCTCAATGGCCTGCTGAACTGCGTATAAAGCGTAAGGACTAGTTAACTTATCATCGTCGTCAAGGTAAATAATATACCCATCTGTAACTGTATTAAGCAACTCATTACAATATAAATTATAGAAGTAACCAGATTGGTCAGAGTCAATCAAAGCAGTTGATTTATTAACCTTAAACACAGTACATTTAGGATTTGTATGATGTTTACTTAAATAATTAACACTGCCATCATCATCATAACATATCACAACCCGGAAATTACTATATTTCTGAGAAAAAATACTATCTATACATACTTTAAATAAATTAGGACGGTTTGATGTTCGTACCAATATAGTAATTAATGGCTCATTATTCAAAGGGTCATGTCGGACATCATGAATGTTCTCAAGTTGAAATGAATCATGCCGTATATTATCAGCTATATGTTTAATGCGTTCTTTTAGTATTGACCTTGACCCAACACGATTTTCTTTCTTCCCGTATGTTGTATAATGATAATAAGCGGTTGTTTCGTCTATTCCCGCCTTTTTTAAATCGGGATAAAATGATAAATAAAAATCAGCATCAAACCCATTATTATAACACAATGTATTAAATGTAGAATTTATTTTTGATTTTAAATTAGAAACAAAGCCGTTATCATTATCACTATTAATAGAATCCATAACAATTAATTAATGATTAAATTACTTTATATACTTATTATATATACATACTATTTTACGGAATAAATGTCTGGAATTGATGATTTTGATGATTTTATAAAACAAGAACTTGAAAAAATGGATGAAAAGGAAAATAAAACAATAAATACACCTACAAGTGCTATTGGTCGTATTAAGTTTCCTATTGTACCTCAAACAGATACAATTAAACAACTTAACCAACTTCCACATACTCCAATATCATTAAACAAATATCATGAAATATTTACACTCTTTAAACTCTATATAACTAAATCAAACCCGGGTATCAATAAACGGTTATTTGTTAAACCCAGTTATGTATCCAAAGATGTATTCAAAGAAACTATACAATTAATAAACCATCTCAATGAGTTCATTAATAAAATGAACAAAGCATATGCAAACAAACACGTTTACTTTGACCATACACTGTATAATAATGACGTTGGGCTTGTTCAATCGTTTTACCAACTTCTTATTGAAGATATTATTAAAAATTATTGTCGTTTTTACAATACGCACAGGACTGCTATTGATTACGTTAATGACTCGAAAAATATTACTCGTGGTGCTGGTAGAAAAACCAGAAAACAGAGACAGAGACAGAGACAAACTCGCAAACAAAAAATTCACAAACGTTCTACCAAAAAGCATAAACAAATAAAAAGAAAACCCAGTAAATATAATTCAACTAAAAAATCCAAATCCAAATCCAAATCCAAATCCAAAACCAAAACCAATTTATTTAGACTGTAATTTTCTTGGAGGGTTCTATTAATTCTACCAAGCCGGGTGTATCTGTTGTATTGATATTAGATATGCGGCAGACATCGAACCGCAATTTAGATACAGACTTGCATTTGTTATTGGATGATTTAATAATACAACAAGCTCGTTTAACAACTTTATTATGAACTCTGTTGCCATTAGGATTACAAATGACCGCATGAGCACTTGGATAACCGCTGATATGAGCCCAATAATCATTTGGATTGCCATTAACAACAAGTTCCTGATTCTCATTAGCATTTTCACCTACGTAGATTGTATATCCTTCGTATAATATCTCCTTCATTCTATAGTGTATATATGAGTGTATATATGTATTACAATATCG
>Ga0233449_1004196_pt1 | contig 9955 bp, 10 predicted proteins | sample SI_124_October20_FD_183012 | JGI IMG/M metagenome (GOLD analysis project Ga0233449, IMG submission 183012) | Seawater microbial communities from Saanich Inlet, British Columbia, Canada - SI_124_October2016_200_MG | ecosystem: Environmental > Aquatic > Marine > Inlet | place: Canada: British... | reverse complement strand
AGGATGGCCAAAAACAGTAAAACCATGGTTAGCATCCATAAGTCTTGCGGAAAAATAGTGACATCAAATAAGTGATATTGGCGCTTCTCAATGTCAAATAAAATGGCTTGTTTCCCATTCCAAGTCATATAAGGAGCAATAAAAAAAGGCAGCCAGACTAAAGTTCCAAACCATTTAAGTAGTCGAAATTTACCACCCATACGCTTAGCGTGAACCGTCTTCTCACCTAGGTTTTGCACCCATTGCTCACCTTCTGTATAAAGGTTGTCTACTTGAATATTGTCTTTACTCACACTCTCTCATTCGTCATTAAATCAATTCGCAATATCATATCATTAATACACTTACTGATGCATTGATATAGGTCAATAACACGCCTCTGATATAATGTTCATTTTTTATTTAATGGATTAACCATGAAAGATATTATTGAAGCAGCTTTTGAAGACAGAGCTAACCTCAACCCGCAAACAGTCAGTAGCGAGATTAAAGAAGCCGTCGCTGAGGCAATCCATTTATTAGATTCTGGCCAAGCCCGTGTTGCTGAGCAGAAAGCTGTGGGTGACTGGAGCGTCAATGAGTGGTTAAAAAAAGCCGTATTACTATCATTCCGATTAGAAGACAACGTGCCAATGGCTGGTGGATTCACTCAATATTATGACAAAGTACCGTCAAAATTTGCAGACCTTACACCAGAAGAATTCAAAGCAACCGGTGTGCGTGTAGTGCCGCCAGCCAGTGCGCGTCGTGGCTCTTTCATTGCGAAAGACACTGTGCTAATGCCATCGTACGTCAACATTGGTGCTTATGTTGATTCTGGCACCATGGTTGATACCTGGGCGACGGTTGGTTCATGTGCACAAATCGGTAAAAACGTTCACCTCTCTGGTGGCGTAGGTATTGGTGGTGTATTAGAGCCGTTACAAGCTAGCCCAACGATTATTGAAGATAATTGTTTTATCGGTGCAAGATCAGAAGTTGTTGAAGGTGTGATTGTTGAAGAAGGCTCTGTTATTTCAATGGGTGTTTATATTGGTCAATCAACTAAGATCTTTAATCGTGAAACAGGTGAAGTTTCTTACGGGCGTGTTCCTGCAGGTTCTGTTGTTGTGTCGGGCAACCTACCTTCTAAAGATGGAAGTTATTCACTTTACTGCGCGGTTATCGTCAAACAAGTAGATGCTAAAACTCGCTCTAAAACCAGTATCAATGAATTGTTAAGAGGAATTTAATTCTCATCTAAAACTAAAAAACCCGCCTTTCGGCGGGTTTTTTATTGAGTTACTATGTTATTTACTTATTAAACAGTGAGTATAACAAAGCAACAGCAACTAAACCGACTAGGTTTGCGCCGCCAAGCTGCCCTACTATTCCAACAATAGATCCGATAACGTCACCTGGTAAAAATGCAGCTGTCGATCCGAAAATTATCTGAACAACAACAGCTAATGCAATTAGCGCAACACCAGCAGTTGTCAACTCTTTAATCCAACCTGTTATATTTTTTAACATATTTTCCCCTCTTAGTTATAAAAACCCCAACCTTTGTGGTTGGTTATTAACTTTTTACTATAAATGAGAAGATTGTCAAGGTTTTTTGATGAAAAAATGCAAAATAGTCGATAAAAATGAACGAAATTTTAAAAAATTCTCAAATTTGCAACAATAAAACCCTTACACCATAAGAGATAATGCAATTCCAGCAAAAATAATCATGCCAATGAAATTATTATGCAAAAAAGCTCGAAAACAGGCTATTTTCTCTCTATTTTTGATCATTTTTTGGTGATAAATCATTAAAAATGCACTTAAAATTAGTGAAATGTCGTAAAAAACGTCTAAATTGAAAATTTCAGAAATTTTTAAAAGCACCAATAATAAGCAAATTTGTAACAATCCAATGATCAATTTATCAAATTTTGCAAATAATACTGCGCTAGATTTCACCCCAATTTTCAAATCTTCTTCTCGATCTGCCATCGCATACATGGTGTCGTAAATTACGGTCCAAATAACCGTAGCGGCAAATATCCACCAAGCGCCATCAGCTATATTACCATTTGTCGCAGCAAATGCCATAGGCACACTCATGGCAAATGCTAGACCAAGTACAAACTGTGGCAAGTGCGTCCAACGCTTAGTAAACGGGTAGAGTGTCGCTAGTCCAGCTGCAATAAAGGCTAATTGAATGGTTAAGTTATTAGTCATCAACACTAAACCAAAAGCGATAGCCATCAACACAAAGAACAATACTAAAGCCGACTTAGCGCTAATCTCTCCTGAGGTAATTGGTCGATTTTGTGTGCGTTCAATTAATTTATCAATTTTCCGATCGGCATAATCATTAATGACACAGCCAGCTGAACGCATAATGGTAACGCCCAATACAAAGATAATCAATAGTTTGATATCTGGAAATCCACCTTGAGCTAAAAATAACGCCCATAAGGCCGGCCACAATAGCAAATAAATACCAATGGGCTTATCAAGACGCATGAGGCGAAAGTAAACACTCATAGCCGACTCAAGAAATCCTGTAAATCTTGGGTTAAAGGCGCTTGTACTTTTTGAATGTCTCCACTAAGTGGGTTGGTAAAGGTTAATTGATGCGCATGCAAAAACAAACGCTTTAAGCCTTTACTCTTAACTTGGGCATCAAAAATTGAATCCCCATACTTATCATCGCCCGCAATCGGATGATCAACATGCTTAGCATGTGCACGTATTTGGTGGGTTCGACCTGTCTCGATCAAAACCTCAACCAATGAAGCCTCAAAATTATCTTGATGAAAATTCTTTAACGGTTGGAAGTGGCTAATCGCTTCTTTGCCCTTAGCATCAACCACAGTGCATCTTGAGTTTTGATACAGTGGCGCATCAATGGTATGGCGTTTTTTTGACCACGATCCTTTAACTAAAGCGGTGTAGCGCTTTTCCATCTGATGCTGGCTGAGTTGCTCGTGCAGGTTCTTTAAGACACTGCGTTTTTTTGCAATCAGTAAAATGCCTGAGGTTGCTCGATCGAGTCGGTGCACTAATTCAACTGGGTCTTTGTACATGCTACGCAAGGCTTCAATCACACCAATGGTGACACCACTACCGCTGTGCACAGCCAAACCACTTGGCTTGTTAATAATTAACAGGCCTTTGTCTTCATACAAAATACTGTCAGTTAGTAACTGCTTAAGATTATCTGACGCTTCAACTTGGCCTGATTCTGATACTCGGATCGGCGGGATTCGCACCACGTCATCCAGTTGTAATTTATACTCTGCTTTTTTTCTGCCTTTGTTAACTCGCACTTCACCTTTTCGAATCACTCGGTAAATATGTGACTTCGGCACACCTTTAAGATGTTTTAATAAATAGTTATCCAGGCGTTGGCCTTCGGAAAATTCATCAACGGTTTGAAAACTAACGCTCATAAAGAAAACAGTTGCTTGAAATTGGCGGTGGTGGTATCAGCAATATCATTAATACTGGTGCCACGTATTTCGGCTAATTTTTCAGCCACATAATAGGTGTAAGCCGGTGAGTTTGGTTTGCCACGATACGGCACTGGTGTTAAATAAGGAGAATCAGTTTCGACCAGCAAACGATCAGCGGGTACTTTTTTAGCAACTTCACGTAAATCAGCTGCACTTTTAAAAGTAATAATGCCAGAAAAAGAAATATAAAAACCTAAGTCTAGTGCCGCTTCAGCGGTCTCCCAATCTTCAGCAAAACAATGCATTACGCCTGCTTGTGCTTTTTCCTCTTGCATAATTTTGATGGTGTCGGCTTTGGCATCGCGCGTATGGATAATCATTGGTTTACCTGATTGATTTGAGGCTTTAATATGCCGTCTAAAACGATCACGCTGCCAATCAGCCGTGTCTTTTTCAATGTGGAAATAATCTAGCCCAGTCTCACCAATGGCTATAATTTTGTCATGATCTGCTAGCGTGAGTAGCTCTTCTACACTTGGGTCTTTGCCTTCTTGTTCGGTTGGATGCACACCGACTGAGGCGTAGATTTGTTGATGCAATTTTGCTAGGGAAAACACATCGTCAAAATGTTCAAGATCAATACAAACACATAAAAACTCTTCTACTGATAGGTCTTTAGCATGGGCAAGCATGCTCTCGATGTTGCCACCAAACTGATCTAAGTCAACGCGGTCAATATGACAATGGGAATCGATTATTTTCATAAGCCCAGTTTTTTCATCCAGCCTCTGGCCTTACCATCCAGTTTTCCTTTCAACCCTTCCAGCTCGCCTTCTAATTGTCGGCGTATGCCTTCTTTAATTTCTTTTTCACCTAGTTTTAAGCCTTGATTTTCAACTTCATTTTGAATTCTGCGTAATGCTGTCTTCATTAACTCTGCACCTACGAGATTAAGAGGGATACCTTTCTCTCCGCCAAAGTGACGGACAATTACAGTAGGCACATCCACGGTATCTTTAAACCATTGTGTATCGATCTTAAGTTGCGTATTGATAAATTGCAAATCCTTAATGATAACTCGAGTCTCAGACTGTTCGTTTTTTTCAACATTAGAAGTGGTGGTGTTCTGGCTAGAATTATTAGACTCTTGCTCTAGGTTTTTTAACAGTGCTACTAAATTAACCTGTTTTTCATTTTGCTCCAAGGAGAATAACAAGCCATCAAACTCTAGGCTATCAACAATAATTAAGTCTTCGTTACTTTCGGCAGAAATGACGGCACTTAAATGATTTAAAACAAAGGCATTTTCGTTCTTAAAAGTGCTTGGATTTTTGACTTCAATAAAATCCATGTCAATTTTTCCAACTGACAAATCACTTCTAAACTCAGCAATGCTCACCGGTGTTTTAAGTGACTTTTGAGCGTAAGCCTCAATTGCACTTTTGGCTAGCCCATCAAAAAATACGACAAAAGCAATAATAGTAATAGTGATTAATAACAATAAATAAGTAAGTATTTTCTTCATGATTATCCTAATTGTATTTCCAATAAAAATCGATCGTCTGACACGCCAGGCACATTGATCTTATATGGTGTCATCGACACACCTTGTATGTCTTCTTGTGAAAAATGATCACCTTTCATCAGTAAGTAACGACCATTATTACACAATAAATGCTTCGTTAGTTTTAATGTTTTATCAGCCTCAGCAAAAGCCCTTGAAGTGATTTGCCCAAAACAGGCCTTAGGCTTAAAATCTTCAACTCGTTCGTTAATCACACTAAGGTTATCCAATTGTAATTGTGTTTTTACAAATTGCATAAATCGACATTTTTTGCCCACACTATCAAGTACACTCACCGCAAGGACTGGCTTCATGATCGCTAAAACGATGCCAGGCAAGCCTGCGCCTGCGCCTACGTCCAACAACGAATCGTCATTAACATATGGCAAAATCGACAAGCTGTCGAGCAAGTGTTTTTTAACGCCTAATTGTGGATCACGAATAGCGCTTAGATTATAGGTTTTATTCCACTTAGTCATAAGCTCAAGATAGCTTAATAACTGCTCAGTTTGCTGGTCTTTTAATGACAGATCCATTTGCTCAGAACCGCTTAGCAAGGTTTGTCGAAGCTCACTCATGACGCCACTTTATAAGTTTTTAAATAAACCAGTAGAATAGAAATAGAAGCCGGAGTCACACCTTGAATACGACTAGCCTGACCAATAGTCTCTGGGCGATGAAGACTTAATTTTTGCCTTACCTCTGCTGAAAGCGCTTGAATCACATCATAGTCCATTGATTCTGGTAGTTGTGTGTTTTCATTTTTACGGTATTTTTCAACCTCATCAAGTTGGCGTTTGATATAGCCTTCATACTTCACCTGGTTTTCTACTTGCGCAACCAGCAATCGGTCTTGCAAAAAAGGCTGTGCCGATTCAATTTTACTAAGTAGTTGATAATCAACCTTAGGTCGTTTCAATAGCGTTTCTAGATTGTACTCATGATTTAATTTGGTGCCCAAAACTTCACTTGCTTGCATATCGTCTGCCTGCACCCAAGTAGTTTTTAAACGTTGTTTTTCTTTTGTAATTAAATCATATTTTTTCTCAAACGCTTGCCAACGAATATCATCGATCAAACCCAACTCTCTGGCTTTAGGCGTGAGGCGCTCATCTGCATTGTCTTCTCGCAAAAGTAGGCGGTACTCAGCGCGTGAAGTAAACATACGATAAGGCTCGTTAGTGCCTTTGGTAATCAAGTCATCCACCATCACGCCAATATAACTTTCGTCACGCTTTGGGTGCCAAGAATCTTTTTCTTGTATAGCGCAAGCTGCATTCACACCAGCTAACAACCCTTGTGCAGCGGCTTCTTCATAACCGGTAGTGCCGTTAATTTGCCCAGCAAAATACAAGCCGGATATTTTTTTAACTTCGAGTGTTTGCTTAAGGCCACGCGGATCAAAGAAGTCGTATTCAATGGCATAGCCAGGACGAACAATCTGAGCATTCTCAAAACCTTTAATAGAGCGAATAAAATCAACTTGAACTTCATATGGTAGTGACGTAGACACACCGTTTGGATAAACTTCATTGGTGGTTAGCCCTTCAGGCTCTACAAAGATTTGGTGTGAATCACGCTCAGCAAAACGAACTACTTTGTCTTCAATCGATGGACAATAACGTGGGCCGATGCCTTCAATATTGCCCGTGTACATCGGCGAATCTTTCAACCCTTTACGGATAAAGTCGTGTGTTTTTTCATTAGTATGAGTAATATAACAAGGGATTTGCTCAGGATGATCTGATAATTTCCCCATAAAAGAAAAAGTCGGCAATGGGGTGTCGCCTGGTTGTGGCTGCAGTATGCCAAAATCAATCGTGCGTCCATCTAACCTTGGTGGCGTGCCAGTTTTTAACCTGCCCACACCAAGATCATAAGATCTAAGTGTTCTTGATAAAGGGTTGGATGGTGCATCACCCGCTCGACCACCTTCAAAATTTTAATACCCTTGATTACATCATTCTCAATAATAAGATCATCAACTGCTTGTTGGAATAAAGACAGATTTTCTTGATTCTCTAAAATATAACGAATAGCCGCTTTATACAAAACACGATCTGCTTGCGCTCTAGTTGCACGTACGGCAGGCCCTTTAGAAGCATTCAAAGTTCTAAATTGAATACCAGCCTTATCAATAGCGCTCGCCATTGCGCCGCCCATGGCATCAATTTCTTTAACCAAATGGCCTTTACCAATCCCGCCAATCGCAGGGTTACAACTCATTTGACCCAATGTTTCAATATTATGCGTAATCAACAACGTGCTTACACCCATGCGCGCAGAAGCCAGGGCGGCTTCGGTACCAGCATGGCCACCGCCAATTACAATTACTGAATAATGCTTATTGATTTGCATAATTTATTGTATCACCTGAAAAACGAAAAAGGCCCGTTATAAAAACGAGCCTTTCAAGCTTGATGCTTAGATGCTTACTTAATGTTAGCGTCTAACTCACCTGCTGCATATCTTTGACTCATTGTGTCTAATGAAGATACTTTGATTTTATCTGCATTACCTGCAGAACCAAATGCTTCAAAACGTGCTGCACAAATGTCAGACATTGCTGCTGTTGAATCTTTTAAGAATTTACGTGGATCAAAGTTTGATGCGTTTTCAATCAAATGCTTACGTACTGCACCTGTTGAAGCCATACGTAAATCTGTATCGATGTTCACTTTACGTACGCCGTTCTTGATGCCTTCTTGAATTTCTTCAACTGGAACACCATAAGTTTGGCCCATATCACCACCATGTGAGTTAATGATTTCTAACCATTCTTGTGGTACCGATGAAGAACCATGCATCACTAAATGAGTGTTTGGTAAACGTTCGTGAATTTCTTTAATACGGTCAATACGCAATACATCGCCTGTTGGCTCAGCTGTAAATTTGTATGCACCATGTGAAGTACCAATCGCGATTGCTAATGCATCAACGTTTGTTGCTTTTACAAAGTCAGCCGCTTCTTCAACAGAAGTTAATAACATATCAAGGTCTAATTTACCTTCAGCACCGTGGCCATCTTCTTCACCCATCATGCCAGTTTCTAATGAACCTAAACAACCTAATTCACCTTCTACTGAAACACCACCTGCGTGTGCCATTTTCACAACTTCGGCTGTTACCGCAACGTTGTATTCAAAACTTGCTGGTGTTTTCATGTCAGCTTCTAAAGAACCATCCATCATTACTGATGAAAAACCTGATTGAATTGAACGCAAACAAATATCTGGCTCAGAACCGTGATCCTGGTGCATTACTACTGGAATGTTTGGGTACATTTCAGTCGCCGCAATAATTAGGTGACGTAAGAACGGCTCACCCGCGTAAGAACGTGCGCCTGCAGAACCCTGCATAATCACTGGGCTGTTAGTTTTTTCAGCCGCTTGCATGATCGCATGAACTTGCTCCATGTTGTTAACGTTAAACGCAGGCATTCCGTAACCATTTTCTGCTGCGTGATCCAATAATTCTCTTAATGAAATTATCATATATTTACTCCTTTCTTATTTTTACTGTTTTAATAATTAGTATCACCCACACGAAGAATCTTCATCATGTTGGTTCCACCTGATTCGTCTTTATACATTCCTTTGGTCAATATGACCAAATCGCCATCTTTTACAACCTCGTTTTTTATCAGTGTATCGATCACTTTTCCATTCACTTGAGACCAGTCGTTAGCATTACTCTTTTCAATGCCACATGGATAAACACCACGATATAGTGTTACTTTGCGCAATGTTTGAACATTGTCGCTCATGGCAAAAATTGAAATATTTGAACTCATTCTTGACATCCACATGGCTGTTTTTCCAGTTTCTGTCAATGCCGCCACTACTCTAACACCTAAGTGATTAGCTGCATACATAGAGCTCATGGCAATGGTTTCGTCTACACCTTCAAATTGCTCATGAAGTCTGTGGTGTGAAGTTTTTGCGATTGGATTTTTCTCAGTCTCTAGGCAAACATCATGCATTGTATTAACTGCATTTTCTGGGTAATCACCTGCAGCTGTCTCTGCTGAAAGCATAACTGCATCAGTACCATCCAATACCGCATTTGCCACGTCAAATACTTCTGCACGTGTTGGGATAGGGTTTTCAATCATTGACTCAAGCATCTGCGTAGCGGTAATCACAATACGATCGTTTGATCTGGCCAATTTGATTAATCTTTTTTGTTGTGCCGGTAATTGCGGATCGCCAATCTCTACACCAAGGTCACCACGTGCCACCATGATGCCAGCAGACTCATTAATAATATCTAAAATAGTTTCTTCTACTAACGCTTCAGCGCGTTCAATTTTAGAAATAACGCCTGCATGTGCGCCAGCCTCAGCTAATAATTTTTTAGTTTCACGCACATCATCACCACTCACTGGGAACGACAACGCCACATAATCCGCTTTAGCTTTGGCAGCGGTAAAGATATCTTTCTTGTCTTTTTCAGTTAATGCATTGGCTGACAAGCCACCGCCACGAAGGTTGATGCCTTTCTTGTCAGACAAAGGCCCGCCTTGAGTAACAACAGTATTGATTTTATTGCCTTCAATACTGGTCACTTCTAGAACGACTTTACCATCGTCTAACAATAACATATTGCCAGGTTTGACTTCTTGAGGCAGTGTTTTATAAGCAATACCAACTGAATCTTGATTGCCGGAGTTTTCATCCATATCAGCATCTAAGGCAAATGAGTCACCATTATTAAGCTGGATTTTAATACCACCTTTAAAGCAAGCAGTACGGATTTTAGGACCTTGAAGATCCATCAAAACACCCACGTAAGTGTTGTTGGCTTGCGCCCACTCACGTACCGCTTTGACACGGCCTAAATGCTCTTCTTCACTACCATGCGAAAAGTTAATTCGAACCACGTTAACACCTGCAGCTAGAATACTTTCTAAGACGCCTTCTTTATCCGTTGCCGGGCCAAGTGTTGCTAATATTTTGGTTCT
>Ga0233449_1004168_pt1 | contig 10005 bp, 11 predicted proteins | sample SI_124_October20_FD_183012 | JGI IMG/M metagenome (GOLD analysis project Ga0233449, IMG submission 183012) | Seawater microbial communities from Saanich Inlet, British Columbia, Canada - SI_124_October2016_200_MG | ecosystem: Environmental > Aquatic > Marine > Inlet | place: Canada: British... | reverse complement strand
GAACGGGCTATATGGTTTGATCGTTGGGTAACCAAATTTAGACTCAGAAGAGGCTGTGGAGATGTGTTGGAGACAATCTGGTGCCAATGACTCATTGGCTACATTGGTGATGTTCTGGGGGCTCCTTTAAGCGACCTAACTAACAAGAAAAAAGATAGCCCGTGGCATAGAGCAGCCTTGTATCTATTTATTTTCGAGTGCGTGTTTAGTACAACCTTAAAAAACGGCAGAAAATAGGGAAAAATTCCCTAAATTCAAGTTTAAACAAGTATTAATAGATTAAACACGCTGATTGCTGACGAAATCCAGCAGACCGGCACCATCGATCACACGCCGGTCTATCCGCGCGAAGTTGTGAAGCGGGCGCTGGAGCTTGGCTCATCGGCGATTATTATGGTTCACAACCATCCCTCAGGCGATCCGACACCATCGCGGGCCGACATCGAAATGACCAAACTGGTGCAGGAAGCGGGTGAAAAGCTTGGCATCATATTACACGATCATTTGATCATTGGTCGTTCCGGAGAAACCAGTTTCAAGTCCATAGGCTTGATTTAAAACACTAATTTCGGGTTTTCACGGTAAATCGACCGCGTCAATTGGCCTCAGTGCAAAGCGCAATTTCCACCCCACATCTAACTTAATGTGATGTAAAATACCGGCATACCGGGTGCGTAAACAAGGTGGAAATCATGGATCTAAAGCGAACGAAAAGCCTGCTCGAAGAGCGTCTGGCGATGTTGACGACGCGTGCCGAAGAAGCTGAATCAACGCTGCGGGAAGGCCACAGCGCGGATTTTGAGGAATATGCTACAGAGGCCGAAGGCGATGAGGTTCTGGAAAGCCTGGAAGGCTCAGCCGTGGCCGAAATCAGCCAGATCAACGCCGCCCTGGCACGGATCGAAGACGGCAGTTACGGCGAGTGTGTGACCTGTGGTGCAGAGGTTGGCGAGAAGCGTATGGAGGCAGTTCCCCACACTCCACAGTGCATTACCTGCGCCAGCAAACACAGCTGAAATCACCCAAAACAGCCGGACATTTCGTCTCATTTGACGGACATTTGTTCTCATTTGGCGTACATTTGGGCGCAAAGAGGTGGTATTTGGCGTCTTTTGGCTGAGCGGATTTGCGTTAGTCTTGTAACATTTCCTCAATCAGTTTTTGCACGGATAATGCATCCCGGGCTGAAGCGAGATTGTGATCCTGGCCGCGCATCCAGGCCGCGACACCATCAAGCTGTCGGGCGAAGCTGTCGACACGTAAATCCGGCACATCAGTGAACTGATCCTGCCAGTCACCTCCATCTGAAATTTGCAGGTTAAACCAGTCGTGCAAGCGATAGCTTTTTTTATCGCCCCACAGAGTTAGCTCAACCCGGTCAGGTCCCACGCCGCCGCTGGACCCGATCAGGGTCACGGGCACATCCCGGCATTCCAGCACAGCCGTAACGTGGGTTTCGCACATGGTCGGATCATCCTGATAAACCGGTGCCGCCGATTTGATCACGGCCGGGCCCATCAGGCGTTCAATGACATAAATGAAATGCGAAAAAACCTCGCGGGTATAACCGCCTTGCTCGCGGAACCGCAACCAGTCGGCATCGGCCTGCCAGGCGCGCGGCCAGCTGGAAAAATGCACAATTGCGTCCAGGCCTGAAATCGCACCGGTTTCACCCGATTGAATAGCCCGTTCCATTTCCGCCACAGCCCGACACTGTGCTTGCGCAAAATTAACAATATTCCTGGTGCCGGTTTCTTCCAGCCGGGCAACAAAAGCTTCACTATCAGCCAGATCAATGCCCAATGGTTTTTCACAATAAATCGCCTTGCCGGCATCCATGGCCTGATCTGCATATTCACGATGCCAACGCGGTGGACAGGCAATGTAAACCAGGTCGGTTTTATCTGACGTAATCAGATCAGCCGCCGACGCACAAATATCCAAACCCGCCACATCCCCTTGTGCCGCCGCGCAGGCCTCGGCCAACGGATCCCACGCCGCAACGATTTCGAAGTCCGCATGGCCCTGCATATTCACAAGCATACGACGGCCCATGATGCCAAGGCCGATAATACCAACGCGGATAATTTTGTCTGTCATTTGAGGCTCGCGAATTGAGATGATTGAAGGCATGAAGACTACAGGCAGTCCAGCGCAAGAACAACGCCGTCAGAGCCTCTTGCCCCTCTCGACAACTTCCCTGACCTGGTGCACCATCGCGGTCTCTTGTTTCCTCCCCCAACCAGGATATATCCACGTGAAAAACCTCTTTTCAGTTGAAGGCAAAACGGTTCTTGTGACAGGCGGCTCGCGCGGCATCGGTTTGATGATCGCGCGGGGCTATGTCGAAAATGGCGCGATTGTTTATATCTCATCGCGCAAGGCTGATGTCTGTGACGCCGAAGCCGCGGCCCTGTCAAAATATGGCGAGTGTCATTCCTTGCCAGCCGATATCTCGGACATGGCCGGCATCGAAAAGCTGGCCGCTGCCTTTTCTGAACGCGAGAGCAAGCTGAACATTCTGGTCAACAATGCCGGTGCCGCCTGGGGCGCACCGATTGATGATTTTCCGGAACAGGGCTGGGACAAGGTCATGGACCTGAATGTCAAATCCATTTTCTTCCTGACACAAAAATTGCTGCCGCAGTTGCGTGCCGCCGCGACCGCCGAAGACCCGGCCAGGGTTATCAACATCGGCTCCATTGACGGGCTGGGCACAACATTGATGGAAACCTATTCCTATCCGGCGTCCAAAGCTGCTGTGCATCATCTGACCCGCATTTTGGCACACCGTCTGGCCAGCGAAAATATCAACGTCAATGCCATCGCCCCTGGTCCGTTTGAAAGCCAGATGACGGAACATATGCTGGAACTGCACAGCGACAAAATCAGTGCCGAAAACCCGCGCGGTCGTATCGGATCGCCGGAAGATATCGCCGGTACCGCGATCTATCTTTCGTCGCGCGCCGGGGCCTATACCACCGGTCACGTGATCCCGGTGGACGGCGGTTTTGTGAACGCAAGATAAGGCAACAACCTGAATGACTGATCCGGATACCCTGCCACCCTTCATGGCTTTGAACCGACCCGATGCCGCCGTCGATGTGAACACACTTGATGACGGCACGATCATCATGAGCTGTCCCCGGCCCTTGCCGCCGCATCCGGATAACCTGATCGAACATCTGGTCGACAATGCCCGTGACGTGCCAGACCGGATTTTCCTGGCGGAGCGTGCCATCACCGAAGACGGCGGCGATGGCGACTGGATTACCATGTCTTACGGCCAGTGTCTGGAACGCAGCGAGGCCGTTGCCCAATGGTTACTCGACCATGGATTTGGCCCCGACAAATCTGTGATGATCCTGTCGGAAAACAGCCTCGCCCAGGCCGTCATGATGTTTGGGGCCATGATGGTCTCGGCCCCCCTGGTCCAGGTATCCCCGGCCTATTCCCTGCTCAGCACGGATTACGACAAGCTGAAATACATTCATGACCTGACGGAACCGGCTTTGGTGTTTGTCGAGGACGGCGGCATTTATGCCCGTGCTCTCGCCGCCTTGCCAGCATCCGATATGCCTGTGGTATCTGTGCGCAATCTCTTGCCTGGTGCTGTCGATTTTGCCGATTTGTTGGCCACCAAAAAGACAGCGGTCGTTGATGAGGCCCGAACAAGGATCACTCTGGATACAGTTGCGAAGATCCTTTTTACCTCAGGCTCAACCGGCATGCCCAAGGGTGTCATCAACACCCATCGCATGATGTGCGTGGTGCAGTCGATGCTGGAAGATATCCGCGACGACAAGGGTGATGTGGACACGACCAGTGTCGTGCTCGACTGGCTGCCCTGGCATCACACCTTCGGTGGCAACGCCACGTTCAATTCCGTGCTGCGTAATGCGGCGACGTTATATATTGACCGGGGCCGACCTGTCCCCGGCCTGTTCGATCTGACCATCAAAAACCTGCGAGAAATCAATCCAACCTATTTCTCCTGTGTGCCCGGTGCCTACACCATGTTGTCCGAAGTCCTGGAGGCCGACGACAAATTACGCGCCTTTTTCTTCAGCCGCCTGACCGGCATGTCCTATGGCGGGGCCGCCTTGCCCCAGGCTTTGTACGAACGTATGCAAAAACTGGCAATCGACGAAACCGGCCAGCGCATCAATATCTCGACCGGCTATGGTGCCACCGAAACCGGGGCCCTGAATACCGCTGTTTATTGGGAAACCGACCGCATGGGCATGCTCGGTCTGCCTTTGCCTGAGGTGCAATTAAAGCTTGTGCCCCTGGGCGCAACAGACAAGGGGGCCAAGTTCGAATTGCGCGTGAAGGGTCCGCAAATCACGCCGGGCTATTACAAACGCCCGGACCTGGATGCAGACGCCTTTGATGACGAAGGCTGGTTCAAAACCGGTGATGCGGTCACCTGGGTCGATGAAAACGATCCTTTGCAAAGTCTGGCATTTGCCGGACGTGTCACCGAAGATTTCAAACTGACATCCGGCACCTGGGTCCATACCGGCAGCCTGCGCGTCGAAGCCCTGGCCACCCTCAGCCCCCTTGCCGTCGACGCCCTGGTCTGTGGCCATAACCGCGATTTCGTCGCCCTCGCCCTCTGGCCCAACCCGGCCGTCCTGAAGTCCCTGGCCCCGGATGCAGACCCGGCAGACTATGCCACCCACCCGGCCATCCTGTCGGCTTTGAGCGAAAAAATCGACGCCTGGAACCAGGCCAACCCCGGCAACAGCCGCCGCATCCACCGCGCCTTGTTTCTGTCGACCCCTCCTTCAATTGACGCTGGAGAGATCACCGACAAACGCTACATCAACCAACGCGTCGCCCTGGATTTACGGGCGGCGGAGGTGGAACGGCTCTATGCAGATGTAGCTGATGCAGGGGTTGTGGAGGGGTAGGCAAGTTATACGATTGCCGCTGAGACTCCGGGTCGAGCCCGGAGTGACGGAGCGTTTGTTTGATGGAGATATCAATGAATTTTGCAATGTTGTCACTCCGGGCTTGACCCGGAGTCTCACGTGTCCATCCACAAATACCTAACTCTCGGCAAATGTTCATTCTTGCGGAACGTTATTACATATGTAATACTTTTGTATCATTGAATCTGAGGCAATCATAATGACTACGCTCAAACTAAAGGCTGTCGGCAATTCAACAGGCGTTATCCTGCCAAAAGAAATCCTGTCGAAACTGCGTGTGGAAAAAGGTGATGAACTTTATGTCGTGGAAACACCGGACGGCATTACCCTGACGCCCTATGACCCCGAGGTCGAACTGCAAATGGTTGCTGCCAGGAAGATCATGAAGAAGCGCCGTGGCGTTCTGCGTGAGCTTGCTAAATGAGTGATCCGGTCTGGATCAACAAACAAGTTGTACTCGCCGTCCACAATGAACAAATTGCCGAACATGGCGGCCAGCCCGGTATCCGGGACGAGGCGTTGCTTGACTCAGCCCTCGACCGCCCCCGCAACAAGGCAGCCTACAAACAATCCAATATCCCGGCGCTGGCTGCGGCCTATGGGTTTGGCCTCTCTCGCAACCATCCGTTTCTAGATGGAAACAAGCGTACTTCCCTGGTCATTACTGAATTGTTCCTGGCGCTGAACGGTTGGGAACTGCGCGCCAATGATGCGGAATGCCTGAGGGTGTTTCTGGCACTGGCAGACGGCGCATTGTCAGAGGAAGAATTCTCTGTCTGGCTGGAAGCAAATGCGTCGGAGATTTGAAAGCAACCTGTTAAACGCACAAAAATTTCGCTAAACTCCACATAACCACTTTTAATTCATGGTTTTGTGAAAATGCTGCTTTCGTCCTCAAAACCCAATGGTGCAAACCAGTCTGGCCACCGGGTCGCCACCTCCATGTGTGGTGCTTGTGGTGTACGGCCGTTGTCTATGTGTGCCGCCCTTGATGACGCCGGGCAGGCGGAGCTGGAGGCGTTGCTGGTGCCGGTAACGCTGGCATCGGGAGATATTCTGTTTGACGAAGGGGCGACGGCAACACAGTCGTTTAATCTGACCGAGGGTTGTTTGAAGCTGTACAAAATGTTGCCGGACGGGCGGCGGTTCGTAACGGATTTTTTGTATCCGGGGGATTTTGTCGGGCTGGCGGATCAGCAGACCTATGCCTGCACCGCGGAGGCCGTTGGCGCAGCGCGGCTTTGCAGGTTTGAGCGCAAAGCGTTGGATCATCTGGTGCAGAGGCATTCCTGCCTCGAGCGTCACCTGCTGGACCGGGCCCGGGCCGAGTTGGCGGATGGGCGTGAGCAGTTGTTGATGCTGGGTCAAAAGACGGCGCGGGAGCGCGTGGCTTCCTTCATCATGGGTCAGTCGGCCAGGGCGAAACGGCGAAATCTGTCTGCCACATCAGTAGAAACGCCTATGCGCCGGGCCGATATTGCTGATCATCTGGGGCTGACCACCGAAACCGTCAGTCGCACCCTGACAAACCTGACCCATGACGGCCTGATCGGTGTTGAAGCCGGACGCCGGATCGTCATTCGCGACACGGTGACCCTGGCGGCACTGGCCGCGGGGCATGAGGCGACGTAAACAGCCTGGGGTTCGTCTTCGGCATTATTTGAAAAATTGATCCATATCAACGCGCTTGACCAGGATCATTGATAATAATCGACAGCAGAAACCGTTTGGAACGTTTCAGAAATTAACGGAAACGCAGCGTAACCTCAGGCTTGAGGTGCGCACCAAACTAAATGCAGAAGCGATTCCGTTTAAGTCGGAATCGCCCTAGCTGGAGGATATTGCAATGATGATCGGCATATTGGTGGCCGTTGTATTTGGCGGTTTTATGGCCATGCTTTTGTGGGGCCAACTAACGTCAGAGGGCGATTTCGAGTAATCGAACTCAAATATCTGGAAAAGGGCTCCTGAGGGGGCCTTTTTTTGTGGGCTGCCCGTATGACAGACTAACAAACGAAACGCTCGATTGCTGGTATTTGGCGGCATAACAGCACTTTCCGAAGGGTTATGCCCCCTGCTTTCACCCCGTCATTTTGCTTGTGTTCAGGCGTTTCAGCCCCTAGAACTTGCGCCATGAACAAAATATCACCGATAGAGGCCGCGCCTGTGACCCATACAGGCCGCCGTTCCGAACTGCTGATGCCCGCGGGCTCGCTGGACAAACTGAAGACAGCCGTGCTCTACGGGGCCGATGCGGTCTATCTGGGCACGCCGGATTTATCCCTGCGTTCGAAGTCGGAATTTACCCTGGAAGAAGTGGTAGAAGGCATCGAATTTGCCCACCGTTATGGCAAGCGCGTATATCTGACCTTGAACCTGTTTTCTCACAACAAGGATATCGACAAGCTGCCGGACTATGTGGAGACCGTGCGCAAGGTCAAACCCGACGGTCTGATCGTCGCTGACCCCGGTGTTTTTATGTTCGTCAAACAGCAGGCCCCTGAGCTGGAATTACATGTCTCGACCCAGGCCAATGTCTGTTCGTGGCAATCGGTGCAGTTCTGGCAAAACCAGGGTGCCAGTCTGTGTGTGCTGGGACGTGAAGTTTCCTTCGAGGAACTGACAGAAATTCGCGAAAAGTGCCCGGACATCAAACTGGAAGCCTTTGTCCACGGGGCCATGTGCATGACCTATTCCGGTCGCTGTTTGCTCTCCAATTTCATGGCAGAACGCGGTGCCAACCAGGGCGCCTGTGCCAACAGTTGCCGCTGGAAATACAAGGTGCATATGCAGTTGAAAGACGGCACCACCAAGGAACTGAAACTGACAGAAGAAAATCTCGAGCTGTTTGACTTCTTGCTGGAAGAAGAAATGCGGCCCGGTGATTTCATGCCCATCGAAGAAGATGATCGTGGATCGTACATCCTGAATTCCAAAGACCTTTGCATCATGCCCAAGCTGGATGATTATCTGCGCATTGGCGTCGATAGTCTGAAAGTCGAAGGACGCGGCAAAAGCGTTTATTATGTAGCCCTGATCGCCCGTGCCTATCGCATGGCCATCGACGACTGGTACAAGGACCCCGACAACTGGAAAGCCGACGATTACATGGCCGAGTTGTTGACCGTACCCAGCCGTGGTTATACCTACGCCTTTCATGAAGGCCGCCTGACCAATCATTCCCATGGCTACGAGAACACCGGCACCCTGGCAGACTGGGAATATGCCGGCATGATAATGTCGGTCGAGGAAGACGCCTTTTTGATTGAGGCCAAAAACAGATTGGCAGCCGGTGATGTGCTGGAGTTTGTACCACCCCTGACCGCGAGCTCAGGCGGACGCGAAACCATTTTGCTCAGGATTTATGAATTTGAACGGGTGAAATCCGGCAAGGTCGTGGACGTCATCAATCCCGGCCACGAGACCTTGTTCCGCGTACCGTTTTCTGCCTTCGACCGGGAAGACCTGGCCACCCTGCAGGAACGCCTGCCGGTGAACACCATCATCCGCAAGGAACGATCCCTGACCCAGGAACAATGGGACCGGTTGAAACTGGATACCGAAACCCGCCTGATTGAATCCGGCAAGGGATCGGATGAGGCCTATGCCGAGCGCCGCGATAATTTGCAACAGTCCCAGGCCGAAGCCGACAACTCCCGCCGCCCCCGCACACCGCGTCTGGGTGTCGAAGGTTGTTGCGGCAAAGGCTGTAACGGCTGCCTCGTATTCTGGCACGACCCAGTCTACGAAAAAGCCCGTGCTTTATTGGCGAAGAAAAAGCAGGGTGAAATGTTTGACCGCGATATGCGCGACGATGTCATCGAGCAAATCGAAGAAGCGGCCATCCAGGCTTAACACATCAAAGCAGAGTACTCACCAGCAAGAACACTGATTGCCTCGGCCTTAAATTCTCCGTCACCCCGCACTTGATGCGGGGTCCATGCAGTCCCACAGTTTGCAGCGCATTACCGTTTATTAGATTCAGTATGGATCCTGTAAACCGCAGGGGGGCATCAAGTGCGGGATGACTTCGGTCTGGAAATTCTTATTTCGCTGCAATCGCCTCTATCTCGATCAACATGTCGGGGGATGCCAAACCGTTTACAATCAATAACGTTGATGCCGGAACCGTGGCATCGCCGATAACTTTCTTGCGGGCAGCGCGATAGTCGGCGATGTGGCGACTGTCGGTCAAAAACACCGTGAACTTCACCAGATCCTTTTTGGCCATACCGCCGTCTTTCAGGCAGGCAAGGATATTGCGAAAGACCTGCTCGGCCTGTTTGCGGATGCCGGGCTGTAGTTTTCCTTTTACATCCAGACCGACCTGACCTGAAATTACCAGCCAGTTGGCACTGGCGGGCACGGCCACCGTATGGCTGTAGGCCCCGAGAGGTGTCGCGACTGTCTTCGGATTGCTGGCTTTATTCATGGTTCTTCTCCCCTTTTGAATGTGATTTTTCCAAGGTTAGCGAAAAAATTGCCCAGAAACATCCCGGAAACCTTTTTTGTCTGAGGTCAGGGCATATTGCTTCTCAACAGCAACCAACCAAACAATCAACCAAACGAGGAAATCATGTCAAAACTCATCACAAAGTCTCCCTGGGCAAAAATGACCGCAAACCTGGCCATCATCCTGGCCGTCACAGCCATCGTCTCTTTCTCATGGCGTCAACATGTACTCGCCAGCATCCCTGAACCTACCCTTGAGCAGATCGAAATGTTCACGGACATGGATGAAGACGAAGGCGAAGACGCAGGCGTCGAAAACCCACCTGTCTACGCCACACACTAAAAGTCGATCAGGCACTCACCATAGGCCTGCGATGAGACCAAGGCCGGCCTTCTTCAAGTTGCCCGGCAAGGCGAAACAGGGTGGCTTCATCGGCATAGCGGCCAATGATCTGCATGCCCAGCGGTAAACCGGTTTCACCCCACTGCAAGGGTAACGTCATGGCAGGCTGGCCTGTCGCATTGAACATCGATGTGAAGCCTGAATATTCGCCCAGCCTGCGGATATGTTCGTCCCGGGCTTCGGCGGTGAAGGCAAAATATCCCAAGGGTGCCG
>Ga0233449_1004161_pt1 | contig 10012 bp, 10 predicted proteins | sample SI_124_October20_FD_183012 | JGI IMG/M metagenome (GOLD analysis project Ga0233449, IMG submission 183012) | Seawater microbial communities from Saanich Inlet, British Columbia, Canada - SI_124_October2016_200_MG | ecosystem: Environmental > Aquatic > Marine > Inlet | place: Canada: British... | reverse complement strand
GCGGCCAAGTTTTCCTCGGATGGCGGGCAAGTCGAATTGTCGGCGGAAAATTGCGATGGAACAATCCGCATCGCCGTAAAAGATGGCGGGATAGGAATTTCCGATGAATTTTACAAAGACATTTTTGAGAAGTTCACCCAGGCTGATGCGTCTGACACTCGACAGAAGGGTGGTACGGGCTTGGGTCTTCATATCTCAAAGGCGATAGTAGAACATCATGGCGGAACCATCGATTTTGAAACCGAAGTTGGTGTCGGCTCGAAATTCTTCTTCACGCTGGCGGCCATGTAAAGACCGTTTTGGGTCAACAATCACCGTATCGGGACACGTCAGATTACGTCCGGTCCAGCCCGCACAACGGACTATCTCACCGACAAGGCGGGCATTGCGGATAAATCAGACAGTTCCTGACATCCGCCGGACTACCGACCAAATGGTCAAACCAGTCAGAGCCAGTGTCCAGCAAGAACCTTGCGAAGATTGCCAGAAATCAGACGTTGATGGTTGTCTGTAATAATTAGATGTTTGGCCAAATAGGCCGCGTTGCAATTGGCGAACATGATCCGGCAGCAGCACAATGCCAAGCCACCCAAATAATCATCGTTATTGCATACGGGGCGAAACGCACCTCCACACGCACCTCAGAAATCAGAATTGCAGATACCGCAAAAGAAAAAGCCCTCGAAAACTGTTTGTTTTCATGGGCTTATATTGATAGCGGAGGAGAGACTTGAACTCCCGACACGCGGATTATGAAACACGACCAGTTGATGTGTTTTTACAAAATTATCCAGCGGAGACTTCCGCTCTATCTGATCCATGAAAATGGACACCTAGAAAAAACCACCTCTATTCCTGGGGCTTCCCTCCTGTGTGCGTCTGTCTGGGGAATTTGCCTTGTACTTGCGATTTCGGGTTTTGGAGCCACGAACACAGCAATAAACCGGGCATGCGTCCCACAGCGTTTTAAGAGTCACTGGGAGTCGTTTTGATTTTGGAGCACTGTCCCCCGCCCAGAACTACGCAAATGCGCTCAGTGACTCACCTCGAGACCCCTTGAGTCGCCCTGCACACCTCCATGGTGAATTTTCGCTCGTTGTCGTCATGTTTGCACAAAATTGCACAAAAACTGCACAAAAATTGCAAATTTGGTTGCTAAAAATAGTTTGCGCTTGGAGGGAGGACTCCTAAACACGCGCGAAGGCGGAGGTTTTTCCTCCCTGACCCCCCAACAACTAGGGTGTTAAAACTTCCGCCTCTCCACTCTATGCCTGCGATGGAGAGAGTGAATCTCTCCTATTACCTGACTAGGTTCGAGCCAAGAGGAGAACCGAATTGAACACCGTTTCCGAGCAAATACAAAGCTCAAATCCGGTCAGTAGCATTCTGGTTGTCGATGACGACCCGGATGCGGTTATCGAAATGGTCGATATTGTTGACGATATGGGCTATCCCGTCCATTTCGCTCAAAATTCCTTTGAGGCACAAGAAAAGATAGAAACCAAACCTGAGATTTGCGTTGTCATCACTGATATCAGGATGCCAGATCAGGACGGCTTTGCCTTGGCCAACTCGATTACTCAATCTGGGCGTCCGATTGAAATAATCGGAGTAAGTGGACATGCCGGAAAAGCTGAATACAAAAACGCAATTGCTTCGAGATTTATCGACATGCTCGAGAAGCCATTGGATCCCCTAGCCATGGTCATCGCCGTTGAAAGGGCGCTAGGTCAATACATGCTTAGGCGCGATGAAAAAATCGAAGCTATACAGACGTCTGACGCTATGGATCAAGTGAATCGTCGTGCCAAATCTGTTTCCCGCAGCCTTGCCAGTTTGGAGGGGCGGCTTGCTGTTGAGCGTCAAACTGCACGAAATTTTGTTGATCAGATTGCTGGAGATATCCGAGGCATCAGCTTGTCGCTTTCAGATTTGGCGTACGGCCTAGATAACGGGGTACTTGAAAAGCAGTTTGCGGCAGGTGAAGTGCAACAGGTTTCGGATCAATTGTCGCAATATCTGGATAAACTTCGTTCCCCCGCGTCCGCAGGCAGATATCTTGGAATGCGCTGGCAGTCTGTCACTGCAAACCAAATATTGGAAACGGTGATTTCGCGGCTTAAAAAGACGGTGAAAGAACATCGGACACGATTGGTCTATGACATTGAGCAGAAGATGATGACTTATGACGTCGAAGGACGCATGCAAAACCTGTATGTGAACAAGGAGCGTTTTGTTTGCGGACTGTATGAGGTTGTCGAGAATGCTGTCCTGTATTCACCTCTTGCTTCAGAGGTCAAGATTGAAATTCGCTTGGAAGCCCCGTGGGTTGTGATTTCGGTCCACGACAACGGCGTGGGTATGGATAGCCAGATGACAGCCCCGGCGCTCGCACCGTTCACGCCTCTTCGACCCAAGCTCGGCCAGATGCTGAAAAGCTCGGGGCAGGGATTGGCCGAAGCTTCATTAATGGCTTTGATGCATGACGGGAAATTAACAATTGAGGGCACGAAGGGCGAAGGCACAACCGTTACATTCTGGTTGCCGGATTCGCTACGGCATGATGGCAGATCCCTTAACAACTGACCATGACCAGGCAGCGATACGTAATGCTGCTCCGATGCAATTCCTTGAGTCTCAATTCCTCTTGACGTCGCTGACAAACATGTAACCCAACCCTCGAACGGTGGAAACAAGCTGCACCTTATTGGCTGCTGGCTCTAACTTTCGTCGCAGCCTACTGACCAAACCATCCACGCCCCGGTCGTATCCCACCCATTCCCGTCCATGTATAGCATCCATCAAGAATTCCCTGGACAGCACCCGCTTTGGCCTTTCAACAAACGTTTTTAGAAGATTGTATTCGGCTGTCGTGAGATGAATCTCTTCGCCATCCGTGGTTCTCAATTGACACATCTCCATATCCAGAAAGTAATTGCCAAATCCGATGATATTTTTATCCCCGAGTTCGCGCGTCATGCCCGGATAGGCATTTCCTCTGGTTCGTCGGAGGACTGTTCTAACGCGCGCAATTAGCTCACGGGGGCTAAAGGGCTTGGAGACATAGTCATCCGCGCCGATCTCCAGTCCGACGATCCGATCGGTCTCACCGGTTTTGCCGGTTACAATGATAATACCGACATCGGATTCCTGACGGATTCTGGTCACGAGGCTCAAGCCACTCTCGCCGGGGAGCATCAGATCCAAAACAAACAGATCAATATGATTTGATTTTGCCAAAGCCCAGAGTTTCGCTCCATTTTCTGCGGTAAACACATTGAAGCCCTCATCTGTAAGGGCATCACGGACTTCCTCGCGAATATCTGGATCGTCATCAAGTACCAAAATGGTTTCTGTTGTCGGCAAGTTCACGGCGATTCCTATCTTGCTATTCCGATTGGCACAAATTTTCACATAATCTACACATTGCCAACACAAAGTTACTGTATTGATACGTTATAAAATGAGAACCAGCAAAGGTAGTGGATCGTGAAAAATTCAGAATCTCGGCGAGCAGGTGTAGTACTTGTTGTTGATGATGATAAAAATGCTCTTGATGAATTGGCTGACGCGCTAGGGGACATGGAATTAGCCGTGTTGACCGCATTAAACGGTGAAGATGCGGTAGAACTGGCGCGGAAAACACTGCCAGATTACGTCTTGATGGATTATTCGCTACCGGGCATTGACGGCCTCGCTGCAGTGACGGCCATGCGCAGCTTCCTGCCGGGCACCATTTTTATAATGATGTCAGGCTGGGACGATTTTTGCCACGTAGCGACAACAGGTAACACGCTGACGTTCGCAATCCTCAAAAAACCTCTTGCGATCGAGGGGATCGCCCGCTTCATTCGCAACAAATCTCAATACAATCCGCCAAACAGGACGGTCGTTGATCTCGAGACGAACCGAACAAGGACACCTCATGAATATTCGAGGCTTCAATGATCAAGCAAGCTGAAACAAAGCTGTCATACCGTGGCGCCTCTCGCTCAAATCTCCTTGCAATCAACTATGGTCGGTCCAATGATGGGACGACTATCTTTGACGAAGATATTCAGTCAAGTTTTCCCTCTTGCGCTCTCATCGTCGATGACGAGCAAGAAATTTGCGAAGAAATAGCAAGCCTTCTGGAAGATGCCGGATTCACCTGCAACTTCGCGCTGAATGCAGATCAGGCGATTTCCATCCTGGGGGCAGATGCCAGTATTTCGATCGTCATTTCTGACCTGAAGATGCCCGGTTTGGGCGGCTTGGAGATGATCAGCCGGCTGCGACAAATCTTGCCTGAAAGCCGTGATCTGGGAGTAATTATCATGACAGGGCATGCGGGCATAAAGGAATCCATCGATGCGCTAAGGCTCGGCGCTATGGAATTTTTGCTAAAACCAGTTGAAGCCACTTCACTGATCGCGGCAGTCGAAAAGGTTTCTGAAGTTCTTGGGTTGCGACAGCTTGAAAAGAACTTTCAGGACATGCTCAGGCAAAAGGTGGGAGAACAAACCGCTGAGTCAATATCCCTCAACACCAAACTTGGTGAAAGTAATCGCGCATTGGAGATCGCCAACAAAGCCAAGACCGAGTTTTTGATGCTAATTAGTCATGAGCTAAGAACACCCTTGAATTCCATAATTGGCTTTTCAGAGATTATGGCCATGACCAATGAGGAGGACAGCAAACAAGGCAACATCGAGGCCAACAGCGTAGTTGCAGCACAGGGTAAAAAACTTCTCACCATCATCAATACTATCCTGGAACTCATTGACATAGAAAACGGCGATATAAGGTTATTCAAAACCGATGTGGACGTTTCTGATGTGATCAACAGAGTTGTTGCGGTTTATAAACCACAGGCAAAAAAGTCTATCATCAAAATCATTGTCGAAAATGGAATGTCGTTACCCATCGTGATAGCGGATCAAAGGTGTCTTGTCCAAGCGATCGGCAATGTGCTCAGCAATGCAATCCAGTTCTCAAACAAAGGTGGATACATCACTGTAGCCGCTGCAGTAAGTGGCCCAAATATTACTGTTACGGTATCTGATTGTGGGAGGGGAATGACGAAACCGGAACAACTAACCGCGATGGAGCCGTTTCGGCAGGTAGACGGAAGTTTCTCCAAAGAGGTATACGGACTTGGTCTGGGGCTCAACATATCAAATCTGATGACGGAATTACATGGGGGACACATGGAGATACAAAGCCGGGAAGGGGTGGGCACGGTGGTTACTCTGTCCATACCGCATAGCGGACGCACAACATGACTGTCAGCGTAAAGCATGTTGAAGATCACTTTCTGGCATTCACCAAGGGATTTTTCAGGATACCGAATGCGGTAGATGCGATAAAACTGTTTGGTTTGATCTCCCTGGGACTTCTGGGCAATCATCTCAACATCGAACTTTGAGGGTGTTCACTTCCTGTTTGGCAGCATTGCAACAATGATTGCCCTTCGTACCAACGGCCCTCTGTGGGGAACATTTTGCGGATTGGTGATCGGGACCTACACCTTGCATATTTGGGCTGGAAGCAATCATAGTTGGCTTGATCACTAACAGATATAGAAGTGAGTATTGGGTTATCGTCGACTTGGGATTTTGGCTGGTGATTGGCATGCCATTGGTCTTTGTGTTCTATATCACCCAACTCGGTCTTCCAGAAATGTCCGTGCTATTGATCGCCCTGAAACAGTCAGTCAACGGCGTCTTTAACGTTGTAATCGCCAACCTGCTCATGGGATTTACGTGGCTCCGCATTTTGCTATTGCCGAAGACAGAGTCCGGGAGTACTGAAAATTGGACAATGCGCAGCTCAATAGAGAATATCCTCTCGGCGTTCATCTTTTTGCCATTAATAGCCTCCATGGTAGTTTTTGGTCAGGGGACTAAGGAGAGAATAGAACGGGATAGCCAACATAAAGCATTTGATAAAGCAGAAAATGCAGCGCGACAAATTGAGGCTGCACTCACTTCCAAGCTATCTCTTCTCCGGTTACGAATGGTGACTACGTGCACTAATCAAGAAGTGGGATTTTGGAGCAACAACGATGCCTGTCTTCTGGCTGGTGAGATGCCCGGCCTGATCAACATTGAAATTACCGATATCAGAGAAAAAATGGTGTTCTCTCCCGAAAATGAAGCCAGGGGACCGGCGCATTCGGAGGAGCACGTATCCCACACTGTGGAAATGCCCCTTTTATCCCAATTCAATCACAGTACCAACACTAGAAAACCCACTTTTACCGCTAGAATAGCTTTAAGCAACGAGAAGCAGTTAGCAGCCACCTTCAATGTTGAAATTTTCAAATCCCTGGCCATTGGTTTGGTCAACCCGACAACGTATATCGAACTAAGCGATGGCAGCGGCGATCCTGTTTCATTCGGTCGTGAATTTCCATGGGGTGAATTCGTCCAGGGCATGGAAGCAACCCATCTCTTACCTGCCAACGAGGATACACCGGCAATGGTTCGCGCGAGAAACTCGTTTTGGTTGATGACTGCCCCCGTGTTCTCAAACACCAACTGGCAGGTAAATGTGATATCGCCCACGAACAAAGCAATAAATGATATCCAAGAAGAATATATTCAAAAACTGCTACTAACGCTTATTATGGGGCTCCTCGGTCTGCTTATTGCACAAGTTTTCTATAAAAATTGGTCTTCCTCACTCGAAAAGCTTCTCAAAGTTGCTGACCAGCTTTCCGCATCAACCGAGTCAATCGATATTGACTGGCCGAGGTCCCAGTTTTCCGAAATCAACATAGTTGTGGCACAGCTCCAACTGATGACCGATTCCATAAATAAGTCATCAGCTCTACAGAAAAGTGAAAAGAACAAGGCAATCTTGTTATCTGAAATCGCTTCCGACTGGGTCTGGGAGACCGATGCCGATTTGCGCATCACCTATGTTTCAGACCTTTTCCTTGACATTGTGAAAATGCAGATAAACCAGGTGATCGGACTGCCGATAGACAAATTTATTGCTTCAAAAGGAGGTATTTCGTCGGATTGGAGAAAGGTAAGAGCCCATATTAGAGGCAATTCATTTAGAAATCTCGAGTTTGGTACGTTAGACAGTGATGGATTGACCCACTATTTTCAAGTGAGTGGATCACCGTCCCTTGATGAAAACGGGAATTTCTTGGGATTGCTTGGTGTGGGACAAGAAATCACCGAGCGCAAAAAAACCGAATTGGCGCAACTCCGGGCGACACTGGCGATCGACAATCTAAACCAAGGTTTCGCCCTTTTTGACGAAGCTGACCGATTAGTATTCAGCAATAAGGTTTTTCGATCATTAAATGAAAATATACCTGATTCTGCAAAGCTGGGAACCTCATTTGAAGAATTCCTGAATGCATCAATTGAATCCGATGTATTGCTCCCAAAAACTGTCAACAAAGCCGAATGGATCTCACAACGTTTACAGATCCATAGAAATCCCGCGGGTCCGATTGAGATTTATAGGCAGGACGGCAAGACGCTCCGCATCAATGAACAAATTGTTCCTGATGTCGGCACCACCCTCGTATTAACCGATGTCACTGCAGATAAGATTTCCCAAGCTCAAGTTGTCCAGGCATCGAAGCTAGCCACATTGGGTGAGATGGCAACTGGCGTAGCTCATGAGTTGAATCAACCACTAAATGTGATCCGTCTGGCAGCAGGGAACATTCTTCGCAAAGAGGCGAGGGGAAAACTTGAACCGGAGTTGCTGAAGGAAAAGCTCGAGCGGATTTCTGCCCAGACTGAACGTGCCGCCAGAATCATCGACCACCTGAGAATGTTTGGGCGTGAAGCGAAGGAGAAGCCGGAACCGATCTGTGTCGTGTCGGCAATATATGGTGCTTTGGATCTGATTGGCGAACAACTCAGACTTGAAGACATCACGATTAATGTAAGTAGTTTGTGTAACTGCAAGGCAGAGATCTGCTTCGACGAAAATTTTGTTCCAGAGCCAAACAATATCCTTCCACTGACAATGGGGCATCAGGTTCAGTTGGAACAGGTTTTTCTTAACCTTTTTGCCAATTCACGCGATGCCATGGCGAAAAATTCAACCGACAAAAGGCTCGATATCACCGTTCAAAAAGCCAAAACTGGGTTTATTGAGATTAATGTTACTGATAGCGGTGAGGGCATTCCGAATGATATGCTAGAGCAACTCTTTGAGCCCTTTTTTACAACCAAGGACCCCGGAAAAGGGACGGGACTCGGGTTATCTGTCAGCTACGGAATCATCCGAGACTTGGATGGGACGATCGAGGCAGAAAATGTTGCCGGCGGAGCACGATTCATAATCACATTGCTTCCCGTGAAGGATCATACCCATCAAGGAAGCGAATGCTGATCGATCCGGAAGACGCCGCAGGGAAATCATCTGTTCTTGTCGTAGATGATGAACCCGAAATTCGTGAAGAAGTGATGGAAGCATTGGCCGACGAAGGTTTAACGGTTTTCGCGGCAGGTTCAGTCAATGAAGCTTTGAAAAAAATATCTGATCATCGTGACATCAAGGTCGTTATTACTGATCTTCGCATGCCGGGTGGGCTGGGAACCGAAATTGTCCATGAGGCAACCAAAGATGATGTCCATGATATTTGCTTCATCCTTATGACTGGACATCGGTCTTACGACCCGGGCTCGCCGTTCAACGAAGAGGATTTCTTTTCAGTTCTCTCCAAACCAGTTGATATCGAAGAACTGATTGACACGATCAAGCTAGCGACGAAGTCGACGTGCCCTGACCCAGAGTGATAGTCCACTTGGTGTCAACTGTCGTGCATGGTCAGCGCCATCCGTGGCATGGGAGATGACAGCGGACAGTTTCAGATTGATGTGTAGTAATTCAGACCCGATCTGACAGTTATCGGATTTGATGCGGCGTCTGTCAGGTCAAGTTTGGCCTATAAACTTTTCCTTCCAGATACGTTTGCCATCCTCCAGGGTCTGCATGGGCGTTCGGCCTTCACAGACTTTGCCCTGATGGGTGCGTTCATTGTTGTAGTAATTTATCCACTCGTCCAGATCGATTTGTAATTGCTCGATGGTCTCGTAAATTTTCCTGCGGAAGGCGACCTGATAAAACTCCTGCAAGATAGTTTTGTGGAAGCGCTCACAGATGCCATTAGTCTGGGGTGACTTCACCTTCGTCTTCGTGTGCTCGATATCGTTGATGGCGAGGAACAGCTGATAATCATGACGGTCCGCCTGACCACAATATTCTGTTCCCCGGTCCGTCAGGATGCGTAACACAGGCAGGTCATTTTCTTCATGGAATGGCAGCACCTTGTCATTCAGCATGTCTGCAGCGGTGATAGGCGTCTTGGTTTTGTAGAGCTTTGCCTGAGCTGTTTTGGCATAGGTGTCGACGTAGGTCTGTTGGTAAATTCGGCCCACACCCTTCAGGGTTCCAACGTAGAAAGTATCCTGAGAGCCAAGGTAGCCCCCTCTCGGGCATGTAAACATGCCCTGCCGGGCAGCGGGGATGTTGCGTTTCGATCTCGCCCCAGGCCTCGTCGTCCAGCTTCTTCTTCTCCAGCGCCTGGACCTGGGCTTCAGTGAGGATAATGCCGTCTTCAGCAACCCTGGCTTCCAGGGCCTTCAGCCGCCGCTTGAAGTTGGCGAGGTCGTGACGCAGCCAGATCGAGCGCACCCCACTGGCCGAGACAAACACACCGCGCTTGCGCAGCTCGTTGCTGACCCGGACCTGACCATGGGCGGGATATTCGATGGCATAGTCAATGACCGTGGTCTCGGTTTCCCGATCAACCCTGTTCTTCAGGTTCGGGGAGCGTCGTGTTCGTTCAAGCAGCGCCTCAACACCACCGTCTTTCACGGCACTGCGTTAGCGGTAAAATGTGTCTCGTGAAAAACCCATGATCTGGCAGGCCTTCGAGACATTGCCAAGTTCTTCCGCAAGACTGAGAAGGCCAACTTTGTGACCGATGATCTTTTCGCTATTCTGTAACATGAGGGTTACCTTTCGTTTGTGTTTTGATGGTTGGGTTTGC
>Ga0233449_1004159_pt1 | contig 10016 bp, 8 predicted proteins | sample SI_124_October20_FD_183012 | JGI IMG/M metagenome (GOLD analysis project Ga0233449, IMG submission 183012) | Seawater microbial communities from Saanich Inlet, British Columbia, Canada - SI_124_October2016_200_MG | ecosystem: Environmental > Aquatic > Marine > Inlet | place: Canada: British... | reverse complement strand
GAAGCAATGTTGAGTTCATCAAAACCGACGTAACCGACGAAGCCCAGGTCGCTCACCTGGTCGAAGAAACAGTGCGTCGTCATGGTCGACTGGATGCCATGTTTAACAATGCCGGTGGCCCGGCCCCTGTTGGATCAATTGCCAATATCGATATGGCTGACTATCAGAAAGCCATGGATGTTCTGGTGACCAGTGTCACCATGTGTATGAAACATGCAGCACCGGTCATGACCAGCCAGGGATCCGGTTCCATCATCAACAATGGCAGTGTGGCTGGCCACCAGGCTGGTTTGTCATCCTCCATGATCTATTCCATGGCCAAGGCTGCTGTCATTCACCTGACCCGCTGTGTCGCCATGGAACTGGCGGAAAGTGGCGTCCGCGTTAATTCGATTTCTCCCGGTGCCATTGCAACCGGGATTTTCGGCAAAGCCTTTGGCATGGACGACAGCAAGGCCGATGAAACGGCGGAATTTATGAAGCAGGCCTTTACCCAGATGCAACCGATCAAGCGTGCCGGGTTGCCTGACGACATTGCCCAAATGGCCCTGTTCCTTGCCAGTGACGACAGTACCTTTATCAACGCCCGCGACATCGTCGTTGATGGCGGTTTGTTAGGCGGACGACAATGGTCCGTTCATCAAGAAGCGATGGGCAACATGAAAGCGGCATTCGACGCAATCTAGGACAGCTCATGAATTTCGAAACGCTGTTTGCCGGGGTTAACGAAAATCCCGTCGAGGCCGCCCTGATCGGTGTCGGCGAGTTTGGTGCGTCATTGATCGCACAGGGACAGCGGATGCCATCTCTGAAGGTTCGTGTCCTATGCGACCAGGACACCAAACGGGCGCAGTCTGCGGCCCTTGCCTGCGGCATAGAAGCCGAACACATAACAGTTTGCGAAAACGCCGCCAGCGCACAATCAGCCTTTGCCCGTGGCGACACCGTTATTCTTCCAGATGCCACGCTGATCAATGATCTGGATATTGATATTGTTGTCGAAGCCACTGGTGTCCCCGAAGTTGCGGCTCGCAATGCCCTGGCCGCCATTGATCACGGCCGGCATGTCGCCATGGTCAGCAAGGAAGCGGATTCGGTGGTCGGATCCATCCTGCACCATCGTGCGCGAGCGGCTGGATTAACCTATACGCCCATCGACGGTGACCAACCCAGTTTGCTCATTGGTCTGGTGACCTGGGCCCGTATCCTGGGGCTGGATATTGTGACTGCAGGGAAATCCAGTGAATATGATTTTGTCTATGATCCGGATCGCCAGCAGGTCAGTTGGCGGGACCAGATTGTAGATGTTCCGGGTTTCGACAAACTGTGGCAACTGCCTGCAGAGAACATTCAGGAACTTTTATCAGAGCGCGCCGACGTCTTGTCAGATTTTCCCCGACGAATAGTGCCGGATTATTGCGAAATGGGTGTCGTCTGCAATGCCCTGGGTCTGAAACCTGATCGCCGTGACTTTCATGCCCCGATTTGCCGAACGGTTGAAGTCGCAGAAGTTCTGCGTCCAGTCGAATTTGGTGGCGTGCTGGAACGATCCGGCGTAGTTGATGTCTTCAACTGCCTGCGACGTCCCGATGAAGCCAGTTTTGCAGGCGGCGTGTTTATCGTTGTACGCTGCAGCGACGAAGGCACATGGAAAACCTTGAAGGGCAAAGGTATTCCGGTCAGTCGGGCCAATGACCACGCCTTGCTTTATAACCCGCAGCATTTGCTGGGCCTGGAAGCACCGATATCCATCCTGTCTGCCGTACGTCTGGGCCGCTCCACCGGGGGTGTCGATCCACAGCCTGTTGTCGATCTGGTGGCGCGGGCCACAACGTCTTTGAAGGCCGGTACTGAATTCAAGATATCTGATCCGCATCATCATACCATCGCGGGGATAGACAGTTTTCTGGCAGATGCAGCGCCGGTTCAGGACAAAAACCCGCTGCCTTATTACATGGCCTTGCATCACAAATTGAAACGTGATGTTGCGGCAGGCGAAATGATTACCGCGGATGTCGTGGACCTGCCAGAGACATCTGTCCTGGTCCGGTTGCGCCGCGAGCAAGACGGGGTTTTCGGGATGTCCGGTCAAAATGGCTGACGTTTCGGCGCATTCCCCTGAGGCAGACGGGCGGTGGTCGGCTTCTTCGCTGATCTATTTTGCCGCCTATATCTGCACAATTATCAATGAAGTCATCCACAACACCGGCCTTGGTGACATTGCCAACTGGTTGATGCTGGCATTCATTACCCTCGAATACCGCAAGACCGAAATCATTCCCAAAGTCATGTCGACACTGCTGTTGGCGATTGGTTTGCTGGCCGCAAGCACGTTGGATATGGCCTGGGATAATATCTGGCAGGGCGTCAGCCGGACGCGCGTTTTTCTGGTGCTTTTTGGGTCCGTCGCCTGGCTGGCGGTTCCAGCGCGGGAAAGTCCTTCCCTTCGGGCGATCCGTGAAATGGTTTTGACCCAACCCCCTGGTCGACGCTTTGCCTATCTGGGTATCGCCGCCCATGGTCTTGGGCTGGCTTTCAACCTGGCCGGTATTTCCCTGCTGTCCGGAATGATCAGTGACAAACATTCGCCGCGTCTGAAACGGCGACTGGGCCGGGCCATGGCCCATGGTTTTGCGCTGGTACCGTGCTGGTCACCCTTTTTTGTGGGTGCCGTTGTTATTCTGGCAGCCTGGCCTGAAGTCAAATGGTCCCAGATCGCCCCATACGGTGTTTGCCTGGCGATTATTCTATGGAGCCTGAGTTGGGCCATGGACAAATTGACCAATCCACCCCGTCCACCGTCGGCGAACGCGCCCGTCCCCGCCAAGGTCTCCGGCAAGGCCTGGCTGAACACCTCAGTGGTGCTGGGATGCCTGTTCACGGCCGTTATCCTGATTGTCGAAGGCGTTGATATTTCAATCCCGATCGCGCTGGGGATTGTGGGGCCGCCCCTGGCCCTGATCTGGCGCGCGTCATTTTATGCGCCATCTGAACGTCGCGATCAAAGCATAGCCTTTTCCCGTCGAACAATTTCTGGACTAAAAAATATTCGCAGTGAAATCCTGTTGTTCACGGCGGCAAATACCATGGGCGTCGGCATATCAGGCCTGATTGATCCAGACTTGATCACAACCACCGTCCAGAGCTTTGACCTCGCCCCGCTGGCCATGCTGTTGCTGCTGTCTTTTTGTTATTTGACGCTGGCAGCGCTGGGGCTGCATCCAGTCATTACAATTATCTTGCTGAGTCAGTTTTTGACCGCTGAATTGATGGGTATATCCCCGACGATCATGGTATTGGCTCTTTTGGCGCTGTGGGGCCTGAGCACCAACTTGTCACCGACTTCGGCGACATCACTTTATATTTCCCGTCTGACGAATGAAAGTAACCTGACTGTTGCCTGGCGCTGGAACGCGCCGTTCAGCTATGCAGCGGGGATAGTTATTTCAATATTGGGGGCCACCCTGAGCTATTTCGGTCTCATGTAACGAGGCCCCTGCAAACACTTCGGGTTCGGAATATCAGCGCGGTTTGGGAATGCTGATGATGGTGTCTGAATTATAGCGCTTCTCACATTCATCGACAGATTGTTTTACCACAGTTCGCTTCATGCCCATGTCTTGCTTCAGCCAGCGTTCCCTGTGCTCCGCTGACACACCTGCTTCAATCAGCGATTGCTCCAGCAAGCTGTGCCGCACCATAAAAATTTCTTCGGTAATATGCAGGTGTTGATGGGCCGGCATGGGAAACTTGCCAAAATAGACTTTGGGACTAACACCAAACAAATCGCTCATGAAATCTGTTTGCTGATCCTCAAGGTGTGAACGACTAACGCCTTCAAAAAACCCTTGCAGCCAGGGATGGGAGAGCAGTTTGCCGTAAAGAAGTGTATGTACTTTCTCGATAACAGGTCTGCCACCAACCTCGTCATAGAATGTCGTCGTCATTTAGGATTGTTCTCTCTAGGCAAGTTATTCAGTCCCTGGATATCTTGCGCAGGTCTCTGAGTTCATAAGGATCAGTATAGATATCCGCAATTTCCGCGCCTGCCAATACAGCACGGTCTTTTGCACTGTGAACCATGGGCGGATATCCACACAGAAATACCCGCCAACCCTTTAGACCCGCATGATCAGCCAGGGCGACATCGTCCGCCCTGCCCAGACGAAATCCGGTATCGGTTGCATCGGTTTCACCGGAAACGCAGGGGATATAGTGAAAATTTTGATATCTGTCAGCCATGGCCTTCATTTCATCCGCCAGATAAATTCCGGGGACAGTACTGCTGCCATGGTACAGCTTGATCGTAGCTGAATGACCCGAGGCCAGAGCGTCCCTGGCAATGCCGATCAAGGGTGCCAGACCTGTGCCGGTGCCCACCAAAAGCATGTCCTGGTCCGGATGGCCAGGTTCATAAAAGCAGTTTCCGGTCGGCCCCTGTATCTCCAGATGCTGTCCGACTTTCAACTCATCCATAATCCAGCTGCTCATTTGTCCACGGTCAAAGCGTTTGACGTGAAACTCCAGGCGCGCATCCTGACTGGGTACACTGGCCAGGGAATAACTGCGGGACAGACCATCTTCCCGGCGCAGGTTCATGAACTGGCCTGCCCGGTAATATAGCGGTGTCGCCGGTTCCAGATAGATGCGGCAAACATCGCCTTGCATATACTGGATCTCCTGTACAACTGCCGGACTGAACAAGTCCTGATCATCTGCCAGGACAACGTGCATGTCCGTGGCTGGATGGCAAACGCAGGGTAGAAAGTTACCCTGGGCGATGAGTGAGTCGCGCAGCCCTGCCTGGGTTTCTGGTGCTACATCACCTTCAACCACTTTCATGATACAGGTGACACAGACGCCCATCTTGCAGGAGTACGGGATGTCCTGGCCATTTTCGAGCAGGACATCAAGAACTGTCTGCCCGTCCCTGACGGGAAACACCCTGTTGTAGAAATGAAGGTTGGTCATATCGTCAAATTACACAGCGAGGCAGAGGCTGTCGACACGGACTGACAATTTGCAAGCGGTCAGTCGGCTGTTCCAGCCAATTCCGTATCCAGTTCGGCCAGCCATGCCCTGATCCGCTTTTCATTCACGCCAAGATCACTTCGGCCATATTTTGACCGGCTATAAATCAACAAGGTCGACTGCTTTGCTGCCATGGACAAAAACTGCACATCAATGAAATCCGGAAAACCAATCAGTTTGCTTTTCTGGACGAACTTTCCACCATCGCTACGCTCCTCCAAAACTTCGGTCCTGGGTTGGCGTTTGGCCACAGCAATGAAAGCAGCATGCAAGGTTTCAACGGTAACTTCATAGACCTTTGCTTCCATATGGGGCTCTGCATTTTCGCAATAGCCATCTGGCGCGACCAGAAACTGGTTCGGTTTTCTGGTCAGCTTCAGAGTTTTGAAATCCACGATATTCCCCCCCTTTTCAGGGTGTCCCTTTCAATCAGGTACACCACTGCGGATCCACAGACCCAGTTTCTTGCGTTCATCAATTGTCATTTTGGTTGCATTACCCAGCGGCATGGATTTCGACAATACAGCCTGGGCCAATATTTTAGCACTGTGGGTCCGGACGTCATCTATCGTATCAAACTTCATGCCGCCCGGTGCTTTTTCAAAATCAGCATGCGTTGGTTTGGCTGAGTGACAGGTAATGCAACGGGTTTGCACGATCGCCAGGGCATCGGTGGATGAAATGACTTCTTCGTCCTCACCAACAGGTCTGTCGGCGGGTGCCGAAAACCAGATCAGGCCAAGCACAAGCAGCGTCGCAAAAGGCCACTGCCAGTAAATGGCCATGCCATGACCACCGGCATTATGGGTATTGAAGAAGTCGCGGATCACACCGCCCAGAATGACAATGCCCCCGAAGATCATCCAGGCCTGGTCATGTCCATAGGTCATGGGATAGTGACTTGAAACCATCATCAGCAGCACAGGCAGGGTCAGATAGTTATTATGGGTTGAACGTTGCTTGGCCTGTTTGCCCCATTCAGCGCTCGGGGCTTCGCCAGCCATCAGGGCCGCTACGGTTTTTTTCTGGTTCGGGATAATAATAAAAAAGACGTTGGCCGCCATCATCGTGCCAATGGCCGCACCGGCATGCACATAGGCGCCACGACCACTGAAAAGCTGCTGGAAAATCCAGGCACTGCCCACGGTCAGGATAAAGACCGATATCGCCAGCAACGCCGTATTCTGGCCAATGGGGGAGCGACACAACAAGTCATAGGCAATCCAGCCTGCCGCCAGCAACGCCACACTTATGCCAATGGCCTGCCACGGTGACAATTCCATAACGTCCGGGTCGATCAGGAAGGATTCTGCCCCCCAGTAATAGATAACCGCCAGTAAAAGGAACCCGGTGATCCAGGTGAAGTAAGCTTCATACTTGAACCAGTGCAGATCGGGCGGCATGCGGTCCGGCGCGTTCATATATTTTTCGGTGAAGTAAAATCCGCCACCATGCACCATCCAGGCTTCACCCTGAACAGAAGGATCACCCCCTTCACGCTTGCGCAAGCTAAGGTCCAGCCAGACAAAAAAGAACGAGGAGCCAATCCAGGCAATCCCGACAATCAGGTGGGTCCAGCGCAACAATAACGAAACCCAGTCGTAGGCCACAGCTTCCATATTCAGTACTCGATCATATTTTTCAATAACATGTCAGTGCCCTAGTGAGCTGGCCGGAACGGCTGCCCCAGGCTTGCCGGTGCACTCAGGCGGATTTTTGTCTGGTCACGTGAGATCAGCACAAGCACAACGATTGTCGCCAGATACGGCAACATCGACATCAACTGTGATGGCACATCCAAACCAAGACCCTGGGCATTCAGCTGCAGAATGGTAATGCCGCCAAACATATAGGCGCCCAGTATTAATCGGCCTGGCCGCCAGGTTGCAAATACCACCAGAGCCAGGGCAATCCAGCCACGACCCGAAGTCATGTTCTCTGCCCACATCGGTGTGTAGGACAAGGAAAGATAGGCCCCACCCAGACCCGACATGGCACCGCCAAACATGGTGGCCAGATAGCGAATACCAATGACGTTGTAGCCAATGGCGTGGGCGCTTTCGTGACTTTCACCCACGGCCCGCAGAACCATGCCGCCGTGACTATGCTTGAGAAACCAGGCGACAGCAAAAACCGCAGCGAAAGAAAGATAAACCAGAAAATCCTGACCAAATACCAACGGACCGATCAGGGGAATTTCAGATAATCCCGGAACATCGAGTTTCGGCAACGGTTCAATTGCAAAGCCGACAAAGCCAGAACCGATCAGGGCGCTGAAACCGACACCAAAAATCGTCAGGGCGAGACCCGTGGCAACCTGGTTGGCCAACAGGTTCAGCGTCAGCCAGCCAAATACCGCTGCCATCATGGCACCGGCAACTGCACCGGCAATAATACCGAGCGAGCCGCTGCCGGTTGAGGATGCAACTGCAAAAGCAGACACCGCACCCACCAACATCATACCTTCAACCCCGAGGTTCAGGACGCCGGATTTTTCGGTGACCAATTCTCCGAGGGCCGCAAAAACCAGTGGCGTCGATGCTGTAATCACAGTCATGACAACGGGTACAATCCAGTCCATGCCGTTCATGATGCACCTCCGCGTGCTGCCTGGGGTTTGCCGAAACGAACGCGGTAGCTGGTCAATACATCCGATGCCAGCAGGAAAAACAACAAGATGCCCTGGAACAAACCGGTCACTGCCGCAGGCGTACCGATTTCGATTTGTGCAGTTTCACCGCCGATGTAGGTCAATGCCATGACCAGACCAGCGAAGACCACACCAACCGGATGCAAGCGACCAAGGAAGGCCACGATGATCGCTGTAAAGCCATATCCGGGAGAAACTGAAGGCAGCAATTGCCCGATGGGTCCGGCGACTTCACTGACCCCGGCAATACCAGCCAGACCACCGCCGACCAGCAAACTGAACCAGATCAACTTGTTTTCGATAAAGCCCACATGTTTGGCGGCGGAAGGTGCGAGACCCACGACCTTGAGCTGGAAGCCAATCAAGGATTTACCCATTAATACCCAGCCACCGATCACAGCAAAAAGTGCCAGGATCGAGCCAAAATGCAATCGGGATTCTTCGAGGATGATCGGCATCATACCGGCCTCAGAAAAGGTTCGTGATTCCGGAAAATTATATCCACCCGGATCACGCCACGGTCCGGTCACGAGAAAACTGAGGAGCAGGGTCGCTACATAGGTCAACATCAAACTGGTCAGGATTTCATTGACCCCGTATCGGGTTCTCAGAAATGCGGGAATAGCCCCATATAACATGCCTCCGACAGCGCCAAAAATAATCATGGCCGGCAACAAAAAGATTGATTCACTATCGTGGAACCAGATCGCCAGGCCACCACCAAAGATGGCGCCCAGGGTCAATTGCCCTTCGGCACCAATATTCCAGACATTGGCGCGAAAGCCGATGGATAGTCCAACACCAATGAGGATCAAGGGCGTTGCCTTCACCAGCAATTCCGTCAGGCTGTAGACCGTGGTCAGGGGCATCACAAAAAAGGTGTACAGGGCCGTTACCGGATTTTTGCCAAACAGGGAAAAAATCACCAGACCACTGATCAAGGTCAGGATGATGGCAATGATCGGTGACAGATAAATCATGGCCTGCGAATGTTGCTGTCTGGGTTCAAGTCTGATCATTTCAAGCCTCCGCCTGCGACGTTGCGGGGGAGGCAGCCTGATCGTGCAGACCACCCATGAGAATGCCAATTTCCTCGACCGATACATCACCGATAGGCCGCACATCGGACAAATGCCCCTCGGCCATCACGCATATGTGGTCACACACAGCAAATATTTCGTCGAGGTCCTGGGAAATTACCAGCACAGCCGCACCACGTCCGGAAAGATCGATGAGTTGCTGGTGAATTGCCGCAGCCGCCCCGGCATCAACGCCCCATGTCGGCTGATTTATAGCCATCACGCCCGGTTCCTGCCGGACTTCCCGACCGACAATGAATTTTTGCAGATTACCGCCGGACAGGCTTCCCGCCTCGGCGGCGGGTCCTGTTGTGCGGACATCAAAGGACTGGATGATGTCATTGGCAAAAGCCTCTGTTGGCTCTGTCTGGATCAAACCATTTTTGATCAGATTCATGCGACGAAAACCCGTCAGAAAGGCATTATCCGCCAGCGTCATGGCAGGTACTGCGCCATGACCGTTTCGTTCTTCGGGCACAAACACTGCACCCAGGTGTCGCCGTTTCCCGGGGCCGTGTGCCGCCACGGCATTGCCGTCTATGCGCACACAATCATCATTGTCTGCAATAACGGTTTCACCAGCCAACGCGGCCATCAGTTCCACCTGGCCGCTGCCGGCAATACCTGCCACACCCAGGATTTCGCCGCCTTTGACAGCAAAAGAAACCTTGTCCAAATCGACACCAAAGGGATTGTCCGATGGCAAGGACAGATTGGAAACCTCAAGACGTGTCGGCGCGCCTGACAAGTCCGGTTTGTTGCGTTCCGGCGGGGTCAGCTTATCGCCGATCATCAACTCGGCCATGCTACGCGGGGTCTCAACCTTCGGATTGCATTCACCAACAACCTTGCCGCCTCGCAGGATGGTGGCGTGCTCACACAGTTCCTGGACTTCGTGCAGTTTGTGGCTGATATACAAAATGGCGCAGCCTTCGGACGAAAGTTTGTTCAGGGTTTCAAACAGGCGCGCCACTTCCTGGGGCGTCAGAACCGAAGTTGGCTCATCCAGGATCAACAATTTAGGGTTGGCCAACAGGCAGCGTACAATTTCGATCCGCTGGCGTTCGCCTACGGACATTGTGTGGACATGGCGATCCGGATCAAGTGGCAAACCGTAGCCGTGGGAGACATCAATGATGCTCTGGCGCAGGATCTTGCGGTCTTTCTCGTCGGTCACAGCAAGACCAATATTTTCCTGCACGGTCATGGCTTCGAACAGGGAGAAATGCTGGAACACCATGCCGATGCCACGTTGT
>Ga0233449_1004145_pt1 | contig 10031 bp, 7 predicted proteins | sample SI_124_October20_FD_183012 | JGI IMG/M metagenome (GOLD analysis project Ga0233449, IMG submission 183012) | Seawater microbial communities from Saanich Inlet, British Columbia, Canada - SI_124_October2016_200_MG | ecosystem: Environmental > Aquatic > Marine > Inlet | place: Canada: British... | reverse complement strand
CCCCCGAAAGAAGGTGGTGAAAACCGCTCCACCATCAAGGGCGTCAAGAAATGGTCTGCCAATTGTGAGAAGTGTTTTTCTTACTGGACAAGAATGCGCGCCGATTGCGCCATTTGTATGCGGGTCTGCCCCTACAACAAGGACTACAGCAAATGGTACATGCGCCTGTTCAGGGATTTGCTGAACTCGCCTTTGCGGGGACTGATGTTGTGGCTGGACGACAAGATGGAATTCGAGAAACGAAAGCCACCGCGTGAATGGTGGGGTGATACTCCAGCGCCTTAAAGCCGGATTGTCGCGAACAACTCAGGCCTTTTTCTCCCAGCCGCCCGTCGGTGTTTGCTGCCAGTAAGTTAAATCATGTCCGGCATCCATGCGCGTTTTCCAGCGCCCACGGGCAGCCTGGACAGCTTCTTCGTCATGCCCGTCGAACAGGTCCAGCACCCGGTTGAACTTGCCAAAATCCGTCACATCAACACCATCAACCAAGGCCAGAACGGTGGCCGCATTGGGGTTTTCATCGTGGGTTGTCAGATAGATCGGCTGGTCCGCAGCGGGTCCGTCTTCGCCGGTTCCATGAGGCAAAAAGCTGTCCGGATCATAAGTCCATAAGGCTGCATTCAACTCGGCAATATGCTCTTCAGATCCGGCGATAACGACCGTACGCATCCCGGCGGAATGCGCTTTTTCGAGGATTTTGGGCAGCGCGACTTTCAAAGGTGTGCGTTCCAGATGGTAGAAACTGACCTCAGTCATCGCCCTGCCCGATCCTGCCTCAGACTTCGTAATTATCGGCGACCAGACGGTCCAGCAGACGTACACCGAAACCGGTGCCGCCCTTTGGTACAGTTGGCTTGCCTTTGTTTGACCAGGTCATGCCTGCAATATCCAGGTGCGCCCATTTGGTATCATTGGTAAAGCGCTTGAGGAACTGGGCGGCTGTAATTGAGCCACCGCCTTCACGGCCTGTGTTTTTGACGTCGGCAATTTCGGAGCTGATGTTATTGTCATATTCCTGGTGCAACGGCATGCGCCAGACCAGTTCATCTTCATCGTTCCCGGCTTTGCTCAACGCATTTGCCAGATCATCGTCAGAGGCAAACAAACCTGCATGTACATGCCCCAGAGACATGATAATCGCGCCGGTCAAGGTTGCCAGGTCAATCATGGCGGTTGGCTTGAAGCGCTTTTGTGTGTACCAGAGCGCATCGGCCAACACGAGGCGGCCTTCGGCGTCGGTATTGTCGATTTCAATGGTTTGACCGGACATGGACTTCACAACGTCACCGGGACGCTGCGCTGTTCCTGACGGCATGTTCTCGACCAGACCAATAACACCAACGATATTGGCTTTGGCCTTGCGACCGGCCAGAGCCGTCATCAAGCCGACAACAACACCGGCGCCGCCCATGTCCCACTTCATATCACCCATACCAGCACCTGGCTTGAGAGAAATGCCGCCTGAATCAAAGGTGACACCTTTGCCGACGATGGCCAGAGGCTTTTGTTTGGCACTGGCAGGTGCGCCGTTCCACTGCATCACAACCACATGGGCTTCATGCTGACTGCCAGCGGCAACACCCAGCAGAGCATTCATGCCCAGTTTGGCAAGCCGGGCCGCACCCATGACTTCAACTTTGACCCCAAGCTTCGTAAGCTTTTTGGCCTCTGCGGCGAAAGAAGCCGGATAGAGTACATTGCCAGGCTCGGATACCAGATTACGGGTGACTTCAACGCCATCTGCAATCCGGCTTTTGACAACCAGGGCTTTCCTGGCTGCGGCTGCGCCTTTGACAGCGACGGAAACATTTTTCAGGGTTGGTTTTTTCTCGGCTTTTTCTGTGGTGCGGTATTTGTCAAAGCGGTAGCTGCCAAGCCGTGCGCCAAAGGCAATTTCTGCAGCCGCATCGGCAGCGGCAATTTTGCCAAGCTTTCCGCGCACTGTATCAACGACAATGGTCAGCTGCTTTTCACCAACACCGTTCATTTGCCCGACCAGCTTGCCACCGGCATTCTGCAGACCCAGCACATTAACTTTTTCTGCTTCACCCAGTCCAAACAACACAATACGGCTGACCGAAAGACCTGCTGGCGCATTGATCCCGAGCATTTGTCCCTTGGCCCCTGTAAAACGACCGTTGCCCATGGCTTTCGACAAGGCCCCGTTTGTCTTTTTGTCGAGGGCTTTGGCCGTGGCACCCATGGCCTTGTCAGCGTGCACTGCGACAGCAACGGCACCCGCACGTGGAAGGGAAAGTTCGGAAACGGAGATTTTCATTTTGAAGTCCTGAATTGGTTAGTTCACAACAAGAGGGCTACGTCGCGCGCGCCCTCAGAATTGGCGCTATCTTATCGTGCCGGGCGACAATTAAAAGCCCTGGCAGGGATCATCTTGTTCGCGATGAAAATATCTGCTTTCTGGTACACTCCCGGACCAGGACGTGCTAGGTAGAATGGGTTCCGAAAAACAGGTATAACGCACCGTATGAACGGTCTGAATCGCTATATTTTCCGCCAGCTCATGGCACCACTGGTGTTTATCACACTGGTGCTGACGGGTGTTGTCTGGCTGACCCAGAGTTTGCGCTTCGTTGACATGATCGTGAACCGTGGCCTGTCTGCCGGAGAATTTCTGTATGTCACCCTGCTTTTGATGCCGGGCGTTCTGGTTCTGATCCTGCCCATCGCACTTTTTTGCGCTGTCCTGTTCGCCTATCACCGGCTGAACTATGACAGTGAACTGGTCGTTATGCGCTCCGCCGGCATGAGCCAGCGCGCATTGGTGTTTCCGGCCCTTGTCATGGCGATGGTGGTTGTTGTTATCAGCTACGTTTTTGTCATGTACCTGACCCCGCTGGGCTTTCGAACCTTCAAGGATAGCCATGACTCGGTCCGCAGCAACTATGCGTCAGTCTTGATCCAGGAAGGTGTGTTCAACGAACTGATGCGAGGAATCACGGTCTATGTAAGGGCACGTGGGGATGATGGTGAGCTGTTGGGCATCCTGGTGCACGACAATCGCGACGTTCTGAAACCGGTTACTGTCATGGCCGAACGGGGTTTGTTGCTTGAAACCAGACAAGGCCCCCGATTTGTTATGGAAAATGGCAATCGACAGGAAATTGCCAAAAATTCCGGCCAGCTGTCCCTTTTATACTTTGACAAATACGCCCTCGACCTTGGCCGACTGGCCTCTCCCGGCGGCAAGCGCTGGCGAGAACCGGGCGAGCGCTATATGTCCGAGTTGATTAATCTTGAAGACAATAATGATGATCGCAAGAATGCCAATCGTATGATGGCGGAAGTGCACAAGCGCATCAGCCAGCCTTTGCATGCGTTTGTCCTTGTCTTGATTGCCCTGGCCGGTTTGTTGTCCGGTGAATTCGATCGACGTGGCGAATGGCAACGTATCGCCTTTGTCTCCTGTGCGGCATTGTTGTTCGAAATTAGTGCCCTGGCACTTGTCCCTCTTGTCAGCAAGTCGCCGTCCCTGACACCCACCATGTATCTGAGTATATTGATCGCCGGTGCAATAGCAATCTGGTGGCTGGGTCGTAATGCCCGACACCTGAATCGGGGTCGCGGCAATGCACCGGAGCCTGCGGCATGAGGATATCTCCGGTCCTGTCGTTTTATATTGCCAAGCGGTTTTTGCTTGATATCGGGCTGATATTTGCCGTTCTGCTAGGCTTGATCTTCATTGGTGACCTGGTTGAATTGATGCGACGCGCCTGGAACAAGGACACCGTAACAATCTGGCTGACGATTGAACTGGCTTTGCTCAAACTGCCCTATATGGCGCAAAAAGTAGCCCCTTTTTCTGCCTTGTTTGGCTGCATGCTGGCATTTGTCCGCCTGACCCGCACGCACCAGTTGGTGGTGGCGCGTTCCGCCGGAATATCGGTTTGGCAGTTTATGTTGCCAGCCGTGGCAATCGCCTTCATCGGTGGCGGTCTGATGGTGACGATTTTCAATCCCCTTGTCTCCGCCACCATGTCGCGCTTTGAACAACTTGAAGCAGAACATTTCCGTGGCCGGGCAAGTTCCCTAGCTGTTTCCGCTTCTGGTCTTTGGCTGCGCCAGGCGGATGCCGGAGGGCAATCGGTTATCCATGCCTTACGCGTGACCGGCGAAGGCACGGAACTTGAAAACGTTATTATCTTTTTGTATAGCGGCAAGGATCGATTTACCGGCCGCATTGATGCCAAATCAGCCGTTCTGGAGCCAGGATATTGGCGCCTGAATGATGCTCTGGTCACAGCGCCAAACGAAACAGCCATCAGACACAAAAGCTGGCGTCTGAAAACGACCCTGACCCTTGAGCAAATCCAGGACAGTTTTGCTTCGCCGGATACCATGTCGTTCTGGGACTTGCCTGATTTCATCAACACCCTGGAAGCGGCAGGCTTTTCGGCCTTGCGCCACCGCCTGCATTGGCATTCACTGCTGGCGGCTCCCTTGCTGTTGTTTGCCATGGTGCTTCTGGCCGCAAGTTTTTCCCTCCGTCTTACGCGTAGCGGCGGCATTGGTCTGTTGATGGCTGGCGGCGTCGGTGCCGGTTTCCTGCTTTATTTTCTGACCGATGTCTCGCTGGCATTGGGCATGTCGGGTGGCATTCCCGTCATACTGGCGGCCTGGGCCCCGGCCTTGACCAGTACATTGCTGGGGCTGGCCACCTTGCTGCACCTTGAGGACGGCTGATGCGGATCCTGAAACGACGCCTCTCCCGGTTTGCCTTGTGGACAATACTTGTGCTGGCCCAAACCGGTAATCCAGTACTGGCTCAATCAGCAAATAAACAGGACGACGTTCTGTTTTCCGCTGATGCGATGTCCCATGATCAGGAGCTTGGTATTGTCCAGGCGACAGGCAATGTGGAAATCGCCAGCGGGGATCGTATCCTCAGGGCAGATGCCGTTTCTTATAATCAGCGCACCGAAGTCGTCTCGGCATCCGGCAATGTCGCCATAATGGAGCCCACGGGTGAAGTCCTGTTTGTCGATTATGCAGAACTGGAAGAAGGTCTTAAAACAGGTTTTGTCAAAAGCCTGCGGCTACTCCTGACGGATAAATCCAGATTTGCTGCGGCGTCTGCAGTGCGCCAGAATGGCAACAAGACAGTAATGTCACGGGCTGTTTACTCAGCCTGTAATCTTTGCCCCAAAAATCCTGATCGGGCACCTCTCTGGCAAATCAAGGCAATTGAGGTTGTACATAACCAGGCCGCAAAACGGATCGACTACAAGGATGCGTTTCTTGAAGTATACGGTGTGCCCATTTTATACACTCCTTTTTTCTCCCACCCGGATCCGACGGTCAAAGCCAAAACCGGCATATTGGCACCGCGCTACGGGTCCTCAACTGACCTCGGCGGACGTATCGACTTACCCTACTACATTCGCCTGTCCGAACACCGCGACGCGACAATCACACCGACAGTTACGACGAAAGAAGGCTTGATTCTGGCGGCAGAATATCGTGAAAAAACAGCGACCGGCGAATGGGATGTGGATGCCAGCATCACGCGTGCGGATGAACGTGATTCCAACAATTCCACAACCGGTCGGAAGATATTTCGTGGACACACATATATTGAGGGTGAATTTCAGCTTGATCCGGTTTGGCGCTGGGGCGTCAACGCCAGACGGACCCTGGATGATACTTATTTGCGCCGTTACGATATCAGTTCAACGGATAACCTGACCAGCAATCTGTATATTGAAGGCTTCAACGGCCCACATTATGCCTCGGCAAATGCCTACGCCTTCCAGGGCTTGCGAGAATCGGATGATCCTGGCGATACGCCCATCGTCCTGCCGTCGCTGGAATATAACTGGCGTGGTCAACCAAACGAAAGCGGCGACCGCTTTGCTTTCGACGCAAACGTCTTGTCCCTGTATCGCAGTGACGGCCAGGATACACGCAGACTATCCATGACCAGCAGCTGGCAACGCCCGGTTATTACGGATGGCGGCTCCATCATCAACTTCAGCGCGCTGGTACGCGGTGACGGCTACCATGTCACCAGCATGCCGGATCCTTCGAACCCTGGAACAACCAAAGACGGCTTTCGCAGTCGCATGTTAACCCAGGCCGCGGTTGACTGGCGTCTACCCTTTGTTCGACAGGATGGTTCGGTTCGGCAGGTTATTGAGCCCGTCGCCATGGCCATCATTTCACCTTATGGCGGCAATCCAACAGGTATCCCGAATGAAGATTCGCTCAGCTTTGAATTTGACGACACTAATTTGCTGAGCAAAAACCGGTTTCCGGGCATAGATAAATGGGAAGGCGGTCCCCGCGCCAATTTTGGTATCAGAACAAGCGTCTATGGTGCCAGTGGCGGCTACACGACAGCCATGCTTGGGCAGACCTGGCGTTTCAAGGCGGACAGTACCTTTGGTGACAGAACGGGTCTGGAAGACCAGCGCTCTGATTATGTCGGTCGCTTGCTTGTGTCACCTTCCAAATATCTCGATTATGTCCACCGACTACGGCTGGACCGCGACAGTTTCACCATCCGGCGCAATGAATTCGACCTGTCACTGGGACCTGACGCATACCGGTTTAACGTAGGTTATCTGTCATTGAGTCAGGAACTGGCAGAAAACGGCCTGTCCAGTCGCGAGGAAATCAGATTTTCAGGCAAGGCTGAACTCACCAAATTCTGGTCAGCCTCCGCGCATTCCCGGCGAGATTTGACCGCAGATGGCGGTTCAATTAACCACGGCCTCGGCCTGACATATGAAGATGAATGCGTTGTTTTCAGCTCGCAGTATGACCGTACCTTCACGGTGGACCGTGACATTAGACCCGCGTCAACATTCTATTTCAAGGTCAGCCTGAAACACCTTGGTTGACCGTGAAGTACAATCCTGGATCTGCTTGCCAGAGGAAAACGTTGCTGCCCTTGTGGCTAGAGCCTTTCCGGGTTTCACGAAAACGCAGCGTTGCTTCAAATTCACGGTGTGCGCCAAAAAACGAAGCACAAGCAAATCCGCTCAAACCGGAATTGCCCTAACTGACATCCTGACGTAAATTGGCAACCAGAATCGAACAAGTCCCGCAGAATAGTGGAGTTTTGACAGCGTGAGCTTACGGCTTTTTTCAGTAGTGCCCTGTTTGGCTACCCTTGCAGCCCTGACGGCGATGCTTGTCGGCATCACAAGTTCCCCGTCGGCTCAGGTTGTCAGTATCGCAGCTGTTGTGAACGACGAAATTGTGTCGGCTTATGATGTCAGACTACGCCAGAATATTGTGCTGTCATCCGCTGGCATCAAGATTACGCCGGACGCTCTCAGACGTAACAAGGCCCAGGTTCTGCGCACCTTGATTAACGAAAAACTGCAGCTACAGGAAGCAAAAAGGCTGAACGTCACTGTTAGCTCTGCCGAAATTGAGCGCGCCAAGCGTCAAATCGAAGTTCAGAACAAGTTGCAGACGGGCACTTTTTCAAATTTTATGCGGGAGCGTGGTCTGCCAGAAATAGCCGTTATCGCTCAAATGCGCAGTGAAATTGCCTGGAGCAACGTATTGCGACGCAAGGTGAACCCGAAAATCCAGATCAGCGATGAGGAAGTCGCAGAGGTTTTTGCCCGCTTTGCCAAGGCAGAAGGATTACAGGAACGTCAGATCGCTGAAATATTTTTGCCCGTCGATACACCCCGCCAGGAAGCAGAAGTTGCCCGAACGGCGCAACGCCTGATTGGTCAAATGAAAAAAGGTGCTCCGTTTACAGCGATAGCCCGACAGTTCAGTCAAAGTAATACAGCCTCCAATGGCGGTGTTGTCGGCTGGATACTGGAGGGGCAATTTGCGCCTGAACTGGAAGAAGCCCTGGCCAAAGTCAAACCGGGTCAGGTCACAGAAGCTGTCCGCACGCCCGAAGGGTACTATATTCTGTTTCTGAGGAGTGTCCGCAGGGTCGGTGTCGCTGACCCCATGGATGCCAAGGTAACCCTGAAACAAATTGCTGTGCCTTTGGCCAAAAATGCGCCCCGGGATGCCGTTCAGAATGGCCTGGAAACGGCACGGTCCCATGCGACTTCACTTCGCAACTGCGATGACGTTGATCGTGTTGCCAAGGAAGTCAAAACACCTGGCAGTGGCAGCCTCGGCACCCTGAAGATCAGCGACTTGCCAGAGAAGTTTCGCAACATTGTTGGCCAGCTCCAGATTGGTCAGGCCAGCTCGCCAATCCGGACGGACCAGGGTTTTCATGTCCTGATGGTGTGTGAACGTGTGGATGCAGAAGCCTACCGACCGACCGAAGAAGCGATTTCCCAAAGCCTGGGTGAACAGCGACTTGGCATGATGGCCCGCCGTTACATGCGAGATTTGCGCCGAACTGCCGTCATCGATCTGCGCTGATCGCACAATGCCACATTCCCCGGTTATGCCAACAGCCGTCACCATGGGTGATCCGGCTGGAATAGGTGGTGACGTCACCTTGATGTGCTGGACCCAGAGGCATGCCCTGGGACTCAAACCATTCTTTATCCTTGATGACCCGGACCGCCTGGGCAGCCTCGCGCGAACGCTGGGCCTCAATGTCAAAGTTCAGACCATCAAGACACCGGATGAAGCTGCATCGATTTTCGAACACGCCTTGCCGGTTATGCCACTGTCTGCTGAAGTCAAAGCGGTACCCGGACAATCTGACTCTGCCGCCGCCCCGTTCGTGATTGAATCACTGGATCGCGCTGTCGACTTCGCGTTACAGGATCAGGTTTCCGCCGTTGTCACAAACCCCATTCACAAGGCCAGTCTTTACGCAGCGGGTTTCACACATCCGGGCCATACGGAATACCTTGCAGCCCGTGCCGCTGACTATACAGGCACCAGTGTTCATCCTGTGATGATGCTGGCGTGTGCAGAAATCAGGGTCGTGCCGATAACGATCCATACATCCTTGCGCCAGGCAATCGATGATCTGACGACAGACCTGATTGTTAAGACCGCCAAAATCTGCGCAGCTGACCTGAAAGAAAATTTTGGCCTGACAGAACCACGCCTGGCTTTGGCGGGATTAAATCCCCACGCCGGAGAAAGTGGTAATATGGGTCAGGAGGAAATTGAAATTATCCAGCCTGCAATCGAAATTCTGGGCGGCCAGGGCATCAACTGCCTCGGCCCCCTGTCTGCGGATACCATGTTCCATGCGACGGCGCGTTTGTCCTACGATGTCGCCTTGTGCATGTATCATGATCAGGCCCTGATCCCGATCAAAACCATCGACTTTGACAAGGGTGTGAATGTCACCCTGGGTCTGCCATTCATCCGCACCTCTCCGGATCACGGCACGGCATACAACATAGCAGGCAGCGGTAACGCCAGCCCCAACAGTCTTGCAGCGGCCCTGAAAATGGCGACGGACATGGCTGGCAACAAGGCCCACCTACAGAATGACTGAGCTGCCCCCCTTACGTGAGGTTATCTCAAAGTATGGTCTTGCAGCAAAAAAGAGCCTGGGTCAGAACTTCCTGTTTGACCTTAATCTGACAGGTCGGATTGCCCGCAGCGCCGGGAACCTTGAACATTGCACTGTGCTGGAAATTGGACCTGGCCCTGGTGGGTTGACCCGTGCCTTGTTGGACAATGGTGCCGGAAAAGTCATCGCCATTGAACGCGACAGGCGCAGCATTGAAGCACTGAAAGATGTTCAGGCGGCTTATCCGGGCAGACTTGAGGTGATCGAAGGAGATGCCATGAAGCTTGATCTGTCCATCCTGCCGGATGGGCCCGTCAAGATCGTCGCCAACCTGCCCTACAACATAGGCACAGCGTTGCTTGTTCAATGGCTGGAAAACCTTGACCGGTTTGAAGGCCTGACCTTGATGTTTCAGCGCGAAGTCGGTGACCGCCTGACTGCCAGTCCCGGTGAAAAAAACTATGGCCGGCTTTCTGTGCTGGCCCAGCGCCTGTGTTATGTAGAAAAAATGTTTGGTGTGGATCGCAATGCCTTTGTGCCACCACCAAAAGTCTGGTCCAGCGTCATTGGTTTCCAGCCTCGAAAAACCCCGCTGGCCGAG
>Ga0233449_1004139_pt1 | contig 10043 bp, 8 predicted proteins | sample SI_124_October20_FD_183012 | JGI IMG/M metagenome (GOLD analysis project Ga0233449, IMG submission 183012) | Seawater microbial communities from Saanich Inlet, British Columbia, Canada - SI_124_October2016_200_MG | ecosystem: Environmental > Aquatic > Marine > Inlet | place: Canada: British... | reverse complement strand
TGCTTGTGGCTACGATAATCCCAATCACTTTTCCCGTCACATCAAGGAACAGTTTGGCGCGCCGCCAACTGAATTGAGGCGACGTCGACTGGAAAAATAGATCAAAACCGAAATTGGCTACCAATAACCAGCCCAGGAGTATTACTAGAATGCCTTCTCTTTTTGACCCCCTTTCGTTTTCCAACGGTCCGGCCATGAAAAATCGGTTCATGCTGGCACCATTGACGAACACTCAAAGCCACACAGATGGTCGCATGTCGGAAGACGAGCTGAATTGGATCAAGATGCGGGCCGAAGGCGGGTTTGGTTTGACCATGACCTGTGCATCTCACGTACAGGCGAACGGTCAAGGGTTTCCCGGCCAACTGGGTATTTATTCGGACGATCACATCGAAGGCCTCACTCGTATGGCTGACGCCATCAAGGTAGAAAACAGTATTTCCATTGTTCAGCTACATCACGCCGGAAACAGATCGCCGCAAGTTCTCATCGGTGAACAACCGGTATGTCCATCGGATGATGAAGAAACAGGCGCACGGGCACTCTCTATCACCGAGGTTGAGACGCTAAAAGAGGATTTCATTCTAGCGGCCCAGCGTGCCGAAAAGGCCGGGTTTGACGGGATCGAAATTCACGGTGCGCACGGATATATCCTGTGCCAGTTTTTCAGCCCGGAAATCAATCGACGCACAGACGAGTATGGCGGCAGCCTTGAAAACAGAAGCCGCATTCTTTTTGATATCATCAAGGGAATTCGATCTCGCTGTCGCCCTGATTTTATCGTGGGCGTACGGTTGTCACCTGAGCGGTTCGGGCTGCGATTGGCAGAGATTAAGCAAATTGCAGAACGCTTGATGAGTGAATCCGAAATTGATTTCCTCGATATGTCATTATGGGATGTCTTCAAGGAACCCGAAGAAGAGGAATTCAAGGGAAAGTCGCTGTTATCATGCTTTGCCGAACTCGACCGTGGTAGCGTCAAAATGGGCGTTGCCGGCAAGATCACATCGGGTGCGGCCGCAGCGGCATGTCTTGATCAGGGGCTCGACTTTATTCTTATCGGTCGCGCGGCAATTTTACACCACGACTTCCCAAAGCAAGTCGAGGATAATCCCGATTTTATGGCCAGGTCTCTGCCTGTGTCGGCAGATTATCTACGTGACCAGGGTCTGGGCGAAAACTTCCTGGTCTACATGTCTGGCTGGAAGGGTTTTATCGAGGATTAAGCGATGAAGGCAGAAGTATTGCCAATTTTTGGCGGCGAAATCAGTCCAGGCGGGAACAGCGATCTTATCTGAAACTGATTTCGTTTCGTCTGTTGCAGGTGGCAGGTTGGGAGGGTAAAAACGCCGCTCCTGATCACCCAACGAGGTTCTTGATGAAACCGATTTCCGTCCAGATCGCACTGGAACTTGCTGTCAATGAAACGCAGGTCCTTGCCGCCATTGAATTACTGGATGGTGGTGCAACTGTGCCATTTGTTGCGCGTTACAGGAAAGAAATTACGGGTGGTCTTGATGATGCCCAACTGAGAATGCTGGAAGAACGGCTGAGATATCTCAGAGAAATGGAAAAACGCCGGGCGGCGATTATTTCCAGCATTGAAGATCAGGACAAAATGACCGACGAACTGCGAACGTCTATCCTGACTGCAGACAACAAGGCGCGCCTGGAAGACCTGTATCTTCCCTACAAGCCCAAGAGACGCACCAAGGCAATGATCGCCCGTGAGGCTGGTCTGGAGCCCCTTGCACATGATCTTCTGGCAAACCCGGAACTGAACCCAGAAACTGAAGCCCTTAGGTACCTGCGTACGGAAGTAGAAGATGACACTGCTATCGCCGATGCAACAGCAGCACTCGAAGGGGCCCGTCAGATTTTGGTGGAACAGTTTGCCGAAGATGCCCAGCTAGTCGGTTCCCTGCGGGATTATGTCTGGGAAAATGCCAAACTGGTCTCCCGGGTAATTGAAGGCAAGGAAGCAGACGGTGCAAAGTTCAAGGACTATTTTGACTACGCTGAACCCATTAACAAGGTTCCATCACACCGGGCACTAGCAGTTTTCCGGGGACGCAAAGAAGAGGTTCTCAGGGTGTCAATTGCTGTCGGCGATCCCGATACACCTCCACGTCCCCACCCTTGTGAAATCCAGATTGCAAATCAGTTCGAGATATCTGATCAGGGTCGCCCGGCTGATGGCTGGCTCTTGAAAGTTGCCGGCTGGGCCTGGCGGGTCAAAATCGCCATGCATATCGAACTGGAACTCATGACACGGCTTTGGAATGCCGCCGAAGAAGAAGGAATACGGGTTTTTGCAGGCAACCTGCGGGATTTGTTGCTTGCTGCACCCGCTGGTCCGCGCACCACAATCGCACTTGATCCGGGCTTTCGGACCGGCGTGAAAGTAGCGGTTGTCGACGCTACGGGCAAACTGGTTGATACAGCTGTGATTTATCCCCATCAGCCACAAAAACAATGGGATGAAGCTATAGCAATCATCTCAGGACTGGCCATGCGTCACAAGGCGGAACTGATTTCGATTGGTAATGGAACAGCTTCACGGGAAACGGATCAACTGGCAGCCGAGATCGTAAAGAAGCACCCCGAGTTGAAGCTCACCAAGATCATGGTATCGGAAGCCGGAGCATCAATTTATTCAGCTTCTGAATATGCCTCAAAGGAGATGCCGGATGTTGATGTTACCCTGCGCGGTGCTGCATCCATCGGTCGTCGCCTCCAGGATCCACTAGCTGAGCTGGTCAAAATAGACCCCAAAGCAATCGGCGTCGGCCAGTACCAGCATGACTTGTCTGAATTTCATCTGGAACGCGCCTTGAATGGCGTTGTGGAAGATTGCGTAAACGCTGTTGGTGTTGATCTCAATATGGCTTCGTCCCCCTTGTTAGCGCGCGTCTCAGGCCTTGGCGATTCCCAGGCCCGGAACATCGTTGATTATCGGGATACTCACGGCGCTTTCAAATCTCGTGAGGAACTGAAAAAAGTATCCATGCTGGGTGACAAGACATTTGAACAATGTGCTGGATTTTTGCGTGTTATGGATGGTGACAATCCCCTGGATCGTTCTTCAGTCCATCCGGAATCCTACCCGCTTGTCGAGCGCATTCTGGGCAAAACCAGCAAGGGGATTCGCGATCTGATCGGTGACGCTACGGCACTTGGTGAAATTGACCCGGTCGATTTTGTTAACGATTCCTTCGGTGAGGCAACCGTTCAGGACATTATCGAAGAACTCAAGAAACCTGGCCGCGATCCAAGACCTGAATTCAAGACAGCCGAGTTCAAGGACGGTGTTGAGAAAGTCTCCGACCTGAAACCCGGCATGATATTGGAAGGTGTTGTCACCAACGTGGCCAACTTTGGTGCTTTCGTGGATGTCGGTGTACACCAGGACGGTCTTGTTCATATCTCCCAACTGTCAGATACATTCGTTAAAGACCCGCGCGAAGTCGTAAAGCCGGGTGACGTTGTGAAAGTGACGGTACAGGAAATTGATTTACCAAGAAAACGCATCTCGCTGACCATGAAGTCCGGCGAGGGCCATACCCGTAAGCCAGACAACAAGGCAAAAGCCAATCAATCCAGGAACGGCGCGAATAAAACCCATAGCGCAGATCAGAAATCGGCGAAAACACAGGGCAAAGCCAAACCAAAGCATGAACCCGCTTTGACCGCCTTGGCCGAAGCTTTCAACCGGGCGAAAAAGAAATAGTCGTCGACCGGTATCCTGCTACAAAAACTACATCGTGATGACAATCTTCCCGAAGTGACCGGCAGTCCGCATGGCATGATAGGCGTCACGGGCGTTGTCGAACGCGAATTCATCACTGACAACCGGCTTCAATCCATTGGCGGCAATGGCTGCATTCATATCGGCAAACATTTTACGCGAACCGACGTAAACACCTTGCAAACGAATGGATTTGCGCATGATAGCTGTCGGGTTGATTTCCCCCCCTGTCAGCACGCCTACCAAGGATATTGTTCCCCCGATACGAACGGCATCAATAGTACGTGGCAAGGTCCCACCTCCGCCTGTCTCCAGTGCGATATCCACACCTTTTCCTTCCGTCAAACGCAGCACTTCCTCCTGCCACTCCGGATTGTCACGATAATTAATCGTGGCCCAGGCTCCCATCTCCTTTGCACGCTCCAACTTGGCATTTGAAGACGAGGTAATGATCACGCGTACGCCACACATAGCCGCGAACTGCAACCCAAAGATTGAAACGCCACCGGTGCCCAGCAACAGGATTGTATCACCTGGTTTCATGTCTCCCTGCACCATCAAACAATTCCATGCAGTTAAACCGGCACAAGGAAGACAGGCGGCTTCCTGAAAGCTGAGGTGGTCGGGATACGCAATTACACCCCCCGCTTTCAGATTGACTTCTTCCGCCAGGACACCATCTACGGCACCGCCCAGAGCACTGGCGGGCACCTCAGCCGTGATACCGCCTGCTGGCCAGTTCTGCATAAAGCAACTGGCGACTTTGTCGCCCACGTGCAAACTGGACACGCCCACACCAAGTGCTGTTATGGTGCCAGCCCCATCTGAGTTGGGGACACGGGGATAATCAAACCCACGGCCAACCGGGTTCTCGATTGTCGACAAATCGCGATAATTTATGGAATTGGCGAGCATCTTCACGTTGACTTCACCAGGTCCGGGAGCCGCCAGAGTTCTTTCGCTCAAATGCAGGGCTTCGACACCACCGTCACTAATAATTTCATAAGCTCGCATGCGTTTTCTCCCTGTTCAAAACACGTTCCTTGCCCAAATTTTGACAATTCCCGTGAAGACTTCAATCCGCGGAATATTCATCTCTGGTACAGACTTGCAGATATTGATCTTTCTATCTAAAAACCAGCCATGAACCTGATCGATAAAATCCCGACACCAGGCTTGATAGCCGTCACCTTGCTGATGACACTGGCCCCATTCAGCCCTCAACCTCATTTGTTGGAAAAATTCAACATGCTGATGGCTGGGACGCTAGGCAAACCTGTCGATATATTCGACATATTCTGGCACCTGTTGCCAGGAATCATCTTGACCATAAAGCTTGTTCGGGCACACAAAACCTAAAACTGATTTTCATTGAATTTTCAGATCAACCTTTCGCGTATAGCCAATGCAGCCTGAATAGCCAGATTTTCGTCTCCTTCATCCAACGGCAACCCGCGAGAAGAATGTTTGGCAATTGAGATTTCGTTCTCACGATCAACAAATAAATATTGGCCGTGAATGCCCAGGCAAAACAAAATGGGAGAACTTTCTTCCAGAACATACCACTTGCTGCGATAGCGAATTGGAAGCCCGGGAAAATGATCAACGAAATCACCCGTTTTCCAGGCCTGTGCATCGCCGCCAGTTTCCAGATCATCAATCCATGCTTCAGGCACGATCTGATTTTGTCCCCGTCGGCCCTTTTCGATCAGTAATTGACCGACCAGCGCCAGGTCCCTTGTCGTCACACACATCCCACCGGCTGCGCGCGGTGCACCCAATCTGTCGACGGTGATGTAGCCACTTGTGCCAGCGCCCATGGGCCGCCACAGATAATCACTCATCAGATCTGCATAGCGTTGTCCCGCAGCCCGTTCAATTATCCATGCCAGCAGATCTGTATTTGGCGATACATAGTGAAACCGCCCTTCGTGCGGACCGTCTGAACTCGTCAATGACAAAAAGAAGCTACGCAGGTCAGAGGGAACATCACCTGGTTGCAGGGGATTCCAGTTAGTTGCTTTACGATAATCTACGATCGGGCCAGATGTGATCAGATAATCCTCATCAAACTCGATACCGGCGCGCATGTCGAGCAAGTGCCTGATCGTTGCCCCTGCATAGGCCGTATCCGCAAGTTCGGGCATATAATCCGTCACCAGCGCCTCTTCATTCAGAACTTTCTGATCGATCAAAATACCAACTAACAAGCCCAGCATCGATTTGGACACAGACATCAATATATGTGGTGTTGCCTCTGTCATGCCATGCGCATAATGCTCGCAAACGAGTTTCCCTTTGTGTAAGACAACGAACCCATCGGTCGCTGTTCGCTCCAGAAACCCTTCAAAATCAAGCGCTTGTCCTTCATTGGTCAATGGCAAACCGGACAGATCAACAGGATTGGCAGGGAACTCACGAACGCCAGCTGGATCATTCGCAATATCGGCTGAGGGTATGACTTCCCGAACATGTTGAAAGGCCCACTGGTTGAAGGGCGCTGTCCGCCAGTTCGCGAGTGTCACTTGATCGTCGGGTTTGGGAGGAAATTCATGCATGTGTCGGTCCACTGTCAATCTAGAATAACAGAAATGATTTACTTGTGACTTTGTCCCATCAGCATAAGTGTTGCAATATGCAGACGATATTACCGCCTGAAAATAAGTGCCGTTTCAGTCTTTACACTCAACACTACAAAATGGATGCCCTATGGGATTTGGCTACACTCTGGAGAAGCCATGGCTGATCGCCGAGTTCAGCGAACTTCAAAGAATGCTGAGTTGGTCGATCACGCATCCAGGATTTTCGAAAGCCAACCGCGTCGCCTGGCTTGAAGTCAGCAATAGTGACTTGTTTGCGGGCGTTGATGCGCTTGAGTTTCTGAAACAGAAGATGGCAGCCAGCGGCATCGATCAGGCCGTGGGTTTGATGACTTCCCGGGATATCCGCCATCATCACTTACGTGAGAGTTCAATATCAGACACGACGGCGCAGTGTATGCTGACACTTGGCCTCGACAATGGATCGTACGTGGGTTTCCCTGGCGATCAAATTCAAGCAAAAAGATATGGCACCATCAACACACTTTGCCACGTCAACATCCCGCTAAGCGATGGCGCGCTGGTCGAAGCGTCATCAATTGTTACACAGGCAAAAACGGCCGCCCTTTTGGATTGCCACAAAGAACGTTTTTCAGATCAAAATCCGATATCCGGAACCGGGACAGATTGCGTTGTTGTTGCCTGTCCAATTGCGACCGCGCGCGAACCATATGCGGGGCTGCACACAAATGTTGGTCAGGCAATGGGGGATGCTGTTTATCACGCGACTTTTGAAGCAGCCAATTTGTGGTGGCACCAAAAAGCCGAAAAAGAATAAGCTCGCTCAACCAATCTCATTATTCAAAGAATTTGAACATTATACATCTTGTCGGTGATCGGGTTAAAATCACCGAAACTTGGCTCTAATACGTCCGCTGTTTGCTACCATCTGGAGAACCTGGCTTGAAAGATCCCGAATTTGCAAATTCCGTAACATTGGTGCGTATTGTGCCTGATGGAGACGATCCTGCGTTATTTGAAGAGATCGAAATACCTCTTCAAAATACGCACGCACATGGTGCTGAATCGGATGTTTTTCCCGCGCAGGAAATTGCTTTTGTCTGGACGCCACCAAACTTTGCGCTGGATTTTCATACCGCGTCCCGCCGTCGGATCATCCTGGTGCTGGATGGACAGATGGAAATTGAAGATGGGAAGGGCGAGTGCCGGTTATTTGGTACCGGTGACATGATCGACATTCTTGATACCACGGGTATGGGGCACAAGACCCGCGTTGTCGGTGGACGAGAGATGCATACAGCCTTGATCGAAATCGGAGAACAGATCCGCCCGGACTGGCCGTTGCTGGAAGGCGCTCAATATCGAACATTCGCATTTACCCGGACAGTAGCTGGATCAGACGGCGGCTCGCAATTCGTCGATGAAACGCTGTCTTATAATTACGATGCCCCCCTTGGCGAGGCTACTGCACCGATGGCTATGGCGGGTTATCAGTTCGTCTTCAAACCGGGCTCATTGGATCACGGCTTCCACAATGCGCCACAAAAACAATTTGTGCTCAATCTGACATCGGGCATGCAAGTTGAAACCAGCGACGGCGCAACAAGGGATATTCACCCAGGGAACATTTTCCTCGGCGAAGACACGACTGGCGAGGGCCACAAAACCCGCGCAATCAATGCCCGTTCAAGACTGAGTATCTTTGCCCATTTGCTGGATCGCTGAGAATTCGAAATGCGTTTGAAGTCGCGATTCCACCGCGCCCTGGACTAATCAGACTTCAAGATCGAAAACCAGCAGTCCTTCATCACGACCACCTGCCAGCATGGTGACCATTTTGGAACCAACTTTTCTGTGTTCCGGGTCTTCCAGATAATGATCACGCGCGGACGCATCGGCGAAATCCATGGTAAATCCGTCCTCAAATCCCCTGCCCCTGCCTTCCGGAGACACATTGGCCCCGAATGAAGCGTCTACGACCCCAGACAGGTGATCACGAAGCCGGTTCAGCTTGTCGTATATCGCCTGTTTATCACTATCGGAAACATCATCCCGGAACTTAAGGAAAACACAGTGTCGGATCATTTTTCAGTTCCTGTCATTTGATGAAAGAAAGTGACACAAGGATAGAAATCCCGGTTTCAGATTGCTTGAAAGCTTCCAAGCCGTATTCCCCTGGATCCGACCGTTGATCGTCACGTAACTTTCGTCAAATGACAAACAAAATTAAGCAACAGCTGAAGATGCGCAAAATCATTGCGACTAACTTGCGTTCAGAAGCTCGTAAAAGAACTAAGCTTGATTTGTCGCAACTGCAAAATACTCAGTACTGTGTCGGCCAGTCCCCCCTTCCAGTTCAGGGGCAATTTTCCATCCGATCCCTTCAAGAAAGGACCTTATATTTTGTGGTTCTATACTCCAGAGCCAAGGCTCCCCGGCGACTTTCTGCAGCCACAACATCAAACCGGTCCAACGACCTGCGTCAAGCCGGCCATCAGGTCCGGCAGGAATATATGAAAAAACGACACGGCTTTCAGCGCCAGCAATTGCCAGGCATTGGCCAAACAGTTCTCTGACGGCTTGTGCGGGTAAATACATCAAAAGCCCCTCTGCCAGGATTACGGAGCGAGACTCCCGGTTCCAGGACCCATGGGTTGCCAGGACATCCGGCAGCTTTCGTTTTCCCAATTCCTCTGCGATAAGATAAAGATTACCCCGCCGTCCCAATTTCGAAACCGCTTTCGCTTTGACGTTGGCCGTCACCGGATGGTCGATTTCAAAAAATTTCACCTTCGGGAATTCGGTTGCCAAGCGCCACCCAAGGGTATCGAAACCGGCACCCAGTACAAGTATCTGGGTCGCACCCGCAGCGATACCGGCTCTCACCTGGCGCTCAAAAAATGCCTTTCGTTCACCCAGTGCTTCAAACTGCCCGGGAAGCAACCAGTCGAACGCTCTGTAGACAGAAACCATACGCGGGGATTTGATCCAGCGAACGCCCTTCTCGCTCACCACTCCGGAAGCAAGAAGTATTTTCTCAGAAGCGTCCACCAAACCATCGGGTAGGATTTGCTGGCCGTACGATGTTGTCCCCAGCGTGACGATACTACTCGACACTTTGATGGCGGTCTTGCTTGGCTTGCCCGTTCTCATTATGCCCTGCGTCCTTCTTCGCCACGATCTATGTTCAAAGGCTGGATATTTGCCTTCTTCCTCACATGTAATCACACCTGAAAATTGTTCAATGAGGGAAATCGGCAATAAAGGAATCTGTGAAAAAAAGCACTCCTTCCTCTTCATCGAAGAAGAGCTGCTTCGGGCCAAGCCGGCCCCCGATGCGCGGATTGTGATTCCAGGCAGAAAGAGGATAAATTATTAGCGGAGCCACCCTGTATGCTTGCTCTGGAAGCGGAGACACAAAATGGATGCTGCGGAGCTGGGAAAATCACGTTTTCTGAACCTGCTTTTCCGGATTGCCGGTAAGACGATGGAAAGCCGATTGCGAGGCTGGCTTATGCCACCCGAAAAAACGCTGCTGGGTGCCGGGCTGAAGTCAGGTCAATCCGTCCTTGAAGTGGGGAGCGGCACCGGTTTTTTCACGATACCGGCCGCCAGAATAATTGGCGAAAGTGGCCACTTGATTGCCCTTGAACCTCTGTCCGACTTTGCTGACAAGATCGAAATGAAAGTTCGGCAAGCCGGATATGAAAATGTTAAGGTTATAAAGCGTGATG
>Ga0233449_1004138_pt1 | contig 10043 bp, 10 predicted proteins | sample SI_124_October20_FD_183012 | JGI IMG/M metagenome (GOLD analysis project Ga0233449, IMG submission 183012) | Seawater microbial communities from Saanich Inlet, British Columbia, Canada - SI_124_October2016_200_MG | ecosystem: Environmental > Aquatic > Marine > Inlet | place: Canada: British... | reverse complement strand
GCAGTCTTTTCAGAAGCAATTCAAACGCCCCTGGTTTTTCAGACAGGTAATCCCAATCCCAATTGATATCCGTTAGCTCAGGGAACAGGTATACCGGATCCCGTTCAAGACATACGACAACCTCAGGCGCATCAGGGTGGGTTTCGATCCAACCCATGATTGCCACAAAGGGTCCCGGCGGTTCCATGCCGGTTGTATTAATGCGCGGGCGACCGCTTGCATCTGTCCCGATTTGCGCTTCATTCGTCATTGTTTTGCCATTATTCCAATCCAGTATTTGATCTTAACATGTTGTTGAATTGAGTTGGGTATCCTTGTCTTTGGTCATGATAATTCCATATTCATAAGGTACCAGTGTTCAGATTTGACCCTTGGTTCCAAACTATTTATACCTTCGCTGGGCAGTCAACCAGCCATTGTCTGGTGACTTTACGATCTGACAAAAGTTCAGATCCGTTCATGGGAGTGTCGGGAGCCGCTCTCTTTATTGCCAGAACTTCTCGTCATGCTCCCGGTCGCACTTGCCAGCAGTTTATATTTGCAAGTCGCGATCTTGAATGTCCTCGATGTAACGGAGTTTAAAATGCGTTTTGTTGTATCCCTGTTGTTGATGATTTTGGCCGCACCATTGGCAGCCCCCCTGGTTCATGCCAGTGAGTTTGAAGACGGCATGCAAGCATATCGCGACAAGGACTACGGAACTGCAAGATTGTTATGGCTGCCACTTGCTGAAAGTGGCAATACGTTTGCCATGAACAATGTTGGCATGATGTACAAAAAGGGTTACGGCGTTCCCCGGGATTACAAGAAGGCCGTAAAATATTTCAAGAAATCATCCGATCAAGGCTTTAGCCTCGCCAGTTATAATCTGGCGGCGATGTATCAGTCCGGAAAAGGCGTAAAGAAAAATCGTAAGGAAGCCTTCAAATGGATGCGAAAAGCTGCCGAAAAAAGATTCGCCAAGGCACAAATCAAGGTTGGCCGGTGGTACAAAATAGGATTTGGAACGAAGAAGGACCCGGTAAAGGCTCTGGAGTGGTTTTTGATAGCAGAATCCAATTCCAAAGGAAAACTGGAAGTCATCTCGAAAAAAGAAGTCAAGCAAATGAAAGAAGTGCTCAGCGACGCTCAGATCAAGAAAGCGGAAGAGGCTGCGGAATCATTTGTGCCAGCGTCCTGAGTGTCTGTTTCTTCATTTCTCTAGGCCGTAAGCCCGCCGTCAACGACAATTTCCGTTCCAGTAACATAAGCGGATTCGTCTGACGCCAGATAAACGGCAGCCCAGGCAACATCCCAGGCTGTTCCCATCTTGCCGGTCGGACACATACTATCACGTTTGGCAATCGTCTCGGCGATGTCTCCAGCACCATATTGGTCGGCAATCCGGTCCATCACCAATGGCGTATTCATCAGTCCGGGAACAATTGTGTTCGCGCGAATACCTTCTGCCGCATATTGCCGGGCAATGGATTTGGAAAACTGGATAATGCCTGCCTTGGCGGTTGCATATGATACCATGTTGCGCCCCAGGTAACTGGTACCAGCCACGGATGACACGTTGAGAATACTGCCTGAGCCTTGCGAAGACATATGAGGCAGAACGTATTTACAGCCTAGAAAAGCCGTTTTCAAATTCAGATCCAGATTGCCATCCCACGCCGAAGTCGACATTTCAACCGGGCCTCCGGGAATAGATCCGCCAACATTGTTCATGAGAATATCAATCCGGCCATATGCCTCGATACATTCGGCGACAATCCTTTCGACGTCGACTTCGTTCGTGGCATCAGCTGCCGTCGTTACGCAAGAGCCTCCCTCCCGTTCAATGATATTTGCTGTGTCAGCAACAGCTTCGGCGCGTAAATCAGCGGCAAATATGCTTGCACCTTCCCTGGCGAACAAGGCGGCTGCCGTCTTGCCGTTTCCCCAGCCAGCTGTGTCCCCGTCTTTAGCAGCTGTATTTCCAACCGATCCGGCCCCTATGATGAGCGCAATTTTTCCTGCAAGACGTTCAGCCATCTGGATAAATTCCCTTTTTTGGTCACAATCTGTTAACTACGTTCTGATATGCACGATTAGTGATATTTTAGATTTGCCAGAAAACCAACCTGAAAACCAACTCGAATCGATCGAAGTTGGCGGAACAGGTGGACTTCAGGTGAGTGATTAAAAGCCAAAGGTACGGACACGATGTCTGACGAAGACGAAGTCATTGACGACGAAGCCGTCGCGGCCGAGTGGGAAGCCCAGATGCTGGCGGAATCCGGCGGGGAAGAAGACGAGGCCGTGGACGACGAAGCTGTTGCCGCCGAATGGGAGGCTCAGATGGCCGCCGAAGGCGGCGGTGAAGGTGATGACGATGCCATGGCTGAAGAGTGGGCCGCCATGGCCGACGGCGACGATGACGAAGATGACGACATGGGCTCGACCCAGTCGACCCGTGTTCTTGACCAGGATGAAATTGACAGCCTGCTGGGCTTTGACAGCGATGGCGACGGAGAAGAAGAAACTTCGGGCATCAAGGCGATCATCAATAGTGCTCTGGTCTCCTATGAACGTCTGCCTATGCTGGAAATCGTTTTTGACCGGCTGGTCCGGTTGATGTCGACTTCCCTGCGTAACTTTACATCTGACAACGTTGAAGTGTCGCTCGATAACATTACGTCGATCCGCTTCGGCGACTATCTTAACTCAATTCCGTTGCCTGCCATCCTCAGCGTATTCCGTGCAGTTGAATGGGATAATTTTGGCCTGATCGTTGTTGATTCGGCGATGATCTATTCAATTGTGGATGTGTTGCTGGGCGGACGCCGTGGCACAGCTGCCATGCGTGTTGAAGGGCGTCCCTACACGACAATTGAACGAAATCTGGTCGAACGCCTGGTGACAGTTGTGTTGGCTGATATGGGTGCTGCGTTTGAGCCTTTGAGCCCGGTCAGCTTTAATTATGACCGTCTTGAAACCAACCCGCGTTTTGCGACAGTTGCCCGACCTGCTAACGCCGCGATCCTGATCAAGCTTCGTGTTGACATGGAAGACCGTGGCGGTCGTCTGGAAATCATGTTGCCTTATGCGACATTGGAGCCAATTCGTGAATTGCTGTTGCAGCAGTTCATGGGTGAGAAATTTGGCCGGGATACAATTTGGGAAACCCACCTGGCAACCGAACTCTGGTCAACAGAAGTTGCGATCGAAGCCGTTCTGGATGAACAAACCATGTCGTTGACAGACGTGATGAATTTCAGAAAAGGCGATACGCTTATGTTGAACAGTGCGCCAGAAGATCAGATCGAATTGCGTTGTGGCGGTATTCCGCTGATGACAGGCAAGATGGGCCGGGTTGGGAATTCAATTTCAATCAGGGTCGATAACGGGATCGAAGGCAGAAACTGATTTACGCCCCAAAATTCAGAATAAAGGGCTGTACCTTATGGGTGCAGCCTTTTTTTTGTGGCCGAAAAACCTGAAGCAAGATTGCCAGCAATATCATTTCAATGAGGAGGTTTCTGCTGAATATCGCCGATAATTACATTTTATCGATAAAATCATTGACATGAAATCAGTGGCCACGGCATCTTTATGAGCTTGGTAATCAAGCGCGCAAGCGATTTCAACGGGAGATAATCGAAGATGGATGCGAAAGTAGTCGGCGTGGACAGGCTGAACTTTATTGATGGTCGCTTTACGCCGGGAAGTTCCGGGCAGACATTCGAAAATATCTCTCCGGTTGATGGTACATTTCTTGGCCAAATTCATGAGGCCGGAAAGGCCGAAGTCGCAGCGGCAGTTGAAGCCGCGCGCAATGCAGTTGCCGGACCCTGGGGTGACATGGCGCTGGCAGAAAGATGTGACTTGTTGCACAAGGTCGCGGACCGCATCATAGAGCGCTTTGACGAATTCCTCGATGCAGAATGTGCGGATACAGGAAAACCACGATCACTGGCCTCACATATTGATATTCCACGGGGTGCCGCAAACTTCAAGGTATTCGCAGACGTCGTCAAAAATGTGCCAACCGAGGCCTTCCATCTCGATACACCTGACGGTGCCGGTGCGCACAATTATGCTGTTCGGGCGCCAAAGGGTGTGGTGGCTGTCATTTGTCCGTGGAATCTTCCACTGTTGTTGATGACCTGGAAGGTTGGTCCGGCTCTGGCATGTGGCAATGCTGTTGTCGTCAAACCCTCTGAAGAAACGCCGTCAACCGCCACATTGTTGGGTGAAGTGATGAACGAAGTCGGGATACCGAAAGGTGTTTACAATGTTGTACATGGCTTTGGCCCGGATAGCGCAGGCCAGTTCCTGACCCAGCATCCCGGCGTTGATGCAATTACCTTCACAGGTGAGACAACGACAGGCGAAGCGATCATGCGTGAAGCTTCCATTGGTGTCCGCGATATATCGCTTGAACTGGGTGGGAAAAACCCGGCGCTTGTATTTGCCGATTGTGACCTCGAGAAAGCCATCGAGGGCACAATGCGATCCGTCTTTGCCAACTGCGGTCAGGTTTGTCTTGGTACTGAACGGGTTTATGTTGAACGGCCTATATTCGATGAATTCGTCTCCCGTCTGAAAGAAGAAGCTGAAAAACTGAAACTCGGCAAGCCAGGTGATGAGGGCGTTAACCTTGGGCCGCTGATCAGCGCAGAACATCAGCAAAAAGTCCTGTCTTATTATGCAAAGGCAGTGGAGGAGGGGGCGACAGTTGTGACAGGTGGTGGCGTGCCGGACATGGGCGCTGATCTCGCAGGTGGACACTGGGTGTCGCCGACGATCTGGACCGGTCTGGCGGATGACGCCGCTGTCGTGCGAGAGGAAATATTTGGCCCTTGTTGTCACGTTCGACCCTTCGATACAGAAGAGGAAGCAGTAGCTTTGGCAAATGACACACCTTATGGTCTTGCTGCTGCTATCTGGACGGAAAATGCCTCCCGCATGCATCGCCTGGGCCGCAAGATTGAAGCGGGAATACAGTGGATGAATTGCTGGTTCCTGCGGGACCTCCGGACACCCTTTGGCGGATCCAAACAGTCGGGAATTGGCCGTGAAGGAGGCGTTCATTCGTTGGAATTTTATACCGAATTACGAAATATCTGCGTCAAGCTGTAGGAGCAATCGGCGACATGACTTCATCTGATGACAAAATTGAACAGGCCGCGGCGTCTATCCGTCAAGCATACGAAACCGGCGAGGCTTGTGCTCCCGTAAGGGAATTGATCGGTGAAACCGATCTGGATGCTGCCTACGCGGTGCAAGAGATCAATACAAAACACTGGCTTGATGCCGGGCGTCGACCTGTTGGGCGAAAGATTGGAATAACGTCGAAAGTTGTACAAACCCAACTCGGTGTGGACCAGCCAGATTACGGCATGTTGTATGCCGATATGGATGTAGGCGACGGCGAGGAAGTTGCGCATGGCCGGGTGATCCAGCCACGTGTTGAGGCGGAAGTTGTCTTTGTCATGGGAGATGACCTGGATGAAGAGCAACTGACGACAGCAGATGTGATGAACGCGATTGATTATGCGGTTGCAGGTATCGAAATTGTTGGCTCGCGTGTTGCAGATTGGAACATCCGGATCACTGATACGATTGCTGACAACGCCTCCTCGGGTCTTTTCGTTCTGGGGCAGGAACCAAAGCTGATTTCTGAATTCGACTTGCGGCTCTGCGGTATGGTTATGGAGCGCAAGGGTGAACCTGTTTCCGTTGGTGCCGGTGCAGCTTGTCTTGGCAGTCCCATAAATGCTGCATTGTGGTTGGCACGGATGATGGCAAAAGTGGGACGTCCGTTGATGCGTGGCGACATCGTGTTATCCGGTGCCCTGGGGCCAATGGTACCAGTCTCTCCGGGCGATGTTGTTGAAGCGCGCATTAACGGGCTGGGCTCAGTGCGTGCTGTATTTGCACCGGAAGGGTGAACACAATGAAAACCAAAGTCGCGATAATCGGGTCCGGAAATATTGGTACCGATCTGATGATCAAGATACAGCGCACCTCGGAGATACTTGAAATGGGCGCAATGGTCGGCATCGATGCAGATTCCGATGGCTTGCAACGCGCTGCAGAATCAGGTGTTCCAATCACCCATGAAGGTCTGGATGGATTAACCAGACTGGATGGTTATGCAGATATCAAAGTTGTTTTTGATGCGACGTCGGCAGGTGCCCACAAAGCCCATTCTGACCGTCTGGTCGCGGATGGAAAACAGGTTATTGATCTGACACCGGCTGCCGTTGGGCCATTTGTTGTTCCGGTCGTCAACATGGATGAACATCTGAACGAAACCAACATGAACATGGTGACTTGTGGCGGTCAGGCCACGATCCCCATTGTTGCTGCGGTTCGAAGGGCAACGGACAGGGTCGTTTACGGCGAAATTGTTGCCTCGATTTCCTCTAAGTCTGCTGGCCCCGGTACCCGTGCAAATATTGACGAATTTACGGTGACGACGGCCAAGGGTATTGAAATTGTCGGCGGGGCCGAACGTGGCAAGGCAATTATCGTCATGAACCCGGCTGAACCACCGATGATTATGCGCGACACGGTTTATACATTCAGCCAGGGCGGTGATGAAAATGCCATCAGGGATTCGATTCTTGCCATGGTCAACGAGGTACAAAAATACGTGCCTGGTTATCGCCTGAAACAGGAAGTGCAGTTTGAGCACTTTGGCGATAACCAAAAACTGAACATTCCGGATGTCGGGCTGACTGCTGGTCTCAAGACAACAGTATTTCTGGAAGTTGAAGGTGCGGCTCATTATCTGCCAGCCTATGCCGGTAATCTGGATATCATGACGTCATCTGCCCTGGCGACCGCAGAACGATGGGTTGAAACCAAACATGGCGAAAAGGCTGCATGATCATGAATGCCGGACAAACCGCTGAAAAAATCTACATTCAGGACGTTACCTTGCGCGATGGTATGCATGCCGTTCGCCATCAATTCGATCTGGAAACGGTACAATCAATCTCCAGGGCGCTTGATGATGCGCATGTTGACGCCATTGAAATCTGCCACGGCGATGGCCTGACAGGAACGTCCTTCAATTATGGCTTTGGCTCTCATTCTGATAATGAATGGATCGAAGCAGTTGCGGATGTTGTGACAGACGCCAAAGTTGCCGTACTGCTTATCCCAGGCATCGGAACAATTGAAAACCTGAAAAGTGCCTATAATGCCGGCGCACGAAGTGTTCGTATCGCCACGCACTGTACAGAGGCCGACGTCTCGAAACAACATATCGAAGCCGCCCGCGAAATGGGCATGGACACTGTCGGGTTTTTGATGATGGCCCACATGATCCCGGAGCAGGAATTGTTGGCGCAGGCGTTGCTGATGGAATCCTATGGTGCTGAATGTGTGTATGTTACCGACAGTGCGGGTGCATTGTTACAGGATGAAGTCGCCGAGAGGGTGCGCATTTTCCGGGATGCCCTGAAACCGGAAACTGGCATCGGCATTCATTGCCATCACAATCTTTCATTGAGTGTGGCCAGTTCAGTATCAGCGGTTCAGAACGGTGCCACCCGGGTTGATGCGTCCCTTGCCGGAAACGGTGCGGGTGCCGGAAATACACCTCTGGAAGTGCTGATCGCGGTGTTCAATCGCATGGGAATTGAAAGTGGCTGTGATCTATACAAATTGATGGATGCCGCGGACGATCTTGTCCGACCGCTTCAGGATCGACCGGTTCGGGTTGATCGGGAAAGCTTGTCGTTGGGCTATGCTGGCGTGTATTCAAGTTTTTTACGACATGCTGAAAATGCCTCCGAAACCTATGGCATCGATACACGTGAGATGCTTGTCGAACTGGGTCGACGTCGCATGGTTGGTGGCCAGGAAGACATGATTGTTGATGTGGCGCTGGATCTATTGAAGAACAGGGAAAATGCCTGATTGGTTTAAGATATGACTGATATATTGGCAAAATCCGATAAGGAAACATTATGAGTAATCTTGGAAATCTGGCTGAAATCGTAGATGAAGCGGCGCGCACAGCAACTGCCGTACCGCAATTAACAATCGACGCGCCCGACCTGACACCGGATGACGGTTATGCCATTCAAGCCATGGCCATGGCGCGTCGTCAGTCGCGCGGTGAAAGGCGGGTCGGTGTTAAAATGGGCCTGACCAGTCGCGCCAAGATGATCCAGGTTAACGTTGAAGAAGTGATCTGGGGACGCTTGACCGATGGCATGCGTGTGGAAGAAGGAGGCTTTGCCTCCATGGCCGATTACGTACATCCACGAGTCGAGCCCGAAATCGCCTTTCTGATGGGTGCGCCTCTGTCTGGCAATGTCAGCGCTGTCGAAGCGATGAACGCCGTTGAGGCCGTCGCCCCGGCGATGGAGATAATTGATAGCAGATACAAGGATTTCAAATTTACCTGGGCGGACGTTGTCGCAGACAATTGTTCGTCCTCCGGGTTTGTAATCGGCAACTGGTGTGCGCCTGACAGTGACATCGCCAATGCCGGTATGGTGATGGAAATAGATGGACAGGCCCGGCAAATTGGGTCCAGTGCAGCAATCCTGGGGCATCCCGTGCGGTCACTTGTTTCTGCAGCCCGCATGGTTGCCCAGTGGGGGGAGCGTCTTGAGCCTGGATACATTGTCATGGCCGGCGGTGCCACAGCAGCAGAGCCATTGGCTGCGGGCATGTCTGTTCGCAACAATGTCCAGGGACTGGGTGCTGTTTCATTCCAGGTAGAGGCCTGATCAACATCCTTTCAGGCTGGATGCCCTGGCTGCGACATTGTGTCACGTCGTTGCTGGAAGCCTTTTGCTCTCCAATGGATCAGTTTTATCGGGAGAGCGTAAAATGAGCCAACAGGAACCTCTGCGTGATATCGCCCATCTGGGGCATATCGAACTTCTCACCCCAAAGCCTGTCGAGAGCCTGTGGTATTTCACAGAACTGCTGGGCATGGAGAGTGTGCATCAGGAAGGGCAGTCGGTTTATTTGCGCGGCTTTGGTGATAATGCCTCAACGACATTGAAGCTAACCGAAGCAGAAAAGCCCGGCGTGGGCCATGTTGCCTGGCGGGTAATCAGTCCGCAGGCACTTGAGCGCCGTGCAGAGGCCATTGAAAAAACAGGCCTTGGAACCGGATGGACCAACGGAGATTTTGGCCATGGACGGACATATCAGTTTCGCGACCCGGACGGCCACAAGCTCGAGATCTATTACGATGAAGATCGATATGAAGCACCGCCGGAAAAAAGATCAACGCTGAAAAACCTGCCGATGAAATATCCCGGGCGCGGGATCGGGGTACGTCGGACAGACCATCTGGCAATGCTGTGTGAAAATGTCGGGCCCAATCGTGAATTTGTGCAGGAAAACGTTGGGCTTCAATTGCGCGAACAAGTGTTGTTTCAGGATGGAGAATTCGAAGTGGGGTCGTGGATGAGTTCGACCGCTGTTCACCATGAAATGGCCTATGTCGCAGATGTCAAAGGATTAAGCGGCCGTCTACACCATGTTTCATTCTGGGTGGATAACCGCGAAGATGTTCTGAGGGCTGCAGATATCCTGATGGAAAACGGCATTGAAATTGAAGCAGGTCCGTCCCGGCACAACAATTCTCAGGCATTTTATCTTTATTCGTTTGAGCCCGGTGGCAACCGCATTGAAGTTTACACAAGTGGTTTCATGGTTTTTGCCCCCGACTGGAAACCCGTTATCTGGAATGAAGAAGAACGTGGAACGGGTGTCTATTGGGGCGCGGCCTTGCCAGACAGTTTTCTCAATTATGCGACGCCTGATCCAGATACCCACGGCGTTGAGGCACCATCCAGTGACATGCCGCGTGTTGATCCTCTATGAAAGCCAGCTTATGCGCATCTGATTTCTTGCTCATCAAGTTAGGGTTCTAGATCCTCCAGCGCCTTCCTGATTTCACTCAGATTATAGGGCTTGGGTATGATCGTGACCTGGCCGTCGAGGTCGCTGTGTTCTGCTTCCTGTTTGTCCGGGTAACCAGACGCCAACAGAACTTTTGGCCCTCCTGGGCCGCTGGCTATCTTGCGCGCGAT
>Ga0233449_1004136_pt1 | contig 10047 bp, 12 predicted proteins | sample SI_124_October20_FD_183012 | JGI IMG/M metagenome (GOLD analysis project Ga0233449, IMG submission 183012) | Seawater microbial communities from Saanich Inlet, British Columbia, Canada - SI_124_October2016_200_MG | ecosystem: Environmental > Aquatic > Marine > Inlet | place: Canada: British... | reverse complement strand
ATTAATGCAACTTCTGATCCTGTTATTACATTAGCAGGTGATTTAAGTGGTTCTGTTACGTTAACTAATTTAGGCAACGGAACATTAACTGCTACTATTGCAGATGATTCACATAATCATACTACATCTAATGTAGATGGTCTAGATACTGCGTTAGGCCTTAAGGCTCCATTAGCAAGTCCTGCGTTAACTGGTACTCCATCTGCTCCAACTGCGGCGGCTAACACTAATACTACACAGATAGCAACAACTGCATTTGTACAAACGGAACTTACTGATTTAATCGGTGGCGCTCCAGGTACTCTTGATACGCTTAATGAGTTAGCGGCGGCAATTAATGACGATGCATCTTATGCTTCTACATTAACTACTGCTCTAGGTACTAAGGTTGCTAAGACGTCTAATCAAGCATTAAGTACTGCAGCAAATGCAATGACTATTAGTGGACATACTATTACGCTTGGACGTGGTGATGGAACTACTGATACTGTTATTGTACCTGATAACAATACTACTTACAGTGTTGGTGATAGTGGTTTAACACAGAAAAACTTTACTTCTACACTTAAAACTAAGTTAGATGGTATTGCTACTTCTGCAAACAACTATAGTCTACCATTTAGTTACACATCTGCTAATACTGCTAGTAACGTAGTACAACGTGATGCTTCTGGAAACTTTAGTGCAGGTGTTATTACTGCTACTTGTACATCAGCACGATACGCTGACTTGGCGGAAAATTACTCAGCAGACGCTGATTACGAAGCCGGTACAGTACTTTGTTTCGGTGGTGCTTCTGAAGTAACACAGTGTAACGAAGACGGTGACCGTAAGATTGCTGGTGTTGTATCAACTAACCCTGCTTACATCATGAACAATGCACTTGAAGGTACTAAAGCAACACTTGCTTTACAAGGACGTGTTCCATGTAAGGTTGTTGGTAACGTACAGAAAGGTGATATGATGGTAAGTGCTGGAAACGGTACTGCACGTGCTGAAGCAGACCCTAAGATGGGTTCTGTAATTGGTAAGGCACTTGAAGACTTTACTGGTACCGAAGGTACTATTGAAGTAGTTATTGGTAGAATGTAAATTCTACTAGTTATAACAGGAATTTAGGTTCCTGTTATACAAGTAATTAAAAGGCTTACTTCGGTAAGCCTTTTTTTATCGTCTGCCAAAAATGACATATAAATATTCTAAATTTCATAAACGAAACTTAGAATGTTATATAAAAATGACTATGAAAAATTAGCAACAAATGTAAACACTGGTATTCGGTATGAGTTTGCAGTTGCGTATATGTTTATGGGTAAACAACAGCAAACTGAGTTCTTGAATGAGGTTATTAATATCCATCCACAGACTGATAAAATAATGGATTCTATTAATCTTATGGATGAAAGTATTTCGTTACTTGTTGCACAATGGAAAAATCTACCGAATTACTATGTATCACTTATGGCAACGCAGAATGATTTATTGGGTGGACCTTCTGATGTTCTGATATGCAACGGTGATAAGATAATACATGGATTTTCTGTAAAGTATAACAATCACAACACATATAGTCCATCTGGTAAAAACTTTTTAACTATCGAAAGTATAAAAGATATTTACAAAGAATATTCAAGAGTCTTACCATCGTATCTTGTAGAGATGGGTGCGAAAAGAGGTAAGTGCATGTATTTACCAAACAGTAAATACACAACTTGGGATAGAACGCGAGATGTTGATGCTGTTGATAATTTTATTGATTTTATAAGAGATAAGGTTATTATTGATTGGGATAATAAACCATTGGAAGAAAAAATAGAAATTCTAAAGGCTGGATATCACGCTAATACCACCATTGATTGCTCAATTATCACAATAAGTTCTAATGGAAAAAAATTTAAACATCAACCAATGCAGATGCTTCCTGAAGATATTACTGATATAACAATGGAAAAGTATGGTAAATCTCGCATTAATTTCTTGGTAAATGAGGTACCAATGGCTTACGTACAACCAAAACCGAATAGTGGGTTTATAAATCGCGCTGGTAAAAAAAACCCATTTATAGTTGGTGATAATGTTGAATACGGCGAAGCAAGTTTTGACACCTCGTGGAATTTTGGTGTGATACACGTCAATGTATAAATAAAAATGTATCACCACTCTCCCCCAAGAATTATTCTCTCCTCAAGAGATAAGGTGGTGATACCCTTTGTCCTTATTTTTAATAAATACATCAGTATTAGAATTATTAAAAAACTATGGGTTTAACTAGACCAAGATTAGGACAATTTCAAACAACAACTACAGCATTTGACGATGAATTAATTGTTTTAAATAACTCTGCGCATGGTACCAACACAAACGACATTGGTATTGTTTTTGAACGTGGGGACAACACCAATACAGCATTAATTTGGGACGAAAGCACAGATACAGTGGTATCGTCCAATCCTGCTTACTTAATGAATAGTGAATGTAATGGTGAATATATTGTCCCCGTTGCACTACAAGGTCGTGTTCCATGTAGAGTTATTGGAGTAGTTGAGAAAGGAGACATTATTGTTTCTAGTAATGTTAGTGGCGTTGGTGTAGTATGGAATGAAAATCATAATCCAACAACTGGTTCTGTAATTGGAAAATCGTTAGAAAATAAAAACACAAATGATGAAGATATAATAGAAGTTGTAGTGGGGGCAAGATAAGTGATTGAAGAACACTACCGCAGTGATTACGATGGTGAATTTGTAATCACTAATACAATCTATAAAAACGGCAAGAAAGAACAAGAACGTGAGTGGATAGAAAATCCAATTTTAAACAAGCACGTTAGTGACAGAGCAACATGTATTGCGGATGGAACAAGTATTGAAGGGTTTTTATTAAATCGGTTAGAAGGACATAGCGGTGGATTGCTAGGTAGTCTTAGTATGCAAGTGTACGGAGTACAGGATGTCTATAAGAAACTTAAATGTGACTTTTTAGTAGCACTTGGACAAGATACATTAGATGAACTAAAAGAAGTTGGTTACGATGAAGATAATATTGTTTATACTTCTACAAGTGGGTGCTTAAACAACGAAGGTGCATTTTATTTAATTCCACAAAGCACTAGGACAACAGTGCATGCTACTGCTGTATGGCTTGCTTGTTTTGATGAGCACAAGGAAATATTTCTATTTGGGTATGACCAATATAATGATAGTGCAATAGAACAAACAAAGATGATTAATTCAGTTAATGAAGTTATGAAAACTTACTCAACTGTGAAATTTCATCATGTTCGTAAGTTCGGAGCCATGCCAAAAAGTTGGAAGTACCTACCAAATGTAGATTCTATGACAATACAAGAGTACGTTTCGTACGCTGATATTTCTTAAGAGTACAGTTCCTCTACAGTTTTAATTCTTTGATAGATTTCGTCTATTTTTAATGTAGCCCATAATCCAGGGTGCAATGGTTTAGGTATGGCTCCTTTATTAATCCAAGCATATCCAATGTGCTCATGGTTTAACACAGGAATAAATTCGTCATCTAATAAACAGAAAAATGTGTGGTAGAAGAAGTTATTATTTGGACTTGTGAATTTTTCTATTGGGATTAGTTTAGTGTACGTTGGTATATCTCCCATTTCCTCTGTGCATTCTCTGGTAATTGCATCCATTAAGGTTTCATTCCCTTCAACCTTTCCACCTGGCAATCCCCAACGTTCTGGATACTTTATGTCATTGCGTAACAAGTACAGATAACGCTGTGTACTTTGTGCAAAAAACCATACACCAACTGCTTCTTTTATAATACTAAACTCCACTCACCACCTGGATAAACACCTTCTACCGAACGCACCCATTGTGTACCATTCCACTTGTATTGCAACCCAGTTGTTATGTTTGTAACGTAATCTTTATTAGATAAGTCACTTGCATCAAACACAACATCCCAATTAGAACCATTGTATTCAATGATGTCATTTGTGTTTGCAATTAATTGTACATCATTTGTACCTTTCCAAGCAGTAGCAACGTCATTTGCTGGATTATTAACATCCCCTGTACTTTCGGTTAATAAGTATCTTTGTCCTGTGATAGCACTTGGAAATGTCGTTTTTCCTGTAAGCACACCTGGTCCACTACGCAAAGGATTCACAACTGCATCAATTGCTGATACTGTATTCGCGGGAACGGTATCAACATCAACAGTGAATAGCATAATATTGTCATCCGTTGGATGAAATGCAATTGTTCCTATTATCTCATTGCCTGTGGTATCGTTTGTTAATCTCATTTGACTAATACCGCTTTTAAGTTCACCGTATTCCTCTACTACCGCTTTCCAACTAATATTACTAACTTGTGTTGTGATTGGGTCGAATGATGTATTTTTAACGTTTTCTATATCATTTGCTTTGAGAATCTGTAGTTGGTTTCCTATTAGTAATAGTTGATAACCATGTGGTGTAATTTTTGCTCTTGTTCCTAGTAGTATATCATCACTATTCAATGGGTCAAAATTGGCAATGTCGTTGTCATCAAACACACTAGATATGATTTTGTGAATCACACCCATCTTAGTAACACGTGCAGGTAAACTAATCCATATAGGAACTGTGAATTGTAATGTAGCAACATCTATTGGTTCATCTGTTCCTACAGGAACCGAACGTGAACTCCAATTAACATCATTTAATTCAACTACACTCAAACTAGTCCAATCTAAGTAATTGTCCGTACTTTGTATTTCTAAACTTGGATTAAATAGTGGTAATATTTGCTCAATTATTTGTAATTTCTGCTGAGTATTACTAGTCCATATATCCAATGATATATTTAAATCATATGGCGAAGGCATCGCACGTTCAACAGTGAATGCATTTCCCTGTGTTGATTCGTATGTTTCTGTGCTACTATTGTACTCACGTTGTCTAACTTGTATCTTACCTACGAATTGTGGGTCTTGTACTCTATCTCTAGCATATGTTAACCCACTAATATGAAATGACATCATAGGAACATTTAAAATGCTACTTTGTGAGTTGTTTTGAATGATATGTTGTACTTGTCTTGACGCATCACCGTATCTAATGGGTACAGTTAGATATGTTGGATTGCCACTGTCGTCTTTGCCGTACTCCACTTGATAATGACTAAACATTCTAGTGAATTGTAATAGAAATCGTCTAATTTGTGCATCGTAATGAAATTGTGTTGCCATGTTATTCTCTAATTATCTGCCGAAGGACGTAATAAATCACTAAGTCCTTGTAGTGTAGGAATATCCCCACGCTCTTTAGTCCTTAGTGTATCTGTGTTATTTACGAACTTATTGCGCTGAGTCTTATTATCTGATGCATCAGGAGTTAGGTTAGTTCTTACGTTATCCTCTACTTTAATCCAACGGTTACCATCGAATCTGAATAATCTATTCGGGAAGTAGTCTAAACGAAGTACGTAGTCGCCTACTAATGCATTCGATGGAAATACAGTACCTGGTGTGACGGGTAAGCCATTTGGTGGTAGTGAGTTACCTGTTAGGTATCCGGTTAACCAACCATTGGCGACAGGTGTTATTGATGACTTGTCTGCTTTGGTTTTGTCCGAGTCAGCAGTATGCAACGTGTTGTCAACCGAGACTCCATGACTATCATCGGGAATATTATCACCCCCGACAGGTTCTATGTAGAATTTACTAACATCGTAACCACTAAGTGGTAACTCAGCAACTGCTTGTGTTACAATTGCCTCATTAATTTCTGTATTCTTATTATGTGTGCTTATTAAGTCGTTAATTGTTCCCGCAGAATAATCATCTGCTGTGAATAAATCACTATCGACGGTTATATTAATACTATCTACACTATCGCATATATTTCCATCCGCATCAGCAGGGTTGGCATATATATCCAAAACACTTTTGTATTCTTGACTACCTACTAGTGGAGTCGCTTTAACACGCCATAAGTGTGGTTGCCATGTTTGGCTAAAACCCTCACTGGCAAATGATGCATCTTGCACTACATACAATTTCGGCAATGCAGTTTGTATAGATGTATCTAGTGGGTGAAAATCTTTTAAGTTGGGAACTTCAATAACATCACCAGCCATCAACTTACGTGCCATTGTATCAATCATGTTATTGTAATGGAACGTAATGAATAAAGTATCTTGTTGTAGGAATAAGCCGAATTGACTTAAATCGAAGTCGATATCTTGGATATTATAAACACCACGCATTTGGTACACATCGGAATCATAACTTCTGTCTCTGTTTTCAAGAAGTAATAAATCTTCAATAAAGGTAGGGTCTGTTGTTGTTGACCCTGGTTGGGTAGCATCGAAATTTTCAGCACTTGGTGATATAGTAGCATCTCCTGTCGGAGTTGGACCTAAATATTTGTGTATGAATATGTCAATGCCACCAACCGTGTACATTTCCGCGATAGTTCTATCTAAGAATCTGTAATCACTCGTTTTATTTTGGCGGTATAAACTTAATCTAGGCATATCATGTAAATGAATTCTTATTCATGTATTTATGCAGAACTATTCTTACCATTTTTGTTAAATTGTGAGTTTATTGTAGGATTAATTGCATAAAATATTACATTTTGATAACTAATTACTAAAATAAACTTAAAATTACACATACAAGAATGGCAAGAGGAAAAACATTAGACCAAAAGGGCATTGGTGCCGAACCATCGTGGGATGAAACATCACAACCATTGGATGATGATAGAAGTATCGTCAAAATTAAAACGTTTAATTACTACAATTACTTCAATGGATACAAAGAAGCAAAGGTGATGGTATGTGAATACCTAACTAAAAATAAAAATCCAAATATTAACTTAATCAAAAAAGTACATGACCATCAATTCAATAAAAGTGTTGCATGGATTATAAAGATGTCAATGAATGGTTTCATTTTGTTGGATGATGAGATTGATACCATCAATGCCGAAATAGATAGATTGGTTGTCGTCGCAAAAGAAGTGAAAAAAACTAATGATGAGAAAATAGAGAATTCCCCAAAGAAACCAAACGTTCAAGAAATCATGCAGATGAAAGCAATGATTGTTGGTGGGGATTTGGAAGGTTTATTAGATGATTACATCAGTGATGGTGTTCAAGCAAAGCATAAGATTAAACCAATTGGCACATTAATGTTGTCGACGATGTTACCACAGCATGTTTCATTATTGCTTGACCCGTGGGAGAAGCAAAAGAAAGAATACGAAGAATTGCAAACCACGGAAGATAAAGACTTACTAGAATCGTACAGTAATTTTGGTAAGTTACAAATACGTAATCTAATTAAGTTCTGTGAATTGGTGATACATGATTTACATAGTTATGTGACGTACAAGAAGTCAACTAGAGCGAAACCAAAGCGAAAAGCAGTACCTATTGCTAAATTGGTAGGTAAATTGAAGTACATGAAAGAGTTTAGTGAGTTGGGGTTAAAGAGTTTATCACCAACTAAAATTCCTGAGTCTAAAGAGATGTTTGTGTACGACACTAAGAAGCGAAAATTACACTATTACAAGGCAGATGAGTTATCAGGTGGGCTAACTGTTAAAAACAGTTCAATCATTGGATTTAGCGCATCTGAGTCATGTATTAAGACCCTTCGGAAGCCAAAAGAACAGTTAAAAGAGTTCATGAAGTCTAGTAAACCAAATACTAGGAAGTTTTTTAAGAATATTAAGGCAGTTGAGATAAAAACGTCAGGTAGATTCAATGAGAATCTAATTCTTTTGAAAATATTCTAATTTTATCCAAAATCCTATCACAAAGCACCCTTCGGGGTGCTTTTTTATTGTGTTGATGTAAAATATACTTGCACAAATCACTTTTTTATGGTATAATACGCAGTATAAGAATAAAAAAAGGAATTACAAAAATGCAAAACACACAAGCAATCGACACTTTCTTAGCAACATGGAGACAAGCATCATTTACTTACTACACAGAATTATATAACGAACAACGTAAGTTACACGATGTTAGATGGGTGTTAATGGAGAAGTACAATTACAATTGTGTTAGTTCTAATACAGTTTTTGAGCCAGAGTACGTAGAAGCGCAAGATGCACTTAAAGCATTTAACAAAAAACAAACCAAATCAGATTTATATATTTTAGAAAATATAAATTACGATTACAATCAAAAGCGTGGCACACAGTTCTTAGATAAGTTACTTGATAAAGAAGTTAAATCGAAGAAAGTGCAGTTTATTGCTAGAATTGAAAAGAAGTCGGGCGAAATTAAAGATGTTAATTTAACTATCGGAACAGACGGTTCAATTAACGGCACGGTAATCGGCGAAGAAGCAAGGGTAAATGTTTATTCTATTATCGCAGGTGGATACAACATTCAAAAAGCACATTACAGAGTTTTAGTTAAGGAGGTAGCATGAAAGTAGTTAAGTACAATTCGAATCGAGGGGTCAGACATGGCATCATCGTCAAGGAAGGTCGTAAGTGGACACAACTCATATTAATTGAACACCCAATTCGAATTACCAAGGTACTAAATGAAGAGCAACGTTCTATGACCGAAGTTAGTTACCGATTCGCGAGAGCAAAGCGTATAGTACGTGACATGGTTAAGTCACATTATGGTACGATAAGAAATGCACCAAAGAATGTTAGAGCAGTTTTGAAATAAATTCAACATATTAATTTTATTCATGGTATAATACACCTAACAAAAACAAAAAAGGACAATAACATGAAACTATTAACTAACGAAATCAAAAAGAAACTTAGAAGTAATTACATCAAACAAGAAGAAGAGAATATGCTCGGGGGTGAGAAATTTTCAAGAAGTGTTAAACCTGTTGTTAAGTTTTTTAACCCAACAGGCGTAGGGACTTGGTTAATCACAGACATGGATGAACATGGTATTATGTTTGGTTTGTGTGACTTAGGTGTTGGATGCCCCGAATTAGGGAACGTGGCATTACAGGAGTTGGAACAGGTTCGACTTCCGTTTAATTTGGGTATTGAGCGTGATATTCACTGGGAGGCGAATAAAACGCTAATGGAATACTCAAATGAAGCGATTGAAAATCAATACATCAAAGCATAGGAGAAATGACATGACATACGAAGAACAAGAACAAGAATTTGCAAGACGCACACACGCCAAGCATAATCGTACAATTACTATGGAGTCAAAGGATAACGTTTGGGCATGGCGCAAACTTATTGAAGACAACAGTGCCAATGGCAAAATGTCAGTTGAGCGTTGGGGCAGAGATTGTGACCAATTTGAATCAACTAGTTTAACTGAGATTGATGCTACTTTAGATGCACTTGCTACGTTAGTAGAAGATGTACAAGAGTACGCAGAAGGTCCGTGGAGTTTGACTGTAATGACACAAGAAGAGGTTGCTAATTGGGAACGTAAAGAACACGACCACGGAGCAGAACAACTCAACTATTAACATAAAAACATAAATACAACAATAGTAATTTAACATGGAAAATAACATGAACTTACAAGAAAGCATCAGAAATGATTTAAACAAAATTAACGAAGAGAACGTGTCAGCGAATGACATGCTCCAAAAAACTTCCGATATACTAAGCACATTGGTATTCCCACTAGAGGAGGAAATTGGTTATATGAAAGCGCATGGTTGGGACAAGGCACCTGCTGGTTCAATCGGGCACGAAAGATGGGTATTATCAAATAGAATATATTCTACACTTAATGTCGGACCAGGAAACGCATTGGCGTACACAGACGACAACGCGGATGAGTTTACGAATTTCATTAATAATAACTCAGGTAATGACACAAGACGAGTTAGCAACATGGAAACAACAGTCAGTTGACCATAGAGCAGAGCAGATGAACTATTGATAAATACACTAACTATATAACATTACGCATTAACTATGAATTTACAAGAAAGTATCAGAAACGATTTAAATAAAATTGCCGAAGTGGAAGACTCTAATGTGGAGAGGTATTATGCTGTATATGTATTTGGTGAACTAGTAAGTGACACCTTTGGTCACCTAACCAAAGATGAAGCGAT
>Ga0233449_1004122_pt1 | contig 10065 bp, 10 predicted proteins | sample SI_124_October20_FD_183012 | JGI IMG/M metagenome (GOLD analysis project Ga0233449, IMG submission 183012) | Seawater microbial communities from Saanich Inlet, British Columbia, Canada - SI_124_October2016_200_MG | ecosystem: Environmental > Aquatic > Marine > Inlet | place: Canada: British... | reverse complement strand
TTCAAATAATTTAAATAGTTCTGATATTAATGTGTATTGCATTGGATTAACATATGGTAAAAGTCTTTCATGAAATGTACTATTTTGCAATATCATAGTATTACCATTTTCATATGTGCGTTTGGTATTAATATATTCTCCGTTATTTGTTAACATTGTATATTTCCACAGTCCAGTTTTGTTTCCATTCATATAATATCCTTCTTCTGATTGTACGCCGTTATCATACCATGATTTATAAAATCCTGTGTAATTATGTTTATTGATTCCGTTATAATGTGCAACTATGGGAGATTTATAATACAATAATTTTGAATGTTTGTCTTCAATTGTTTTTCCAATAATATATTTTTTTAATGTGCATAATTCTAATATGTCGACGTATTCATTTACTGTGTCATTAATATCATATTTATTTACAATATTTGTTACTTTTAATATGTTAGTGGTATATGTAGCAAATTCTGGGTTTACTATATTATTACAATGCTTTTGCAATGATGTATTTAATGTATTTAATGTATCAACAGCAAATATTACGCAATCTGTAGTTGATATATATACCGTATTTTTGTTAATACGTGATGAATGTGTTAAATTATAATCATCGCACAATATAATAGACGGGTCACTCATTATATATTTTCAATATAAAATAAATGTTAATATGAATGTATTATGACTTAAATTCATTTTTATTCATACAGTAAAGCAACAATTCTCTGAATCATATGCATCGTTGATAAAATCATCGCTAGAATTATTATCGTTATCCAAATTATTGACATTTCGTAACATTTGATTACTTAATAATGGGACTTTGCTATATATTCTTTTTTTAACGTGAAAATGATATGTCGGAACGTATGCTGTAATTATCATCAGTATACAACCACATATAATATTCATTATTGATATTGCCACAATAATTAAATCGTGTTTATGCGCACATGTTGACGAAACGACAATCATACCAAGTATTGTCCAACTGATCAATAATAGCACAATAAATCCCATCATAACTTTTGATATATTTTTTGAATTTTTATCTTGTTCTTTTGTTTCTGCCGTACATGAATTATTTATGTGTTGTCCAATCATATATGTCGTATCTTTTACATATAATACAACATACATAAAGCATGCTGTATTGATAATACAACATAACGATCCCCATAATATTAACGACATTATTTTATTATCGCAAATTGGAGCATTATGTATGTTAGCCATGTAAATTATAAATAATGTAAGTTCAAGCGAAACAAAAATTCCAGAGAACACATTTATAAATTTATTAAATGTATAGTGTTTGTTCATTATAAATATTATTATATTATTGACGTATCATTAATTAACATACTGACAGTCATTATTTCAATATTTTATGATATTATTTAAAAATGTTGAAAATATATTAAAATGAATACAATTTGTCAATTATATTAACGTTTTATGATTAATGGAGTTTTTGGATAAAGATCCAAACATACATAAGTTTCTTAAAAAACAAAAAAAGAAACTTATCAACTCAAAAAAACCAAAAATAAAATATAGTATAACTCCAGAAATATTAATATCTAAATGGAACAACGGTGAAAACATCGATAAATATGTCAACAACGTTAACTGGATTCATGTTAGCATGCACAAACATTTACCAAAAATGTTTATGATAACATACAAAAAATATTTAAATTGGCTATACATATACAAATATCAATTGTTGTCAGATGATTTGATTGAATCAAGTGGATACGATTTAACTAAATGGACGCCAATAATAAAATTTCAACAAGTATCTGAATCATTTGTAAAAAAACATTATATGCATGTAAATTGGAATTTAGTGTGGAGATATGTAAATTATTCAGAAAAATTTGTCAAAGAATTTTTATACATAGTAAACTGGGATATCGTATCATACATTATAAAAATATCTGATCCTGAGCTCTTGCCATTTGTAAAAAAAGACAATAATTGGTTGTATTTAGGTAATACTTTAAAACATCATTTAATATCAAGTCATTATAAAATAATAAAAGAAAACAACACATATTACGTAGAATGTTACAAGGCAACTCGTAACGATTTATCAAGTATTTATTCACCAAACGTTAAGTTTGACGAACCTGATAAAACATATGTGACAAATTGCGATTATAATTATAATAATAAAAACAGTTTTGGATTCGGATGTTGGACACGTGAAGAAGCTAAATATTTTGCACTCAGTAAAAAAATACAAAATTATAAAATAATTAAAATAAAAACACCTTTAAAATATTGTTGCTGGGTTGGCTCATTTAGACCTAATGATTTATATTTAAATGATACATACGATGCATATTATATGAATAATACGCGCTACTTAGATAATAATATTGGAAAGTTAAGAACCAGTAAATTTACAATTGTTGAAATTTTAAATTGATTATATCTTGATTTTTTCTATTGTCAATTCTTGATTTTTTTAAATCTCCAACGATTGCCATTTCTTCGCGAATTTTTTCAATGGATTCATGTGAGCCATCTGTGTGTTGTATATCGAGAACTATCATATTGACATCAATACGTTCGTTACATACAATATCAAATCCTTGTAGATTAAACACATCTTGTTTATATTTATAAACTATCGGTTGAACTGGATATCCTGAGTTAAATGCACCTGATCTAAATCGCGTAATATATGATGTTCCTGTTAACATACCTTCTGGACATACAACAAGTTTGTTATAATTGTGAGTATCATCTTCAAAAAAATTTTTTATGTTTTCTATCCCGGATTTTTTAACATTCAATGGATCATTTGATACATTATTTACAGCAACATGCGGTATAATATCGGCAAACGCCCTTCCAATAAAATTTTCGAATATTTTCGAACTTGCCACAAATCCCATATCACTAATTGCAACCATGCAAAAAAAATCATGATAATTTGTGTGATTACATACGATAATTCGTTTTGTGTCATCTTCCAATTTATGTTCGTTGGTAACGGTGGTATTAACATTAATAACTTCCAAAAATTTAGCATTTAAATTTCTCAAATAATTTTCATTTATTAATTTACAACAACAACAGCCAATATTGTCAACACAAATTCGCGCAAGTAATCCCATAATGGGAAAAAATAATCTAATACATCTAATAACGCCAACAAATTTTCTCCACAATGAATACTTGTTTGGATATCTAGAAATTGACGCGATGTCGATAAAATTCTGATTGTTTTTTTGCGATAATTTATTGTTATGTGTTTGTAATAAACTATCCACTTCTTTTTCTGATGAATAAGATAATTCATCATCAAACGATTGATAGTTTGCTACTAATGTATCACATATATTACATTTTCCCACAGTACATTCAAGAGAATCGTGAAATATATGGCCACACTGAGTACTTACGCATAATTTTGTTGTTGATTTTCCATCAAATCTCACATTACATGTCGCACAAAACATATTAATACGGTCGTTTTCCATACTAATTATAATTATGAAATATATTAAATATTGTAAATATACTCATGTAATGGTAATTACTTCAATTTTTATATAATCATTCGTTAATTAGTCAACATCAATTTAAGCAAAAATCCATAAAATAATTTCCAAAATGTAGATAAATCATTCCATTGTAACGTACAACAATATATTACCATACCAGTGCCACCTAAACGTAAGCCATTTGATAATATTGTATCTGGATTGGCGGACCTGCTAATCATATATTGTGATATTCCAATTGCTGTGAACGTGTTAAATTTAGTTATTTTGTCTGTATTATTAATATTTAATGCTTCATATAATATATTTGTAGTCATACAAACGCTTATTCCAATAAACAATGCCAAAAACATATCCGAAGTGGATTTTAATTTGTTGCTTAGCAAATTACTTGTGCTATTACTAAAATGTGCCATACTATAACATAGTCCCATTTCCTTATCTACTTTTTTATTGCACTATTTATTTTACAGAAATTGCAGTATATTTCATGTAATATGCATCTAATCCATTTTTTACATATGGTTCATATCCCATATCCGAATAATATTCTTTTTGAGTTTTTATTATTTTAAATCCTGTTGATTTGTATAATTTTACAGCATTTTCATTTCTTATTGATACATGCAAATATATATCGTGGTCTGGATATTTTGATTTAATCCAGTTTATATATAATTTGCCAATTTTATTACCTCTATATTCTTCTTTTACTCCTAATGATACGATGGTCATTGATTTTAATAATTTATCAAATTCAAGCAACGTAAATGCAACATGATCATTATTAATATGTGCTATAGACGCAGTATATCTGGTAAATGTTTTATATCCCATCATATCTGGAAATATATTACATAACATAACATATATTAGGTGATATTTAGGATTATTTTCATCTGATATAAATTTAAACTTTATTGTGCTCATAATAATATATCACATATATTATTATTAACATACGCACATTATTTTATATTTGAATGATTATGTTTCAATATTTAATAATTCGTTGGTTATATTTACAATAAAATAACATCGATAATTTTCATATCAAGACATTCATCTTGATTCAGCCATAATTTATCATTTTTAAATAACTTATTTGCAGTTTCAGTGCTCGTATTTTTAACAACAAAATCATAAAGATGATCTGGTATATTATCATATTCATGTAGATATTTACATGTACCCACTTTTCTATATAAAACTATATAAGCTTTACGTAGATTACCTGTTAAGGTAGGCCGGGTAAGCCAGTTATCCAATATCTGCAATAATAAATTGCAGACTCTTGGGGTTATTTATTGATGTTTAGGTTTTAAACACCAATTCGGCTTTTTCATCCGTTGTATTTAATGTACATTTTTAGTCATTAAATATCTGCCCTCATTTAGAGGACAATAATATATATTTTTATTTATTTAAGCCTTTTTATTTTTTTAATTTATATTTAAAGAAAATATATACTTTTATATACTTTTTTGGGCTGGATAATCGCATTTCCTCCATGGGATGCATAAATAATATTTTTGAGTTATTGTTCATAAGTACAGTATCCGCAACTAAACACATAAATAATGAACTACCCACTATTATGCTATCTATAATTGCAGTAAACGTAACGTTTGGGATTTTTCTTTTGGTTTCGATGACAAAATCCATAAAATTCAATACTGGCGTTAAATAACAATTTGTACATTGAACCATGTATGTTATTTTGCATTCCGCGTCACTTGAATTTTCCTTGTAAAAATGTGTGATCATTTCGTTTATGTCAGACACAATTAATCGTATGTTATATACATCAATCACATTTCCGATTGATATACATCTACTCTCTTTATCTGACGTATATTTTATTATTGAATTCATTGATCTGAATATATTACTTTGATAATAATACTCATGCTTGTATAAACCAACGCAATTTCAAATTTTTTACACAATTTCAAATTTTTTATATTAACAAGTCGTCACGATTTCGTGTCCATTTAATACCCATGTTAAATTATAATGGTTGTATTTGATATCAAAACCACTCTCAATATCTTCACTTGAATACATTACAACAGATTGTAATATATCGTATTTATTTTTTTCTTTATGTTGAATTACTGCTTTTATCAATCTATCCATATCAATATATCTTTTAATATTATAACGTTCAAACTCTTTTCTTGCTTTATAGTCGGTTTTGTCCATTGCTTCATACACAATAGTTGCGTCATTGTAACTTAATTGTTGATACAGTTCAACAACTTCTGTATTCATGAAATTACCCATGCCTAAATATAACCCATGATGTATATAAAAGAAATGTCATACATTGCAAATATCAACTTTAAATAATGTACGGCGTTTCTTTTATATATATTATGACAATTTATGTAAGAAATACATTACTTCATATTCTGTATAGTCGTTACACTGCTTAAATTCTTTCAGTTTTTTAATCACCGTAACTTTAAATTTAAAATTATCGTCAACAAACCATTTATTTTGTATTAAAAACTCAAATATTTTTATTGATATTGCTTTTTTGTTTTTCTTTCCATTTGCATTATATACATCTTTCAAATATTTTTTAATGGTTTCAACGCAATTATACTTATTTTTTTCATAGTATCTCTTATCGGTTCCATCGTAATATACTTTTGTGTATGTAAAATTTTTTATTATGTTAAACAAGTTTTCTCTATCATTTTTATGTTCCAGGCTATCTATCAAATATAAATATTTAGATGGTGATTTACATTTTGAAAATACATACAATAGCATTGAATATGTTGGACGTTCAATATCAAAAATATTGGAAATCGAGTCGTTAAGTAATTGCCATTTATTATATGCAATTTCAGGTGCATCCACTTCTTCAACTTCCACTTTCACTTCTTCAACTTCCACTTTATCTGCTTCCACTTTATCTGCTTCCACTTCCACTTCTTCAACTTCCACTTTATCTGCTTCCACTTTATCTGCTTCCACTTCCACTTCTTCAACTTTACGGATTGTAATATTATTTGAACTAACGCAATCAATAGATTTATTATATGATGCATGACGTTTTCGTAAAAAATCATCAGTTGCTTGTTTAGATGACTCATATGCTTCCACTTCATCTGCTTCCACTTTACAGATTGCAATATTATTTGAGCTAATGCAATCAATAATTTTATTATATGATGCATAATGTTTTTGTAAAGAATCATCAGTTGATTGTTTAAATGCATCAAAATATGGTTTATTGTCTGGTTTATTATATAATCGAGTTAATATATTGTGTTGTTTAGATGACTCTGTATTTAGTTCAATATATTCATCATTGAAGTCATCATTAGATTCATCATTAGAGTCATCATTGGAGTCATCATCGGATTTATCATTAGAATCATCATCGGATTTATCATCGGATTTATCATCGAATATATCGTACGGAAGACCCAATTGTTTGAACGCTATATATTGTTTATTATTTTTATTTAGTTTTACGGCCATTTCGTATAGCTTAAATGTAGATTCATTTGAATCGTTAACTGGAATCTTCATATTTCTTCGTATGATATCCAACCGCCCAACATTCATTAATTCCCTAACTACCAATGAATCATTACATGTTATTTTATCCGCGAATTGAGCAATATTACATACTTTATTAAGTATCATATATTTACAAAACTCAACGTTATCCCAAAAAGGCAAATCGCAAAAGTTGAGTAATGTATACCATGTATGTACAACGTTAATTTTATATACTGCTTGTTGTGACATAATTTTACGATGTGATTCTACATTCTCGTCATGTTCAAAACATATAATATTTAGTAATTCCTGTTTGGTATACGTCGTGCAGGATTCAATAGAATCACAATAATATTCATGACATGTATCGTTATTGGAAACTGGCTCGTTATTAGAAACTGGCTCGTTATTAGAAACTGGCTCGTTATTTAAAACTGGCTCGTGCTGATTATTGGAATTCATAACTAGTTATAATATAAAGTAATATGATAATTAGTTAATATTGCAAAATATTATCAATTTTTTTGGTCACACAGTAAATTAACTGATGAAATAATTTCGTCAATTGAAATATCATTTGTTTTATTTTTGATTATATGAGATAAACATTCATTTTTAATTGTTAGCGACTGAATAGTTTTATTGTCATTAATAGTATCACGTTGCCTTTTTGTTAATTTTGTTTCAAAATAATATTCAATCATTTCAGTAATTTCATCACGTCCCATATATTCACATTTGAAGTATTTCATTCTTCCATTTCTATAAATGCCAGAATCAAGACTATCGACACAATTAGCAGTGGATATTAACATCATATTATCTTGATCAATATTTCCATCAAGCATATTTAAAAATAATCCAATGTTTAACTTATCTGACGATTCATTGGAAATAACTGATTTCATGTCTGGTTTTTCGTGCGTGTTGACAATAATATTTGGAACAGCGTTGTTTTTATCATTGGTTGTGGTTGCTGATTTTGTCAATATGTCAGTTTTTAATGAATCAATTTCATCAATAACAAAAACTACTTCACTCATATCGTATACAACTCCATTAATATTTCTCTCGTAAATTATATCAAGCAATTCTTTATTAGTTGTTATTCTAGTTATTGGAATACATATTATATTTCGATTAGTATATTGGGCAATACATGTAGACAAACATGTTTTACCACTTCCTTTTGAACCCACGTAACAATGAGAAATTTTACGTTTTATTCCATATTTTTTAAAGAATGGTATATTAACCATGTTGTCTATTTCTTCAATAATTTCTTGTTTATATTGAGTAAATATATTGTCAAATGTCTGAGATGGATCAATTTGATACGTAGAATATTTATCGGTGGAATCATTACCATTATACATAAAAATTTTACCTTTTTCACGTTTTTGTTTATCAAATTCCAATTGTATTCCTTTATAAAAATCGCCAATGTTAGATAGCGATTTTGATGTTGAAGATAATATTGCATATACATCGATAGTTTTACGCGAACAATCAACAATTTCTTGTCTGGTAAAATCCACAAATATTCCATTGGTAAGCTCATTTTTAGTAGTTATTTTTATTTCGTTGAAAATTTGTTCGCCATTATCTCCGTCGATTGATTTTTTATTTGTTGTGACATTTTGCTCTGTTTGTTTTGAATTATACATCCCCATAACATGAGGAATATACATATACTCATAAATAGATTCCTTATTATTTAGTTCAGATTTTGAGTAACCATTGTACCGCACGCCTTGTTGTTTTTTAAATGTATTAGTCGAATCATGTAGTCTTGCAGATACAATTGAATTTTTTTCTAACATGGTAGTTGTATTTAAATACCAAACCAATGCTCTACCTTCATCAGTTATATATTTCATGGATCCAGTTTCCGAATATATATGTAGATGTAATTCATTAGGTTTATTAAATCTATCCAATATATGTACGTTATATATATACATAAATATGCCAAATAGTGTTTTAAATATATTAAATATAATGTTTCTAATATCCCCAACCAACGACTGACAGACTGATCCAACCATTGAAGAAATTATTGGATACATCATCATCATCATCATTTGTTGATAATTATCATCTATTTTAATATTAGTAAATCGATTCATCATTATATATTTAGTAGCGTTACGTGCAAATGTGGAATATTTATATTATAAATATACAACGAAATAAAATAAATTTTCAAATTTTTTGTAACTACATTGTATATTGAAACTTAATAATGACAAGTAGATCGCGTATATTAAAATATTTTTTACAACAGGCATTTGCCCATAATATTCTAGAATTGTCAGATAGTATAGATAACATATCATATGATTCAGAATGTCAAACAGGAGGCAATATAACAAAAAATATGAGTAGAGTAACAAATAAGAAAAAATGGTCATCGTTGGTTCATAATGGCGTAAAATTTTCTCCAGAGTACAAGCAAAAACATGTACCTCTAATATATGATGGCAAACAAATACAATTAGATAAAGATGCAGAAGAATATGCATTATTATATGCAAAATATTTAGACACTGAATATGCACAAAAAAATATATTTCATAAAAATTTTTTCAATGACTGGAAGGAAATATTAGGAAAAAAAAGCGAAATTAAATCGTTAGAATTATGTGATTTTACATTGATGGAACAATTTTTATCAGAAGAAAAAGAACAAAAAAAAATAGAACGAAAAGAAGGGCTTGAAAAAAAAGAGAAAAAAATAGATGATGATGACAGTGAATATAAAATAGCATTAGTTGATGGAAAAGAGCAAGAAATATCAAATTATAAAGTAGAGCCGCCAGGATTATTTATTGGCAGAGGAAAAAATCCAAACCTAGGAAAAATTAAAAAAAGAATTTATCCTGAAGATGTAACAATAAATATTGGAAAAGAATCTCCAGTTCCAAAATTACCGAAATATTTAAATGGTCATAGTTGGGGAAATATTATAAACGACAGAAAATTGGAATGGTTAGCATCATGGAAAGATACTGTCACAAATAAA
>Ga0233449_1004120_pt1 | contig 10068 bp, 5 predicted proteins | sample SI_124_October20_FD_183012 | JGI IMG/M metagenome (GOLD analysis project Ga0233449, IMG submission 183012) | Seawater microbial communities from Saanich Inlet, British Columbia, Canada - SI_124_October2016_200_MG | ecosystem: Environmental > Aquatic > Marine > Inlet | place: Canada: British... | reverse complement strand
TACCTCAAACCCCTCCCCTTCTTCCGTGCAAGATTCTACTTCACCTCCCACGGGGGGCTCCTCTCCTTGCTCAATGCCGCTTGATCGTAGTGGCTCAACCGAATCTCACTGGCAAAATGTCTACACCTCCAACGACCCAACTACTGTTGGTTGGTTTCAATCTGAACACGAAATCACCCTCGACTTATTCGCTCAATCCGGCGCAACTCCCGCCGACAAAATCATTGATGTTGGAAGCGGTGCAACTACTCTTCTTGACCAACTAATTTCGCTCGGCTTCCACCAAATTACTGCAGTCGATATTTCTCCAGCCGGACTCGCTCATTCTCAATCTCGCCTCGGCAAAAAAGTAACTTGGATAATAGATGATATCACTCGTCCACTAAAGGTATTGTCACTCGGTCAATTTGATTTGTGGCATGACCGAGCGGTTTTGCATTTTTTTACTTCTTGTACTGAAATTGAAGGTTATGTAAATACCCTAAAATCCGCCCTCCGCAAAGGCGGTCACGCGATAATTGAAATCTTCCCAAATGAAGGCGCTGGAAAATGTTCGGGCCTCCCTTTGCAACGCTACGATGAAAAAATGCTGCAAGCATTACTCGGGGAGCAGTTCCAACTGCTAAAATGTATAAAACACACTCACGTAATGCCATCTGGTGACAAACGCCCATATGTTTCTTGTCTCTTCAAACGTCAGTAAACCTCAAGAAAACCTCCCACTTCCACCTACTCACCCTCCTGTGTTTTCACAGGTAATTAGGCCCCCATCTCCTCATTTGTCGTTTGGAAAACCGCGCGGCAAGGTTATGAAGGGATGGTCGGTCGGCGGGATGCTCAAAGAGCAGGTGATAGCATGTCCAAAGGTCTTTATCAACACGTTCGTGAAACTTGGAAGCGTCCAAAAGATGCTATGCCAAAAGCATATATTCGTGACCGAATGGCTTCATGGCGCCGTGAAGAAGTGTTCACTCGCGTTCACCGCCCAACCCGTATTGATGCTGCTCGTCGCCTTGGTTACAAAGCCAAGCAAGGCATAGTTATCGTTCGCACTCGCGTCCGCCGTGGTGGATTGCGCAAGGGTAAGATTCACATGAAGCGTAAGCCAAGTAAGGCTGGTATTCGTAAGATTACTATGGCAAAAAATACTCAGCGTATTGCTGAAGAGCGCACAGCTCGCCATTATCCTAACATGGAAGTACTCAATTCTTATTGGGTTGGCCAAGACGGAAAGCAAAAATTCTTCGAAGTTATTCTAGTTGACCCATCTCACCCAGCAATCGCTTCTGACAAGGACCTCGGATGGATTTCTCGCATGGATGGCCGTGGATCTCACAAGGGCCGTGTATACCGTGGAAAGACCAGCGCTGGAAAGCGTGGACGCGGTCTATTCAACAAGGGTAAGGGCGCAGAAAAACTCCGCCCTTCTCTCAAAGCACGTGGCAACATCGGCAAGTAATTACCTGCCTGTCACAAATCCCTTTGTCATATTCCATTATTGGAGTATTGCCGAATATTGGCTGAACATGATTGGTGAAATAAAGAGGTATTATTTTGGATTATTCAGAATATTTCTTTGCGATTGGTTTCATGTTCTTCATGTGCTGGTCACCGGGCCCCAACACCATGCTTTGCGCTGCGCATGGAAACCAACATGGATGGAAGAAATCTTTACCTCTTGAATTTGGAATGTGTGTTGGATTTTTTGTTATGGCATCTCTAGTTGGCTTTGGAATTGAATTGATTGAACAATATGAAACAATCATTGATGCAGTTCGATATTTAGGATCTGTATATATGCTCTATTTGGCATGGCATATTGCTATGGCAAGGGTTGAAGAAAATACCTCTGAGCAAAGTTTGGTTGGCGATAATGACTCTGACAGAGAGATTGTTGAGAGCACATCTGCAGGCCTAATTGAATTTATTGATGAAAAGGCACTCGGGCCGGTCAATGGATTTTTATTACAATTCATTAACCCCAAAGGTTTGGTCTATTTTACCCTCCTCATGGGAGTATATGGGCCACGAATTGGTTCAACCCTTTCCATCAAAATCTTACTTGTATTTTCCACAACACTTGTTGGTCTTGGTTCGGTATTATTTTGGTCTGGTGCCGGCGTATTCCTTTCGCGGATTTTTTCCCAACCAGAATCTGCTCGTAAAGTCAATATTGTTCTCGGGCTGATATTAGCATTTGTCGCTCTTGATATTGCTTTTCATGAAAATATCACCGCACTTCTATAATTTCATTGTCTTGCCGAAGGGATTCCACCTAATGTCCTACTTATTATCGCTCACTTTTCGGGTAATGTTCATGACTTCCCCCTTGGTGGTAGGTTTGTGTCCGAGAGGCGAATGACCAGTTTACGTGGGAGGGGTGTTTTTCTTCCCAATGGCCGTCGCTTAGGTGTTGTTCATGATACTGTAACCGATTTAAACAATTGGCGTTGTAGTCATATTTTCGTAAAAGAAGTTGACCCGGCTCTTGTTGAAGATGCAATACCTCTAGCGATTCCTTGGCGATGGGTGCGCTCAGTTGGAGATATTGTCCTTCTACGTTGGTTTCCTCCTACCCAAATTCCCCGCGACCCTCAGGCTTGAAATACCTCTAAAGGATGGTTATACTGATGGAACTTGAAGCACACTTACTCGGCACTTCAAGTGCCAGACCTGCTAATGGTCGCGAGGTTAGTGGTTCAATTGTAATTGTTGGAAAATATCAAATCGCAATCGATGCAGGTGAAGGTTTCCAAACTCGCCTTAAAAAACAGGCGAAGGTACTAAAAAATGCAAAATGGGAATCTCGTATTTCTCATACCCGCTTAGATGTAATCGCTTTGACTCATGGTCACCTTGACCACTGTTGGGGCGTGTTACCCATGCTGCTTAGCATGGGTCTTGATTGCAGGAATAGTCCTCTTTCAGTTCTCGCTCCGCTTCACCACGATGCTTATCACGCTCTTGCCAAAGATGGCATGGATGCAAAGATGCCCGATTCAGTACCGGCCGTTGACTTGATTAATCAAATGCGATTCTGGTGGGAACTTCTATTTGACAAAATTTCGTCTGAGGAAATGTTCCCTATTTTTTGGTATACAGTTTCATGGATTGATGGCGAAGAAAAGTGGTTACAATTAGACCCACAATATAGTACGGTTAGCCAACTTTCCGCGCCTCCAAAACCCATAGGCCCGCACTCACTAACACCGCATCAAACCATACATTCAGTTCCGAGTTGTGGCTGGAGAATAACCTCAGCAGACCGACCCGGCAAATTCAATGCACAACGTTCTGCGGAACTCAGCCTCAGTGACAATCAAATTTCGAAACTTGCCAATGGTGAAGATATCACTATTATCGCTACATCCGACGCTTCCTCCTCCGCCCCTAGCGCAAATTCTGCCGCAAACGAAATTCTGCTTGCGAGTGATTTCCGTGGCCCTTCTACCTCTGGTGTTAGCATTTTGATTACAGGAGACACTGGGGCTGAAGCACCAGAACTATTGGCACTCGCCAAAGCAGCCCCACTTAACTTACTTATTCACGAATCAACCTATTCGGATTCTCACCAAAGCAATGCAATAAATTATCTTCATTCCACTTCCCGAGATGCCGCTAAAGTTGCAACACAAATCGCAGCCGAAAACCTAGTGTTGACTCATTATTCCAGCCGTTTTGTTGAAACCGAAATTCCATTGACTGAAGCCAGAGAAGCCCATCCTAGAGTACACGCCGGTGAGGATGGAGATATTTTCCAAATTGAGCGCGACGGTAGCCTCAAAATATTCCGCATTTCTGATGGTTCTCCTTTCCAAATCCTTGAACCATTTTAGCCAGCCTCAAGTGTTCTCTTTCGCCCCCCTCCCTCTATTTTTCACATAGTATTGTCAAATTTGCCATATTTTCACTATTGCACGCCGATGAGTTGGCTTGAAGTGTGATAGGTACAACCCGACCCTATGGGTCGGAGAATACAGTTCGCAGTTTTGTTGCTGGTCGGCCTCTTCATTTTGCCAGTAATTGCAGTCAATATCGTTTCTATTTCGCATATTTCCCCTGCAATAAATGATGACATTGATTCTAATCCCTCTCATTTCCCATCTTTGGAATCTTCTTTGAAAGTTAGCGCAAGGTCAGCAGTAACCTGTTCCTCTGTTGAAATGTCAACCTTGCCGGCTAATCTAAGTCTTTCTTCTGGTGAGTGTTCTTCTTTGAATTTGGGAACACTTGTCTCGGAATCTGTTTTGGATATTTCAGTTCAAGTTAGTGACTCTCCAATTGATTTGTTATTTTTTAATGAAAATGGTGCTACTACCTATCTCGCAGGACAAAACTATCACTTGGCCATGACTGCTGACCCAACTCTTGAATCTTTATCGGGTACAGTTAATTTTCACTGGCAAGTTCCCGCCAGTCTAACGGATAAAGGATGGTTCATTATTATTGACAATATGGCTCATCCAGGTGATGAAAATTTTGGCGATCAAGGTGCTAATTCTTCAACAGTTTCCCTCGATGTTGAATTACTTCCTTCTAGTGAGTTTGACTTATTTCATGGGCTTGCAGTACTTGCTCCAGGTTCTCATTCTGAATTGGCTGGAGGGAGCGAGTTAACATTTGATGCAGGTGATAAATTAACCATCACCACTTGGCCAATAAGTGGTGATGCTGACCTCTACTTGATGACCGATGACCAACGTGCAAATTATCTTTCAAATGGCAATGGTGAGGCATTTATTTCCGGTGCCTCATTAACCTCAATCACAACCCAACAAACTCTTGTTTGGTCCGTTCCTGCTGAATTAGACGGCATCCCTCTTCATCTAATGTTTGATAATGAAGCAGAACCTACAGGGGGAGGCGAGGGAATTGGCATGGCAAAGGTCTCTATAAAACTAGAATTAACCCCCGTATTATCTCCTGAATTTTCTATACAAGGTGGCGAACTCGGGACAACTATCGGTTTTCAAGCCGCAATGCCAAATTCTCACAACCAAATCAATACACTTCAATGGGATTTCGACACCTCAGTTGATAGTGATGATAATGGAGTAAATGATGATGATAATGATGCAGGCGGCTGGGGTGTGTCAACTACATATTTGACACCAGGTGTATTCGAAGTCAGCCTAACAATAGCATCTCTTGATGGCCGCAGTGCCACTATTGCTCATAGTGTCACTATTATCGATACAGTCGCCCCTACCTTTTCAGTTTCTATTCCCGGGCTTGATTCTGAAATGCATGCTCTTGTTGACCACAGCCAATTGATAACCGCTACTGCAAATGCAGAAGATGCCCATGCTATTGCTTCAATAAATTGGATTGTTGATGGTACTTTGCAAGGTAGTGGTTCAAGCATTGACTTACAATGGGGGATTCCCGGTGAGCATCAAGTCGAGATAATTGTATCTGACCCGAGCGGGAATTCAGATTCGGTGAGTATTACTGTTGAGGTAATTGACACTACTACTCCAGTGATAAATGAAGAAAAAACTTCAGTTCCAGTTAATGCTCAGGAGGGAAAAACGGTAACTTTCAATGCTTCAGCTCTCGATGCGTGGGACGAGGCTTCAGATTTGCATTATGCTTGGGATTTGGACCCCGATTTTGATTCAGATAACGACGGAAATGCAAGAAATGATGCAGATTTGCAAGGAGCAAATCTGGGTCATATTTTCCAGCACCATGGGAAAACCGAGATTGTATTGACCGTCACCGATGCAGCAGGTAATTCTGATTCTGCCGGATTTACAATTCAAGTTTCTCCAGCACCAAGTGAAGGTAACATGTTTGCTCTAGTGCTGATAATCTCCATTGTAGCAATTGCAACTTCTGTCGCAGGATTAATCGGATATCGTAAAGTTCAGGAACACGCGGCAATTCAACTATTAGTCAATCATGGATTAAGTGCTGAAGAAGCCGAAACTCAAATTCTTTCAATCAAGGTCAACCAGAAATTATCGGTATTCGCAAATGCTGAAACGTTGGCAGGATTAGATTCAGGTGATGTAAAAACTGTTGTCCAATTGCAAAATGATGAAAAGAGTCAATTATCTCAGCAATTATATGGTGGCGACCCAGTTCCAGCATCACAAATCTCGGATCCAAATGCTGGATTCCAACGCTCTTCTAATGCGGAAAGTTATGGTGGCCATGCAGGCTATGGAGGCAATTCCCGAGCCAATGCAGAAAATGAGTTGGCACGAATAGCCGGAGTCACTCCTGCCACAAGTGGATATGCTCAAGGTCAACAATCTCGTGTGCTTTCTGAGGATGAATTTTCGGCTTTTGCAGACGATGTCGCAGCTGCTGACTCCGAACAAAGCACACATATTTCTGATGCTCCTGCATCAAACGACCATTTCAATCCAATAACTCAAGATTCTCCATCCAGCCAAACTGCCCAAACAGACCAGCAAAGTACCGCTGCTGCGCAAAAGCGTGCAACTTCAATGGGAGTAGTTATTCCTCAAAATAGTGCCGTAAGTGAAGGTGAAATTGATGAGGATGTTGCCTTCCTCAAAGGCTTGCAAATGCAAGGAGATTCTGGTTCCGCAGATGCCATGTCCTCACAGTCCACTTCCACCCAAACCACCGCTGAGGCACCTTCTCAGGCGCCGGATACTAACTCTGGCGCAACCGAACAAGAAGGCTTGGTTGAAGCCGCTTGTGGAGCCTGTGGTGCTCACTTTGCCCTTACCTTCCCCGATGGCATAAACGAGGTGCTGGTAGACTGTCCTTCGTGTAGTGTGGAACAGGTATTACGCAGTTAGTTTCCTTCACTTCAAACCTCGATGTGGTGAGTCCAATAGACCCAATGTCCTAAAGCATACCTGCACCCCTACGGGGTGCATGGGTGAGCATGTTCGAGTGTTAGTGGCTGGTTTGAAGCCAGCCGATACGCGTCCGATACGCCTTGGCATTATCATGATGATTCTATTCATCGCCCCTACTTTTTCACCACTTGCAAGCGCAGGGTCTCTGCAAGTTGCAAGTGATGATTTCGGTGTACTTTCAGCCCTTGATAAGGTGTTGAATGAACGGGCTGGTGCCGCCGATGATTCTGATGTTGGATTAATGGCTACAGGCTCATTATCCGGTGTAGAAGCGAGCCTGCGAGACAGCGGTCCGTCTGACCCCCTCGAAGAAGTAAATACACAAATGGCCAAAATAGCCTTGCGTGACACATCTCCTCCTTCTCCCGACCACCCCCGGCCTTACGAGTTGTTATTGAATGAGGATACCCAACCTCCCAATTTCCCCTCAAACCTTCTCGATACCCTCTTTGGCCTCCCCCCTGATTTGAGTGATCCACTTGCTATTGGAATCAATTCCTATGTCCTCTATGTCAACTATTCCGCCCGAGGAAATGGCCCTCAATATGAAGCTTGGGATTCAGGTACTTTCACTGGCGACTTGATTACTCTTTCCGGCTCTACTCCTTTTGAGAATAGTATTGATTTGGATGGTGATGGCAATGATGATTTATTGGTTGGGTTAACCATTATGGGACTTGGGCAACAAGGAGTTGGTTGGGATATTGAGATGTCAGACGGTTTGGTGCCAACTCCCGAATCTTTGTGGATTCGCCCAACTTTCCAATGGCGAGTTCATATGTTGAATAATACTGCTAATTCTGCTGCGATTTGGGAGTCTATGGAATCAATGGAAGTAACGCTAATCAAAGGTTTTGCCTATGAATTGTCAGTAGGCGCTGATGGTGAAGGCTATGCCTTTGTTATTGATTCATCTTTTACTCAACCCCCATATGATTTCCAATTACGGGTTGGTCTTGAACGCATGGAATTTGATATTACTGCTCTTGGAACAAATATTATTACTCTAATTGCGCAATTATTTAGCCCTAGTTTCAATGAATCCACATTACTCCTTACCGAAGTTTCTGCACCATATTCAATTACCATGCATAATCCAAATGAACCGGGGACTAATCGCCAGCAAGATTGTTGGGATGAGTTGGCAAATGGTGAATTATGGTACGACCCTAGCCGAGACCATTTGGCAAAGTCGCGTCAGCATAAATGCAAAATCGGAATAGGTATTGGCTACATTCATTATGGATTGCCTGACTCATCTGGTGCCCGCAACCCCCTTGAAGTGGCCTATATTGATGCAGCATTCCATCCTACTGAAGATTCACAAATGTTGCTAAGTGAAGCCGATTTGGTATTCCGTAACGACAATCTTGGCAAGGATAGTCTTGATACGATTGAATACTATGGTGATATCAATGCCGACTTAACCATACATTATTTCGAGGACCGCTCAAATTACAGTGAACCCGATTCACCTTATGGTAATATTACCGATGCTTCGGTTATTTTCCGCGGCCTCCCTGGCAATTCAATGCCGCAAGATGAAATCAATGCAATATTTACTATGTTAGGGGCGGCACCAGACTCTCTAGACCTCCCTGGCCAAGTTCCCGATGAGCGCCTTTCTATGATAATCGCCATCAAGAATTTCACTCGTGATAAAGATGACAATGTCGATGATGATACCTTGCCCATAAACCCTGCTGGCCCGCCAGATAGCCTAATCTTAATCGCCCTCAATGAGCGTGCTACAAGTATTGAATTCACTGCCCATGTGATGCGTTATGGTTCGTCATTCGACTATAGTCGCACCCATATTTTCATTGAGGACATTCCTGAAGTATTGCTGATTTATGGTAGTTTTGAAATGCCCGCCGGTGGAGGAATACGGGTGATGTATGATGATATTAATTTGGATATTTTCTCACAATTTTTTGATAACATTCTGCTCGGATTAGTAGAAATAATTCTCGATGTAGGCAGCATTATTCAGGGATTGCCAATGGCAATAGTTTCTACTGCAAGTGAAGGCGGCGGGGTTGTTAGAATTGAATCCTATAATCAAGTTCTATTTACCTCACTTACACATGGTCAACGTACTTCAGAAATACTTGGAACTCTGTCACTGGAACTCGGTTCAAGCGACCATCCGGTGTTTTTAGGGGAGGACCACATTGTTTTGGGCCATGACCGCGGGCTCGACCCCGTCCCTGGCCGCTTGCAGTTGGAAACCCCACTCGTCTCGGTTTCTTTGAGTGCAAACATTAGTCAAGTTTCAAGTATATATCATAGTTTTGACCCTGATAATGAAATACGTGATATTGAATTAATTGGTGCCAGCACCGCTCCAATTGATATCGTATTCATTTCACACGATAGTGGCACACTGAATGCCAGCCAACACCAATTCGCCCACATTTCAAACCGTCCACTAAGTTTGATGATAAGTCAAAGTCCAGAATCAATTACCTATCATGCAGATGGCCCAATTGGTTCAATTACCTATGCTGCATTTGAATCTCCGCAAGCAAATGCAATACGAATGGAAGGTTTGCCTTCTCATTTTGAAGTACTTCTTGGCGATACTCTTGGTTATATTGCCGATGAACCGATTGCATCTATTAACATCCAAATTAGCAATTCATCAAATCCAAAAACTATGGATGGAGATCATTTTTACTTTTGGCAGGATACTATCACTGGTGAAGCCGACCTTTCGGCTCGCCTGTCAAACCTCACAAATATTCGCAGAACTTCCCCTGAAGTTCCTGGTGCGGTTGGTGAATTAGGAAATGGAAACATTGCCATTAACCGTTCTTCCTCGGCTCCATTCAATGTATTGATTCGCGATGATACCGCCTATGCGGACCCACATTTAGGATTAAATGCAACCATGTTAATTGATCCTCTCCCCTCAGCCCTAGCCTTTGATTATCCCAGCGAAGTGGATAGTGGGGGTTTTGCTACACCTGGTTTTGGTGATGAAGAAGGAGTTAGTGCTCTCGCTTTCTTCCTTGGAGATATGGTAGGCTTTGGTCAATCCGTTTCTGACCTTGTTTCCGAATTAACCCGTGACCTCGGAGGTGGTTCAGACAATGATGATCTTGCCCTCGGACTGGACCTCCATGCCGATGCCCCTTTCACAATAATTGCCGATATTGAGAAGGGAGATGTAGTTCCAGAAGATCCCAACTGGATGCATGGTGTCGCATTGAGTATAGAAGAC
>Ga0233449_1004103_pt1 | contig 10097 bp, 10 predicted proteins | sample SI_124_October20_FD_183012 | JGI IMG/M metagenome (GOLD analysis project Ga0233449, IMG submission 183012) | Seawater microbial communities from Saanich Inlet, British Columbia, Canada - SI_124_October2016_200_MG | ecosystem: Environmental > Aquatic > Marine > Inlet | place: Canada: British... | reverse complement strand
TAACACCTGTTAACCCGCCGACCCAAATCCCCCTCATAAGGGGTTCCCCCACCAATAACAAGCAATACTGCCATTTTAACTAAAAACAGATTTTCCAGTACCATTTCCTGTCAATATTGATTTCATTCGTTTAGCAACGGTTGAAAGGGATAAGCCGCCGCCGCTGTGTTATGGCGATTAGTGCTGAAGAGGTTTTAGCCGAAATCGGCCCTGTTCAGGAAATTTTGGACGCACATGACGGCGTTGTTACCGTTCTTGATACCAGCGATGGCAATATTATGCTCTCACTTGATGGCGGTTGTACAGGATGTTCATCAACTCCAATGACTGCAATGCAAATTTATTATTCACTAAAGAAATTGGAAAATGTCTCTGATGTAATATTCGTAAATGGTGAACTTCCAGAGTATATGCGCACATTTATTGACCAAAAAATGGCCAAGGAAGCTTCTGAAGGTGAGCAAGAACCTGGCGAAATAGTCTGAAAAGATTATTCTTCAGCATCAATTTGATCCGTTTTTCCAATTGTGTGAGGATTTGCGCCGAACGAAACATTTGTTCCTTTTATGTTCATTCTTGCTGAAAATGCCAGAATTAGACAAACCAAAGATAGTGGCTTTGGTAAGTAATTGGAACCCCATAATGTCCCACCTGATAATGAAAGCCACCAAAGTACAATCGCAGACGCAACTAATAATATTGCAATTGTGTTTTGTGCTATATTTTCCGCTCTTGGGGAGCGGCTAAAGGTTGCAATGAAGGCAAATAATATCGACGATGTAAAACATAGTGATTGGGCAAGTAGTTCGATACTCGCAACGGCCACCATATCCACTCCTACAACCACCTACTCTTCAATAGATTGCAAATTAGAAAACTTGAGTGGAAAATAATATGCTATTATTAGCAATCTTTGAGAAGGGTGGGCTTCATCACTGCTTATGGCCGGTGCATCCTTCATTCTTCCAAAGGCGCGCCCGAGTGGCCCGCCGTTTTTTTCTCGCAATCAAGTAGCCAATGTATTGCATCAAGTCGCAGTATTGCTTGAACTGCAAGGAGCCAATGTATTCCGAGTTCGTTCATATCAAAATGCTAGCAGGATTTTAGGTTCATTGACTGTTGATTTAGGCGAACTGGTCTCTTCAGGGGAAATCTTTGACATCAAAGGAATTGGCAAGGGGTTAGGCTCCGCGTTAACTCAATCTGTTGATGAAGGAAATTGGCCCCCCGATTGGATTGATTTGCACGAAAATACTCCACAGGGGTTGATTGAAATGCTCGGCATTCCAGGATTAGGTCCGAAACGTATCAAAATAATGCATGATGAACTTGGAGTCGATTCTGTAGCGAGTTTGAAGGATGCTGCGGAAAATGGAAGGATTGCTCCGATGAAGGGATTTGGCGAAAAATCACAACAGAGAATGCTAGATGGTATTGAATTGTTGAGTCGCTTTAGAGCGAGAAGAAGATTGGATATTGGTCTCAAGTATGGTGAAGCATTTACCAGTAAAATATCTGTAATTCCAGGAGTAATAGAAGCCACTTTGGCAGGAAGTACAAGAAGAAGAAAGGAAACGATAGGCGACCTAGATGTTGTAGTTTCAGTTAATGATGAAGATCATGAATCTGTTGCCAATGCGATTCTGAACTTGAATGGCATCGCTGATGTTAAGGGCGCTGGGGATTCAAAAATCAGCTTGATTTTGGATACCTCCATTTTCGAGGATGGTTTTACGGTTGGACATATTGATTCAAATGTTCTTGAAGCGATTGGAGGAGATGATTACGAACAATTAGAATCTGGTGGAACCATTGACGCTCAAGTTAGACTAGTTCCTCCACATGTTGCTGCATTTACATTGGCATACTTTACCGGAAGTAAAGAGCATAATATTGCAATGCGGCAAAGAGCGATTAGCAGAGGATTACGCCTCAATGAATTTGGCTTAATCCCTGAGAGTAAAGCCGGTGATTTGAAAGGAATGGCTGCTGCAAAATTTTCATTACCAGCAATTTCCGAAGAAGAGATTTATTCTCATTTGGAAATGCAATGGGTCACTCCTGAATTACGAGAAGACACTGGAGAAGTATCTGCTGCGGAAGCAAATAATCTTCCAACCCTAATTGAGATGAGTGATATTCGCGGAGCGCTACACAACCACACTACTCTTTCCGACGGTGATGCAAGTATGGAGCAAATGGCGGATACTGCTCAGAAAATGGGCTGGAGTTGGTTGGGATTGGCAGATCATTCTCCAACATTACAAATTGCTAATGGGGCCAGTGCTGAAGATTTACTTGAGCAAGGTGAAACAATCAAGAAATATAACCAACAATGGCAACAGCAAGGTAATGATTTCAGATTAATTCATGGCGTTGAGTCGGATATTTTACCCGGTGGAAAATTAGATCACCCCGATGATGTGTTATCTCAATTAGATTATACTGTTGCTAGTGTGCATGCATTAAGCAAATGGAAAGCAAGAGACGAGGTACAAAATACTGAAGAATTATTGCAGGTTATTGACCATCCAGCAACAACAATTCTTGGCCACCCAACCGGTAGAATTTTGCAAGGAAGAGATGGATACGAAGTGGATTTGCTTTCTGTGATAGAGCATATGGCCGACCATAATGATGCAGGACGCCTGAAGGCAATCGAATTGAATGCAAGTCCATACAGATTAGATTTGGATTGGCGTCTTTGTAAACATGCAAAGGGATTAGGTGTCCCTGTTGTTATTAATCCAGATGCTCATTCTATTCGCGGATTAGCGGATATTGCATATGGTGTAATGTGTGCAAGAAAGGGCTGGTTAGAAAGTGGAGATGTTCTAAATTCTCTCAGTGGTGAAGAATTGATGTCTCGCCTAAATTCGTGATGTATTAATTGCTGGCTGATTGTGCCACTGCCATGCGCAGGAGTGAGAAGGCGGAAATTATCACCTCCATGCTAGAAGAATTATATCCTGAAACTCCAATCCCACTAGACCATAATAATCCATTTGAATTGCTAGTTGCAGTATTGATGAGTGCTCAAACTACTGATTTGAAGGTAAATGAAGTGACTCCAGCATTATTTGCCAAAGCCAATAATGCAAGAGATATGGCCAAACTTGATGTTGAAGTAATCTTGCAAGATATCCGCCAAATTGGATTGGCGCCTACAAAATCTAGGAACATCTTGCGCTTATCACAACTTCTTGTCGAAAGACATGATGGTCAAGTTCCTTGTAGTTTCAAAGAACTTGAGGACTTGCCAGGTGTAGGTCATAAAACTGCAAGCGTTGTTATGGCTCAGGCGTTTGGAGTACCAGCATTCCCAGTTGACACCCATATCCATCGTCTTGCTGCAAGATGGGGCTTGTCAAACGATACTACAGTTGAGCGTACTGAAAAGGACCTAAAAGCAATATTCCCTAAAATTCTGTGGAATAAACTTCATCTGCAAATCATTTTCTTTGGAAGAGAATATTGCCCTGCACGATTCCATGATCTAAGTAAATGCCCAATTTGTTCATGGGCTGCTAGTAAGAAAAGAATCCAAATGGAATCTAAACGATAAGATTACTCTAGTTTCACCGAATACTCTTCTCCACTCTTCCAACCAAAGAATAATCCAAGGCCAATCGATAAGAGAGGGATTCCATTACAGATGAGGGTTTCCATCGGTTCGGTGTTAGGATTTCCTGCCAATATCCAAACCAAATAGCCCAAAAACATACCAGGTAGCACCATCATAGCGCCAATGATTAGGGTACGTAACATACGCATATACAGATGCTAAAGGACTATCGCAATTAACCCAACGCTTTGCAATTCAGTCAAAACCTTAGACGCCGAACATTGAAGTCGCTGCATCTAACATAATCGCCGTAATGAATGAGGTAATTCCTGCAACCCAAATCAACTTGATAATTTGGCCTAAGGCACTAACTTTGCCTCCACCTCTTAATCGAGTTGCAATAATTGATACAGCAGCAATTTGGCCCAATATCAAGATTGATACGATTATTTTGAACATCTTGATATTCCCTTCAACAGAACTTGCATCCTCCATTACGGGAAGTGCAACCCCCGCACCGAAATCAGATAATGCACCTACATCTGTTTCGGTAAATCCAGTAGCAACTCCTGCTATTGCCTCACCTAATTTCAAAACGATGGCAATCGTTACATTGAGAGATGTTACGCTGGCGATTAGTAACCCTAGTGAAACACCTGCCATGGTGTCTGCGGATAGCGCACGACGATTGCGCAATGACAGCAGATTCCCGACTGAACGAGAAACTAAATCTGCGGTAGCAGCAGGCTTTCCAGAAGATTGTGAGCCTTCGATATAGATTCTTGTATATCGAGAGATAACTGCAGAATTAGTATCTGCATTGAAATAATCCCAAGCACGATCTGAGTCAATTCTAGTAGATAATCTCTTTTCCAAACGGTCGATTGATAAATCTAACACACCAAAATCAATTCCTCTAAGCGCCTTTATCGTTGCGCTTGGCTCTGCACTTCTCGCCTGTGCAGTTCCACCCAAAGCACGGATAAAATCAGGATATGTTTCATCTCTTCGCAAAATATGTGATTCTTCTCTACGAACTAAGAATGCCGGTATCAGCATTGGACTTAGTGGTAAAGCGATCAATAATAATCCATATTTATCCCACTCTTGTGAGACTCCATCCCATGCATAAATCACTGAAGCTGTTGTAATAAGTAGTAGTAATAGAGTGATAGACGCTGCCATCAATAGTGTCCTTGTGAAATTCAATCTAAACGGAGTTTCAAGTTCATCTCTTGCGAAGGTGTTGTCTTTTGGAATGGTCGCTCTAAAGGCAAATACTGCTCCGATTTGTACAAACATAAAGAGTAATGATGCAAGTAGTAAGAATCTAAGTCTTGATGCCACCTCAATAGGAGAGTCATTGGTACCTCCAACTTCAAACAATACTAAATGGATTCCAGCGATTACTAAGCCAAATAGACCAGCAGAAACTAGAGAAACATAAATTTCTTTCATGATGTCAACTGATTCTAATCTTGTATCATATAATGTGGAATACTGCTCGGATACTGTTTCTTGTTCAGAGCGCATAAATGCATCAATAGGCTGTCCTGCTTCAATTGAAAAGGCCATTCTGTCAAGGAAATCCGCCCATAGTGGTGAAGGTGATTGTTGAGCAACGATTCTAGAAGCCTCTGGTAATGATGTGTGCCATTTGTCAACCAGTGTCTCTATTCTTTGTACTTCACTAGCCAATTCACCATAATCGCTCATCTGCTTTAGGATATTAAATATTGATGATGCTCCAACTTCTCCAAGTGAAAGAATACCCATCCTGGTGATGAACATGTGCATTTCTCTTTCAATTAATGTAGCCGAACGTTGTACTTCCATTATTGGGAAGGCAATTGCCGCAATTGTTGCCATTAATGGCAATAAGAGCAACAAAAACACACCTGCAAAACCAGAGAATAATGCACCTTCTGAGAAACCTCCTGTTAAGAAAATAACCAAACCTGCAACTATCAGGCCAATGGTGAATGAACCTCCAACAAAGATGAACAAGTATCTTGGAATTGGCATGTCAATGCGACGTAACGCAATTTGCCATAGCGGCATACGCTCCATCTCATCACCACCTCACTTGTGGTTGACCCCAACCCACGTATCTACAGACCTGCTAAACATATCCCATCCAGAGTTGTAGTATATTCCAAGCAAGTCGAATACATCATCATAATGTGTTAAATCTCTCTCTACCATTCTATCAAGTAATGCTGCACGCTTTAGCATTTCATCGTAAATATCACGCTTATTCGAAAATCCGGCAATAGCCGCAATTTTGTTTTCAAGTAAATGCGATTGGAACATTCCACGGAAATAATGCTTATCTTTGACAGGATCCCATTCGAACATACCTCTAGTCAATACACCGTCACTGTGCTTATTGTAGCCTATTACTTCATCGATACCAGTTACGCGACGAGCGATTCCCCCACCGTTTGGATCTTCTACAACTTCTTGGAAAATCGCAAAATTCAAATTGTCAAAGAATCTCATTGGAACATTGATTGGGTCACCTGTAAATCTTTGAATCATTTTTACAATACTCGATGCGTGGAAAGTTGCGATTACAGGGTGACCAGTTTGCATTGCTTGGAATGCTGTTGCACCTTCAACACCACGAATCTCACCAATAATGATGTATCGTGGACGGCTTCTTAGTGCAGCCTTTAGTAAGTCGAACATTTCAACTCTTGATTCCTCATTTTTGGAAGAACGAGTCACAAGACGTTGCCATAGTTTGTGTCTAACTTTGACTTCAGGTGTATCTTCTGCAGAATATATCTTGACATTGTGGTCAATGAATGGAAGAATCGCATTGAGTGTTGTTGTCTTTCCAGATGCTGTTTCACCAGACACTAGAACTGACATTCCATATTCTAAACAAATCCAAATATAGGCGGCAACTTGTGATGAAATTGTTTTCCATTGAATTAATTGAGTAATTGAAATTGTTTCTTCAGCGAATTTACGAATTGTGAACGATGGCCCCAGCATAGAGACATCGTCAGAGAATATGACATTGATACGAGAACCATCAAGAAGTGCTCCATCAATAATTGGTTTATTATCAGATACAGGGCGACCAATACGCTCTGACATTGCCCTCAAGAATCTGGACAACAAATCTCGGTCTCGGAATCTAATGTTAGAAGTAACCATTCCGAATACCTTGTGGTCCATGTGAATGTGCTTTAATCCAACAGAGTGGATATCTTCCAGCATCTCATCTGAAAGAAGGGGCTCGAGTGGCCCATTTCTAATTAAATCACGAATGACAACATAGTGCAATCTATCTCGTTGATTTTGTGTGACGGTTAAGCGGCGGTCTTCCATGCCAATTATTTGCCACAACTTTCCTTGTCGGCGTACTGTTCCACCAATGTCGGTATCAAGTACAGTATATCTCTCAATCATTTGTCCTAAAATATTTTCAAATTCATTATCAGTAGTAAATGATGGAGCTGTAGGCGCCTCTTGTAATAGAGTCTCAATTAATTCTCTCCTAATGTTTTCTTCCGAATCTGTTAATTGTGGTTCTAGACCAAACCACAATACTTGCCCACCACCTTCTTCATCTTCTGGTGGTTCATAAATGTGAACGAAAATTGGTTCTTTAGTAATGTAGATTAAATTGTAAGGGCGTTCTTTTTTTGCACCTCTGTCCAATTCGCCATAATAAATTGGACGTGACCCATATTGTGCTTCAAAATCGCGAACCCAATCTGCAACGTGAGAATGAGCAGCCATTACGCTAGCCAAATCCCCTTTAGCATATTTTTGTTCGTCGTCCATAATAATCCCTCATCAGCTTACTGCTGTAATATCTACGATGAATCCCATCGATGGCTCAACTCTCCAACCGATTGAAGTTTGTACTGGACCTGCTGCACGAAGGTATCTCGTGACAACAATATTGCGCTTTATGTCCCCGCCGATCATAGCGGTCTTCATATCTAATACAACTTCAGCTGAAGTTCTAAGCGAATGTAATAATTTGGAATCCATCTCATGCTCATCTACACAGAGCATAATAGAACGTCCTTCGCTTACTATTCTGCGAAGATTTTGCATCATTTTAAATCGGCCATTATCATCTAAATCATCAGGCATTAGGGAACTGGCTGAATCAATAATAACTAGGTCTGCCTTTTCAACTGCTTCACTGTTAAGAATATGTTCAATGCCAACATTTGGAAGTGATTCTGCGATTGTTCCAAAGCGACTGAAAACCATTAGTTGCCCTGTACGGATAAATTTAGTAACACCATATCCAATAGATTCCATCTGTTCTATCCACCCACGCGTAGTGAGTTCTGTTGTGATAACTAATACTTTGACATCATTTTCTGCAAGTCCAAAGGATAATCTTTGGCCTATCAATGATTTTCCTGAACCAACATCGCCTTGAACGACATATATGGACCGATTAGGTAATCTTAGACCCATTGAGTTGGCAAGTGAATCTGTTTCTAATTCAAATGGGAAACCATCTTCAACAGGCTTGTGTACTGCAAATAATGGATCTTCTTTTTCAATATCTTCAGACATCTAATCTCACCTCAATATTCATTGTATCAGTTCCACGGTATCCTGATGTAATCTCTGAGGAAACTACAGCCGAAATACTCAATGTATCATCGTTTTGATAGGACCATGAGGATGCGGAAACAACCACTTCCAATAATCTAGTATCAGTCCACTCGGCACCACCTGGCAGAATTGTTGCAGAAATACTTGAAGTTACTGAAACACCATCAACCATTACTACAAGCGTATCTTCATCAAGAACATATTGCCCAGAGTTTTGCAAATAAAAGGTCATTTCATTTGGGTTAACAGAATCATCATAATCAACTTCCATCGCATCACCTGCAAAGGACAATGATGTTTTCGCATCAGCCTCTTTTCCCTTGCGGTTTTCTTCAAGCGCGCTAGACATATCTCCCCATTGATCAATTAGAACAGCCGAAACCGAACCAGACACTAACAATGCTGTAATCAGCAAAATAAATGTTGATGCTCCTCCGTCTGCCATATCTTCACCTCATGCAAGGCTTGATGCCATATTGACGCCCTTAACTGATAACGCAAATCGTGAGACAGGTAAAGTTCCACTTTCGCTCCATTGGATGTGAAGTGTTTCGCCTGAATACCAATGCGGGTCATTAATCCCCGATGAGTAAATACTTCCAAGATTTGTCGGATTTGCACCGTCTGAAAAGACCCATATCTCCCTTAAGGGAGTAATATAAGAACCAGTATTGGTGATATTAGAATGTATGAAATTTCCAATCGATACTACGAAAGATGCGGATGACGTAGGAGTCTGTCCTTGAACAACGATAGTTGGTGCGGACGAGTAATTGCCGTGGCTGGTGATTACCACAGCTGTTATTGCACCAGTTGCTACGTTGACAGTAAAGGTGCCTGCAAAGCCACCATTACCTGTTGAAGAAACTAGAGTTCCATTTGTATATCCACTTCCACCGGCACCGATTTGAACATCGACGACTGCGCCTTCCCAAAGGGTGGCATCGTCAATGGTGAAAACGGGTAATGCTTCATTGGCCGACTCGATAGTTTGTAGTGAGGAATCAACTTTTGCGTCAATTGATGCCACCACCATAGAGAACACGACCAGCATGGTCGTGCCAATAATCAAACCTCCGATACCGACCGAAGCACCCATTTCACAATTCACCTCGTAATCCTTCTGAACTGCGCCAAGATTTGACGAGTGCAGATAGTGTTAGTAGTTCTTTGTTTGATAGGTGGTCTTCGAGTGCTGCTTCAGACTCTCCAGGTGCTGCCAATTGTACAATTGCCAGTACACTTTCGCCTTCATCCACAGATAACATTCCTGAATCGATTGCCTTCTGAGTAAAACTGACTGCTGCCATTCCAGACATATTGTCTAGGAGCAGAGCAGATACTGTTGGGGCGCCAATTTGGTTTGTACTCCCGCCGAGACCATCAGATGGTGCGACGAGGAATGGATTTGCTGCGAGAGCCTGCGCTTCATACAACTCAACAAGTGGAGCTTCATCATCACCCATCATTCGGTCAACACCTGTTGCGGTGATGACTTCTCCTGATGAGGTAACGATTACATCTCCCGACATTGAATCCGCAATTTCCTCAGAATCATCTGATGCGGTTTCATCAGATTGCGATCCTTCCGGAGTTATTGATGCATCATCCAATTTGTGTTCAACTAATCGTAGCACATCTTCGACCATGTCGAGACGTGAGCTAATTAGACGTTCCAAACCAGAGGTGTCAACTTGTGCGTTCATGTTCACGGGTTGAGATGGAGCGAGGCTTGCTGCCACACTCGGTACGCTTCCGATACTGTTTAGGCGGGCTTTGGTTGGTCCAGGGGATATTGTCCAAGCATCTTCTGCACTGAGTTCACCCTCTTCTGGGAGAGGGACTTGTTCGATAGCGACATTCGCCATCATCTTCAAGCGTTCTTCACTCAATACGGCATCTGCATCCTGAGATTCTCCAGCACCGCCACTAA
>Ga0233449_1004100_pt1 | contig 10103 bp, 9 predicted proteins | sample SI_124_October20_FD_183012 | JGI IMG/M metagenome (GOLD analysis project Ga0233449, IMG submission 183012) | Seawater microbial communities from Saanich Inlet, British Columbia, Canada - SI_124_October2016_200_MG | ecosystem: Environmental > Aquatic > Marine > Inlet | place: Canada: British... | reverse complement strand
ATCAAATGTGATTAAAGATTGTGCAAATGCTGGTGTTAACATCAATGGTACTAGTAATAATAAAATTAGAATTGATTTCAATGTCATATCACAAAAGTCCCTACAATTTTAATTTCTTCAACACCTGCTTGCAATCCAATGAAGAGTTTTCTGTAAGATGATGAGGTCATTTCGGTAAAATCTACTTCTTCCCCATCAACTAAGACAAAAAAGTCATCATCTCCACCATTAATTGTTGCATCTAGAATTACTCTGGGGATTGTAAGTGTAAGTATTCCACTACTTGAAGAATTTACAGATACAATCAATGAGTTTCCATCTTTATCTGGAATAACAGAAAGTAATTGTCCCCCAGTGATAGTATATTCAATTAGTTCAGATGTCCCTGAAACTGAAACGGTGGTATCAGTTACCCTAGAATCTACTGGAGTTGGAAGTGTAACTGTACTACCTCCAAATTCAAAGTATGTTGTTGCTGAACGATTTTCTGTTCCATATTGAACCGTGATTTTGTAAGTTCCAGAATTTTTCATTAAAGCTCCACCAGCAGTTACTTCATGACTGAATTTTTTATCAGCACCAACTGTTACTTGTGCAATAGAAACTAATTTTTCTTCAGGAGAAAATACAAAAACACTGACAGGAGTTCCAGAATACAGATTCATTACTTCACCTGTTATTACAATTGTTTCACCTTCTGAATAGGACACTTTATCGGTCGTAACTACGATTGAATTCGATACTGCTTTGTCTGCAGCTGCTTTGTCTGCAGCTGCTTTGTCTGCAGCTGCTTTGTCTGCTGTTGGTTCAGGTGTTGGTTCAGGTTCAGGTGTTGGTTCAGGTTCAGGTGTAGGATTGTCATTTCCTCCTGAAAAAGTAAAGGTATCAGTTACTTTTGCAGAGCCATATTGAGCTTGTACCTCATAATCTCCACTAACAATCATAGTGCCACCTGCTTTTACACTTGTAGAATAATTTCCATCAGAACTAGGTTTTACTTGTGCAATGGTTACGGTATTTCCTTCAGGACTTACAACTACAATAGTAACTGATTGACTATATTCTGCCACATTCTTGATTAGTCCTGAAATGATTATGTTGTCACCTGAAACATAATGTGATTGAGTTGTTTGTACTGTCAATACAGGATTAGGTGCGGGTGTAGGATTTGGTGAACCATTACCAATAGATTCTACAATTGCAAACTCGTTAGTTAATGGTATACCGCCATTACTTGGCCAATCAGAAAATGCATTAACATAGATCTCTGCATGGCCTAATACGGCATCATCAGGGATCATAAAAGATAAAATAATTTCAGAATCACCCGATGATAATGTGGTCTTTACAGAACCAATTCCAATACTAGTTAGTTCTAAATCAAAAATATTTACAGTAACCAGAGTTGAAATTAGTTTATTTGATTCTAGATTTACTTTAATGAATCCAAGTTCACCTGCCTCTAAATCAGAAGGATTGCCTTGTTGATCAGTTACATCAACATTTGAGATTTTAAATGCATTAAATTGTGATTTTACTTTAAAGTGAGTTGAATCTTTTTCTGTTCTATTTCCATCAGAAGTTGTTGCAGTTACCTTGTAGTTTCCAGTCTTTGCATTTTCATCAATTTTAAACTCAAATGATATTGAATCATCAGGGCCAAGAGATATTGAGCGTGAAATTATAGTGGTTCCTCTAGGGTCAGTAATATCGAGGGCTACATTTTGAGAATTTGGGTTACCTTCAAGTGAGATATTTAAAACTGCCACACTGTTGATGTCATAAACTTGTTTTTCTGCAGAGATTTCTAAATCCATATGGTCTTCATGTTCAGGTTCAGGATAGGGTTCAGGTGGTTCTTGGTTTGGAAAGTCATTTGAGACATTACCATTTAATTTTGAGCCAATAATTTCTATTTCTTCAGTTCCCTCTGGCAATTCAATTTTAAGAGTTCTACTTTGAGAATTTGTTTGAGTTTCTGTAAAGTTTGGTTCATCACCATCTGCTAAAACAATAAAGTCATCATCTTGACCCTCAAATGTTGAATCAAAATACTCTCTATCAAAAACAACTTCTAAAACTCCAACAGATGATGTAACATCTACTTCAAATAACAAAGATAAGAAATCATTGTCTTCTTCAATTTTTAATACAGTCATCCCACTTGTTTCAAAGTCTAATTCAAAATCAGAATAAGAACCAGAAGATGAATCAGTGATTTTTACGTAGCCTAATACTGCATCTGCTAATTCATTTTTTTGCTTAAGATTATCATAAATTTTAATTTTATAATTATGAGTCCCTGAAGATTCTGAAGATAGGGTTATGGAAGGAGTTAATGTTTGTCCCGGAGTTATTTGTCCATTAATCCAAAATTCTTCAGAACCAAACTCAACAAAATAAATAAAAGATTGGCTTGTGTTAGAAGTATTTGTCAAATCTGCTGCTAACTGAAATTCCATATTTTCAGTTATTTGAGAAACAGTTACTCCAAATGCATTAGTCATTCTTGTATTTTTTATCATAATTGAATCATATCCTGGTTCAGGTGTTGGTTCTGGTTCAGGTTCAGGTGTTGGTTCAGGAGATGATACACCGCCAGAATAATAGAAAGTGTTTGTTACTTTTTCAGAGCCGTATTGTGCTCGAATTTCATACTCCCCGCTAACCATCATAGTACCACCAGCTTGAACAGTGTTAGAATAATATCCATCATCATCAGGTTTTATTTGAGACATGGATACAATATTCTCATCAGGACTTAGAATTACCAGGGTTACCGATTGTGAATAATCTGCAAGATTTGAAACAGACCCTACAATTGTAATATAGTCGTTATAATCATAGGAACTTTTTGTAGTTCTTACTGTAAATTCATTTGATGTGGGTTCAGTTTCTGGTTCAGTTTCTGGTTGATTATTGATTGGGGGGAATTCTCCATCCAACTGAATAAGGGTTACTTCATACTCATCATTTGTAGGTAAACAACAAAGAGTTTCATCAATTGGATTAACTCCAACCTCCAAGTGTATAGATTGATTCCAACCAGTAGAATACTCTACTCTATCTAAATCTGAAACTCTAAGATACAAAGTAGAATCTTTTTCTGTTGTAGAACTAATAGATCCAAAAACCCTGTATTTATTATCAAGACGTTCTGCTTCTAATGAAACGGAATCTTCAATTGGTTCTGGAACATAAACTGAAGTGATATAATTCCAAGTATACTCTAAAGTTACATCATCATACTGATATGTTGTTGTGTATAATCCTGAATCTCGCATATCTCTAACATACATTGGATTATCAAATTCATTGTTGAACTGTCCCTGAGAATTCACTTGTAATGTTTTATCATAAACTACAATTCCTGTAGGATCTTTCCAAACAGATGAAATTGAATTAATCCCATCAATAGGATTTTCAATGTTACCTGATGCAAATATTTTCAAATCTAAATTATTTCCCTCATGTGTACAACCATCATCACATGGAGAACTTGGGTTAATTGTCGGAGGTAATGGATTGACAGTTACTGAAAAAGTATCTTTTATCCCATTATTTGCAGTACATACAACTTCTGTTGTTCCGATAGGGAAAATCGTGCCTGAAATAGGGTCACAAGTGACAGATATAGAACCACCATCATGGGTAGCAGATACTGAATAATCATAGGAAGTACCAGAGGAATCTGTTGCATCTAATGTAATGTCATTTGGAGTGGTAATTGTTGTAAGCCAACCATCTTGTACTGTCCAAATATATTCATCATCTACTCTCATAGTTTCTTTGAACGGATAAGACTCATCACAAAAATTATCATGATTTTCATCTGAACAGTTTGGACTATAGTCACTCCAGTAATTCCCCCCATCAGATATTGAGGTATTAAATGAAGCAATACTACCTTGATCCATTTTTGCTTCAACTGTATTAGAAATTAAATTATTATGATAAACAGTTGCATGATGTCCTAATTGTAATCCCAAGACATTATTGGAAATTTCATTATCAAAAGCTATCAAATTTGTTCCAAATAGATTTAATCCAAGTTCATTATTGGAAATAATATTATTATTTACAGTACTTCCATCGATTCCCCAACCTAACTCAATACCAACTGCAGAATTACTATTTACAGTATTTCCTTCAATTAAGGAATTTTTAGTTCCGTCAATTCCCACCTTATTATTTTCTACAATGTTATTAGAGATAGCAGTGTCATCTCCAAGACTTCTAATTCCAACCTCATTTAGTGTAACAGTGTTATCATGGACATTGTTATTTGTCCCACCAATTAAAATACCATAACCATTTTCTAATCCAGTTAAAATGTTATTTGATATTATATTATCGTTAGAATCCTCTAATCTTATTTGAGAACTCCAATTATTTAATGAAGTATTATCTTTAATTTCATTAATTACAGAATTTTGTAAAAATATCCCATAGAGAAAATCTTTCACAATAATATTTTTAATAATGATATTTGTTTTCACGTTAAGATGAATTCCATACCCTGCATCATTTGTTGTTCCAGGACCCGTAACTGTATGACCATCTCCATCTAAAGTAATTCCGTTATTACCAATCACGATTCCTTCATCAACATCACCTGAAAGTGTACAAGTTTTACTTCCAGAATCCCAAATTCCAATAGTAGAACAATCGCCACCAGTGGAGTCATCAGTGATAGTATATGCAAAAGCATCGCTGAATACAATACCGCTAAAAACAATCAATAATAGTAAAATCAGAATTTTCTGCACGAAAACATGCTAAATTACCTATATTTATGAAATTATGATTATTTTCAATGATGATGATTGGATGCCTTATCTTCTCTAATTATTTGCTCAATTCTCTCTTTTGCACGTTCAGATACTGCAATTTTATCAAATAACAGCATGTATCGGGTATCTTTTTTCTGTTTTTTCATCTCATGATTTAGATTTATGGTGACTGCATCCATTACTCGTTTGGTAGATTCTCCTAATTTTTGATAAATCTGCAAAACCTTTGAATCAATATCTAAGATTATTCGTTCTAAGGATAATTTTTCTTGAAATTCATTGGTTTTGTCAGTTTGTATTCGAAGCCTGGTTCTTTGAACCTCAAATCGTTTTAAACGGATAAGAATATCCATCTCAGGATCAAAAATATTGTGGTTAGAGATAATTTTAGAGTACCAATAAGAAACATCTCCGTTGATTGTGTTTCTATTGACTTTCATTAATTCAGATATTTTTCTTGCAGAGTAACCATAATCAAAATGAAGTCGATATACCTCATTTCTTCTTGATTCTTTTTCTTGTTTGGAGTATGGTCCTCTTCTTCTAGTTTTTGGCATAAATTGGCTTAAATTAGATTTATTTTCTTCAAGAAATTCTTTTGATATTTTTAATTCTGACATTATTTCATCTCGATTGCAAATTTTCTAGTATATTTTAATAAAATACTTTCAATCTGTGAAAATTCGTTTTGAAAGGATCTTATTTTGTTTTCTTTAAAATATTTTTGTCCATTTAAAAATTCTAATGCTTCTTTACATCGTTTTATGTTATTTAGTCCAAAAAGAATATTGAATCTAATCAAATCATATGCTTCTTTCTTGTCAACTTCATTTGATTTTATTATAGATTCAAACTTTTCTAGTATAATCAAGTTTGTTCTTACAAATTTTAATGGAGGTTCAAACTGAAATTCATAATATAATTTTAAATTTGATTTGCAATATACAATCCATTCTTTGTTTATTGATTGATTTAAAAATTTTGTAAGTTTTTCTACCGAATTTAATTCAATCATCTAATTCTTTCCTCATAGTTACCAAAGAAAGTTTTGTATCTTAATGTAGAAAACATATCTTTCAAGCTACCGATAGTATGGGGGGTATAGGGGATGAGTGCTAACAAACCTAAACTGAATCCTCCGTCCCCTGTCCCACCGGTAACATCCGTTGTTTGTTAGACTTTATCACATCAATTTTGACAGACCTCTTACTTGTTGTAGAATAATCCCTGTCCGTGATAATAGCAACGTAACCATAATTTTTCAAATATGGGTTGACTCTTTGGAATGTAGGTCTAAGCTTGTTTGATGCTTTAGGAAATGTTGAGAATTTCCCCTTTGTATCAAAGTGATTGCCCTCCGCCCAAGATACTGCCTTGGTGTAGAATGTTGTAAGATCTTCAGTTAATGTCTCAACTCCCCTCATTCTGTCAATAATATAGGCGACAATTCCATGATTTTCAGCAGCTTCGTTAGTACTAACTGCCATTGATTCATTGTATAATCTCAAAAATTCATCTGGTTTGTTGCCATTACATCTTGAGATACACTCACCCCAAATGACAAAATCAGACATTCTTGGGAGTTTTCCCTGTAATTCATCCTTGATACTCTCATACATATTCAATGAACGTGACAACAGATTGAAAATATCAGATAGTACAAGGGGACGAATCTTTTGGACTTTCTCATTGTATTGCTTGTTTGACATCATGTCCTCAGGTGTTAGAGGAGTGAGTTTGTACTGGACTGTTCTTTGGATAAAATCCCCTCTATCAACTGACAGACCTATTCCATTTAGTACAAATTTTCTGATATACGTTGCAACTACCATTTCCTCATCAGTGAACAGTTTTCTTTTTTCATTTGATGAACCAGTGACAGCCCTACAAACATCGTCTGATTCTTCGGGGGTTATGTGGGATAGATTATCAAAGACATGAAGATATTTTTGGGAAAATGAAACAATTCTATCAACAGCATTCTTTGGTAACTTGGAAACATTATCAACAATCACATCGCTTTGAGGATCAATAATCATTTTGATTGTCCCTGAAAGTGTTGTTTTACCTTGCCCCATTTCATCAACAAACGACATTGACGGAACAGGTGCAGATTCCAACATTAGACAAACTAAATGTACTTTGAAAAGTTCTTGCTGTTCTGGTACTATTCTAATCAGATTCATCAGTTCTGGGATCCCTTTACCTGTTATCATCAATTCGGGCATAACTTGCGGAGATGTTCGGGTAGAATTTACAAAGACAGGATCATTTAATGAAATGTGAATAAGTTCAACTTTCCCCTTTGTCATTTTAATTGCTTTTCTGTCATTTGTTGCCAAGTCATAGTAAATTGAATCTTCAAGATGTGCGATTCGGACATGGGTCTGTACTCGTTGAGTGCTTTCATTAAAAACAGCTAGAGAGGCTGCAGTATCACAAGCAGATTTGTAAACATCATCAGCAAATAGAACTTTTTCAGATTTGTAAAATCTAATCTTGATAAATTCTTGATACCGTCTAGAGTGCATCTCAAAGTTTAGGACGTAGTTTTTCTCAGGAATACAGGCGTAAATTTGGGTGCTATCGTTTTGAGATATAACAATTTTTTTGTTTAGAATCCCCATGTACTTGAGCAGTTGAATCTTTGGTGGAATTACAGGGACTTCAACCTTGTCTGATTTTGGTTTCTTTGATTCTTCATGGTCTTTAGAATCAAGCATATTCCAAGGTTCAATATTACATTTACATCCGTTCTTTTTTACTTCAGAAATAGTTTTTCCTTCTTTATCACATTCAGGACATTGGTAATGCATTAGGCATTCTCCTTTAGAAAAGAAAGTTCAGTCAAGTGATGTGTTAACCACCATGCACTTCTTTTTTTATCATCTGAAACAAGTCCAACAAATTTTGCAGCATTTAGTTTTTCTGTATAATCATGATCAGAATAGATATGGTTTTCAGCTTGATTTCTATCTACATCCATTGCTAAATCACGATAATGTAGTGTACAGATTACACAACGAAAACGTATTACAAGACTCATCTTGGTAATGCCTCCGAATGATGATGTGTCTTGTGCCAACAAAGAGCATGATTACTCTTGAATTTTTTAGAACGTCCTTTATCTTTTTTACAAATAATACATACAAGGAATGATTTAGAATCCTTTTTTGGTAAGATAACCCTAACCACTGTTAATCACATCCATTACTGGGGTTGATTGTGGCCTTCCCTGACCGTCAATCTCAGTGATATCCTCTTCTTTTACTAAGAATTTTTTATCTTGATTTCCATAACAATTTGAACATAACTCAACTTGATAATTTCCTGATGAACCTCCATCAAAAATTAATCTATGGATTTTTACAACATTACAAAAACACTGGAAAATTGTGAATGATGTCAATACAAATCCCCTAAAGAATCTGTGACCATTTTTTCAATTAATCTTGATCTTGGAATCATTCCCCTAGATGCATCTAATCGTTTCAAAAGAGCAGAATCTAAAGAAATCCCTATCACAGTTTTACCCATGACTGTGTTATGACAAGTCATAAATATAACAAATTTATAATTATTAATGGGAGAAAATAACAAAATTTGTTACAAGCAAGTACAAAAAGACGTATTAAATCACATAAATGGAATGATCATTCAAACACATCAAAATTTTTTGGTGATTTGAAAATACATGTGGATGCGGCATTTGAAGATCTGGCATTGATTGCAAACAATATTCCAGAAAAACAGTTGGCAGAATTATTTACAGAAGAAAAGATGGAACCTCTAATCAAAGCAATCATGTCGCCAGATACCTCAAAGCCGAAAAGAGATATTGATTATGAACGAATTTTCTTTTTAGGTACTATGTTTCTAAAATGCTCATTAAACATTACAGGAGCAGTAATGGGTAACAGATGGGCAAAAAAAATGTATCAAGAACATGAATTACCTTTGAGAGAAATTTTAGAATCGATACACTATGAAAGAAAAAGAGAAATTAAGAAAACATAATTTATATTTTACAAAAAATCTTTGATTACATTTTTAGGTACTTTTCAGTTATTCCCAACCTCTGTTTAATTTTATTCATATCTAATTGCATTTCCATTAACTCAGCATTTTTCTTTTCAAGTTTGAACTTATCTTTCTCTAAACTTTGAATCTCTAATTTTTGTTTTTCAGTTGGGTCTATAACCAAATCCATCATCGCTTTTTTGAAATAATCTATTCTTTCTTCTTTTGATTTTACAATATACATTCCAAGATATTTTCTATGACGAATATATCCATGTGCTAATGCTTCACCGTTCTTTCTTGCATATTCTGTTGCACATCTTTTACGCCATGAGTGTAGATTGAATTTGTGTCGTCCACTTGCTTCATAACATTCATCCATTCCAATTCTATTGTATGTTTTTCTAATCTTTGCAAGTTCATTATGTCTAAACTGTGTGATGGACTGTTTATCATACATTTTAAAAATAAAATGATCATCATTTTTATTTGCAAGCATCTTTAGTCTCTTTGCTGTCTCTGGTCTAACGTAACGAGTTCCACCGGCATTTTTTCCTTTAGAGTTTTCTTGTGGGAGAAAAATCTCAACTGGACTTCTATCAAATTTAATGTGTTTCTCTTGTATTTGTCCTGCCTCTGAAATCCTAAATCCTGTGTCATTCATTGTATGATATAGTGTGATAGATCTTTGATTTTTTGTAATTTCAATTACTTGTCCTGCCTGTTCTGCAGTAAGTGGTTCTGCTTCTTCATCTTCATAATCCCCACTCGTGGTCTTGGGTTTTGTGACATCCATCTTAATATCGTCATTGTGTAGTCTGATCCCCCCTACTTGTGAGAGATATTTTCTAATAGTTGCAAAATAGACTGATATGCTGTTTTTGTTTTTTCTTTTTAGTGTGAATTTTACGCTGTTATTTCGACCTCGCTCCATTGAAATATTTGGATGATCTAATAGCATCCATTTTACAAATTCATCTAAAAATCTGAGAACTTTGGTAGGTGAACGACTCTTTTCCATATCTTCTCTGAGGTCATCTAAAACAATACCTGTCTCACGATCATACTTGTCTTTACAGAATAAATCGAGATTTTTTAGATGTGCTTTTGATGTTTCTAGTGTACTGTACGATCCACTTTTTGCATAGATTTTTTCAAAAAACTCTTCTCTTGTGATCCTATCACTGATGTAATCTAGTGCCATTCTAATACTGTGCCTACATATTTGGTTAAAAGTATTTTTTTATAAAACCTGTAGTAGACAACAGTAATTCGATAATCATAATTTAT
>Ga0233449_1004098_pt1 | contig 10112 bp, 6 predicted proteins | sample SI_124_October20_FD_183012 | JGI IMG/M metagenome (GOLD analysis project Ga0233449, IMG submission 183012) | Seawater microbial communities from Saanich Inlet, British Columbia, Canada - SI_124_October2016_200_MG | ecosystem: Environmental > Aquatic > Marine > Inlet | place: Canada: British... | reverse complement strand
AAATAAGGCTTTAATAATGTACCGCGGAAAGGGCTCGAACCTTCACACCCAAAGGGCACCAGATCCTAAATCTGGCGTGTCTCCGTCGGTAAACTAAGTAATGCAAGTATATATGTAGCAGGAACAGTCATAATTCGGAGTAATTATGGCAACATTATACAAGAACCGTGATGTATGGTACATCACTGCATCCTATGAAAACCAAAGACTCACTCGAAGTCTTCGTACAAAAAGTAAAAAAGTAGCTCTAAAGCTGAAATCTGGTATAGAGCTTGAATTACTTGAAGAACTGACTGGAGTTTCAAATCGCAAGTTGAATCTACCTTTTGAAGAAGTGGTAAGTAGATATCTTTCATATGACCATAACTGGTCAAAGAGAACCAGAGAACTCAATACTTACATACTTAAAGCATACATCTCAGGTAAAACACTTCCGCCTCATCCGACCACTAAAGCAATACATAGAAGAATGATTAACATTTGTTGGAACTGGGGATTTAAAAATGGATTAGTTAAGAAAGCTCTAAAGCTTGAAGGCGACACAAAAGGTGAATCAAGGAACAGAGTACTAAGTGATTCTGAACTCAAGACTTTGATTGATGAAATAAGGGATAATCGCTTCAATCTGTTTGTCAGATTCGCTTACTACACTGGTGCTAGAAGCGGTGAAATACGCTCTATATCAAGGGAAAATATATTCTCCAATCATATAGTCGCATATGGTAAAAGTGGTAAGAGATTAATCAAACTGAATAACCAAGCTCAGGAGATATTAAGTACACTTGATGATCTCTGGAATTACAGTAAGGACTTCGTATCACACAAGTTCAAGAAAGAAGCCAGAAGGCTTGGTATTCCTGATATCAGGTTCCACGATTTAAGGAGAACCTTTGGTTATAACCTAATCAGGCAAGGCAGACCAATCTATGAAGTGAGCAAGCTACTGGGTCATTCATCAGTGACCACAACTGAGCGTCATTATGCTCCTTTACTTGCTACGGAGATAGATGACTTTGTGTTATAGGATAATGGGGGAGTGTAATGCTCCCCCTACAAACAATAAACCCCGTATTAGCAGGGTTTATAAATGATTTAAAGTGTGGAACTGAGCGGGATCGAACCGCTGACATCTTGAATGCCATTCAAGCGCTCTCTCAACGTGAAATTAAATGCTTGTAGAGTATATATGTATACCTTTACAGAATATCTCGCTATTTAATATAATTTATGAGCTTTATATGAATATATTACATTAATTCTGTTGTGAGTTATGGCATAAACTTTTATTTAGTGATTAAAACCTGTCTCAAGATCCCTATCTCTTTTTATAATAAACATTTGTTTTTTCCAAAAACGCTTTAAGGATTCTACTTCATAATCTTCAATAACATTGCCACAATTACATTCCCAAACTGTCTTTTCTAATTCTAAAGAATTACTATTCAATTCTTCACCACATTTAAAACAACTGATTACTTTATCATCATGATGCTCATTACAACATGCGTAACAATCTTGACAAACTAACCATTTATTTTTGCATTGAGGACTGTCTCTACTATCAATAATTGTGAGGTTGGACCCATGACAGTTACCATTGCAACAATGAGTAATTCTAATTTCTTTTTGATAAATAGAACATTGGTCATTTATACAATGAAAAAGTGGAACTGAATACCAAGGTATTTTATTATAATTTATAGGTTTCGGTTTTAATGGATTGTTACACTCTCTGCACTCCAGCCTTTCTAATAACTCATTTCTTCTATTTACCCATCCAGCAAAAAATGTTGAAATATCCAAATTTGGACTAAAATCAAAAATCTGACCAATTTCATTAATTGTCCATGCCTCAAAAGACAAATCAAGATTTATTTCGTCATTTTTTAGAGCACAAGTACCACCTCTACACCAAAAGGTCTTCCATTTTTTACGAGTCAAATTATTTTTATTTTCATTAAAAAAGGATTGTTCTTTCCATAAAGTGCCCTCACAATTAAAAATATATTTTTTCATAATTAAACCTCTTTAAAATGGTAAATCATAATCATCTTCGATATTTTGATTTTCATCGGTAATGCCGCTATTAAACTCTAAGGCATATTGGTCAGGACTATTATCAGATTCTTCCAAACCAAACCCGTCGCTAAATACATAAGTTTTCCTTTCTGAATCATAATAGATATTCCCTGCATAATGTTTACGTTTGCTACAATGTTTCATTGAATATCCTATATAAGGGTTTTCATAATTTTGATTTAATGAATCATAAAAAGCTTCATTTAAAGCAGTAGCTACTTCCTCCATTCCTGTAGTCTTTCTATTTTGTATTAAGATCATCAATAATTTTGCACTCAAATCAGTGAATGGAAATTCATTTATATAGTGTGCTACATCATATTTTTCCAAACCATCATTTAAATGAATACTAAAAATTAATGCCTTTAAAAAAATCAGCTGGAGAGGTTCAGGAATATCATCTCTTTGAAACCATGAAACCATTAATGATTTATCTGGTGGTTTCCCCTTAGCAATTATTGATGACTTGCCTATTATGATATCCCAAAAGTTTATGAGACCCAAGTATTTAACATCATCATCTAAGTTATCAAAATGGCTTGTAAATATTTCCTTAACAGTCGTTTCATCCAACGTAAGATATTTTTCTCCATATAATGCTCTTTGATAATTTGCTTGATCAATAGTGAAATCATACAACATCTTAATTGTTATAAATTTATCATTCAGTGTTCCATACCATTTCATAGCAATTTTTAGAGATTTATTATTTACTTCCTGCACTAAAACAGAAGTTATTTTTTCATCAATTTCATTTGATATTTCTGATATTTCTGAGTTAAAAAAGAAAGTCGAAAAATTTGCTAATTCATTTAAATCATTAAAAGACCACAGTTCCATTAACTCTTTATCATTTAATAGCCAGAAGAATGATTTTCTATCACAAAATTCTTTTAAATAACTAATACTATTATCATTAAAAAAAAATAGAATTTCCTTTTTCAATCCCGATTTAATCTTATCGTTTTCAATAAACTCGGATGATCTTTTTTCCATCCAATCCAAAATGAAATCGAAATTATTTTTAATTATATCGTTTTCTTTGGAACTTATCTTTTCTATAAAGAAATCTAAATCATTCATATAATTAATAATTAATATCTGTAAATCGTTATTGAAACTTTCGAATCGACTACCTAATTCTTTGGTGAATTTTTTTAAACCTGAAGAATCAATATCTTTTTCTTCAATCTTATTTAATAAATCAATAGTTTCATTATCATTAGGAAAAAACCAATCATTTATTGATTTATTTATTAACTCTTTATCTTCAAAATAATCTGCTAGGTCAAACTGCTGAGAAAAATTGAATTCATTAAATTTTTTCTTTAATTGATTAATAAAATCACTAATCGAAGAAGATTTAAGATTGTTAACATTCAAATATTTTACTAATTCAAAGTTTTTAGAAATATCATCAAATTTCCAGTCTTTTATTAAATTATCTTTTATTTTTATATCATCTATTTGTTTTATATAAAATATTCTTTGCTGATCATTAAGATCGGCAATATTATATGTATCAGATAAAATTATTTTTCTAAAATGGTCTTTATCATTATTAAAAAAGTATAATAAAGAATCATCGATTAAATAATATTTTTCAATAATATTATAATATTTTCTCACATATTGCTGATCAATATTCAACATTGGTAATATATTGACAATTTTTTGAATTTTATCTTTAACACTGATTTTTAATTTTGAACAAACACTTTCAAGCTCAGAAAAATTAATTTTTTCTAAAATGTTTTTTGCTACGTTTTGCAGTTCTGTAAAATCAGGTTCTCTATCATTAAGGAAATCATTTTCAGGAATAAGAGAATCAATTAATACTACATCTTTAGGAACTTTTGTTTCTCTATCAATATTGAAAAAAATTAGGCTTTTATCACTATTTGAGCTTGGTATGTTAACAAAAGAATCCTTCGTTATTCTTAAACTGTCATGATAAAAAATACTCGTTGGGTTATATACGATCAAAAAACCAAAATGATTAACTCTATAATCATAGAATTTTATTTCTCCAATAAAATCATATTTATCCATCTAGGGAATCTCCACAGGTGGAACAAGTTGGCATATCATATGGATCATTCATTTATTTCTCTAACAATTTTTCTCTTAATTACATGCACTCGTAAACATAGTCATAGATTGCTGATCTCTTATCATCAAATATTCGCTTATCATAGATTTCAGGAAGACCATCATTTAGAATCGTTTTAATCGTTACCTGCACTTCTGCCTTCTTTTCTTGTTTCTTACGCCAATCCAATGCTAGGATCCCTTCAACAAGTTTATCATGAAGGATTCTAGATACTGCTTTTACATCTTTCTTTTCTTTCGAACTTAATTCTGGCTCAGGTTTGGTTAGCAGATCAAACATAGCCAACTGCTTCTCATTATCAAGTTCTTCTCTGATGTACCGTTTCTCTTCTTCTTTCAACTGTTCTGCCAGCTCCATAAGACGCTTGAATATTTCATCGACTGTTTGCGCACCATCATTATACGCATCAATGAGTTGGTTTAGTTTTTCTTTGTATTCCAAACGTGCTTTATTTACCTGGATCATGTGATCAATCGTAGCAGATATAGAATTTTTAAATCCTTCTACATGAGTGCGTTTTTTCTTACTGGATTCAAACTTCTTCTTTAGTGTATCAAAATCAATCTGTGATAAGTCGTACAGATTGTCTTCATTATCTGTTACGGGTAATTCATAGCCTATGATGGATCGATCCAGTAAATCATCTACTTTGGCCATTACTTTGTCAATATCGACTTCAGGATCTAACGAATGTATCCCATGAACAAGTTTGCGGATATGGTATGCTCTTTCAGCGTAGGTCTTCTCTACTCTATTAGGCAGATAAGCTTTATACAGTTTTTTCACATGATTGGCTTGTTTTATGTATTCCTTCTTTACTTCGTCACTTTGTACAAGTGTATCCCGTGCTTCTTTAAATAACCTTAGCCGACTGCCCATATCTTCAGCAGCCCTAATCTGATCTATATCCACATCTAAGCCAGTTACATAGTCTATGAGACTATCTATAGATTTTATCAATTCGGCCTTTAATTTATCTTTGGATTGCACTGGATGATCGCCACCACCATCAGGTTCCCCATAGATGGATAATGCTTTTTCTAAATTCCTGAACAGGCCCACGTAATCAACAATTAAGCCGTTTACTTTTTCTTTAAAGACCCTATTGGCCCTGGCTATGGTCTGCATTAGGGTATGATTACGCATGGGTTTATCAATGTACATGGTGGAGCAGGAAGGCACATCAAAACCTGTGATCCACATTGCACAAACAAATACAATTCTAAATGGATCATCTGGATCCTTGAATTTTGATTCCAGGTCTTCTTTCAGCATCCGTTCACGGTGGGGTATAATATCGCCACCCTTGGCTTTTACATTGGCAATATCATTTTGAGATGATGACACCACTACAGCCATATCTGTTTCTGCATGATAATCGTATATGCTCTGAATAGCTGCTCTGTCTTCTGGAGCAACATTTGCAATCTGCTCTTTTAATTCTGCAAGGTATTTACTCCAATGTTTTTTCACCTTTTCATACATTCTTACTGCAGTAACCTTATCAATAGAGATGACCATGGCTTTGCCCCGATCCCCTCTGCTTGTAAAATGATCTACTAGATCTTCTGCTACTTTTTCCAGGCGATCATCACGGGTAATGATCTGGTACATTTGAGAGAATTTGCGTTCCAATTTTTCTTCCTGGGCATCATCCAAAGCTGCTTCATCTATAATTGCATTGAGTTCATCAGAGAAATAATCATTGCTAAGCTGTACTTCAGGGATACGATCTTCATAGTACAAAGGAACCGTAGCACCGTCTTCAATGGATTGGCTGAAATTGTAAATACTTACATAATCACCAAATACTTCCCTGGTCTTCTGCTGTTCTTCTGAAATAAGCGGTGTACCTGTAAACCCAAGAAAAGCTGCATTAGGCAATGCATTACGCATATTCATAGCCAAGAGATCATACTGGCTTCTATGGGCTTCATCAGTAATCACAATAATATTATCCCGTTCTGAAAGGACAGGATGCTCACTGCCGTCTTCTGTCTGGAACTTATGAATCAGAGTGAAGATGTAACGATGATCTTCTGATAACAGCTTCCTTAGACCTTTGGTAGATGTGGCCTGTACCTTGGCTTCATTAATGACTCCAGCATTCTGGAAATTCTTGTAAATCTGCTCATCCAGCTCTTTGCGATCGGTGATAATTACGAATGTCCAGTTGCCTGGAACCTTTCTTAATACCTTCTGGCAAAAGAAGACCATAGAGATACTTTTACCACTGCCCTGAGTGTGCCAGAATACGCCTAATTTGCCCTGATTCTCCTGCAGCTGACGCACAGCTGACATGGAGTTTTTTACCCCCAAATACTGGTGATTTTTAGAGACTATTTTTACCAGGCCACCCTGCATTTCAAGGAAGACAATAAAGTTTTCTACAATGTCTAGAAATCTTGGGTGTTGGCAAGTACCCTTGATGAGTGTATCTACATCTATTGCACCTGGTTCTTCTTCTGAGCTGATCTTTTTCCATTCAGCGAAATGCTCCCAGCCTGCTGTGATACTGCCTATCTTTGCTTCTATACCATTAGAAAGCATGCAGAAGCCATTGTAAGTAAGTAAGTGGGGAATCGTGTCCTTGTAGTCTCTTAGGTTATCATCATAAGCATGCTTAACGTTTACATGGGCTGCTTTTAGCTCCACAAATAGCAAGGGAATACCGTTTACAAAGCCAAGGAGATCTGGAATGCGATTGCCGAGATTACCCCTGATCTTCATCTGGGACACGATCAAGAAATGGTTATTGCTGGGCTTCTTCCAATCAATGATTTTGATGCGATCCGTCTGCTGCTCTCCATGATTATCCAGGTAAGTAACCTTGACCCCTTCTTTTAACGAAGAATATATCTCCCTATTAGCATTTACAGTCTGCATTACGGAGCGATCTTCTTTTAAGTATTGTACTGCCTGATCCAGTGCAGCTTGCGGTGCTTTGGGATTTAATGACTTTAACCTGGGTGTTAGATACTTTGTAAGGGCTACTTCTTCCAGATCCGATCTACCTAAAAAAGAAGCATGTTCTGATTCCTGTAAAGCATTGGCACATTCCCAGCCAAGATCATGAAACTGCAGCATACAAGCGTATTCCAGAGCATGCTCTGATAAGGGCAATGATTGATCTAAGAGATGCTGTATTTCGTCTCTAGTCATTGAGAATTGAAGTGTCTATATCCAGATCGGATACATCTCTTTTCCCTGAAATAAGTTTGGGTAATAATAGGCTTCTAGTTTTTTTTAAATTTTGATTTTTATGAACAAAATTAGAAATCTTTTGCAACATTGGATTTAATATTTGATCAAACTTAATAAGAATTTCAGTCCTAGGTATTATTACAGGCATATTCTTAAATACACTCCAGCCAATCACAGGCATTTTAGTGCCACCACTATGTTGTGATGCCCATTTTACTGTTGACTTTGAAAATAAATTTGAGAATAAATACATATTAGAAAAACCATCCCTATTTTCAATAACAAAAACTGAAGAATTTGTTATGCCATCATTGGGACAATAAACAACCTTATGAAAGTATGGCCTAATTGCACCAAACAAAATATTAGATTTCTTAAATATTATTCTTGCTGTAGTAATTTCATTGCTTTCTCCAAAATCAGATATAGAATTTGATTTTCTAGGGATTCTTGATAAATCTAACAATGGGAAATTAGAGTGTAGTTGATCATCATACTTATTTTTTACTAACCTAGCAATCATATCTAATTTACCTGCTTCCCACCCTTCTGGAATCATCCCTAAATCACTATCTATCATCTGATCATTCTCATGTCCAGGATACTTAAAATCCACAAACCATTCTTTGTAGATCCGCTGTGCCATTTCTTCTAGGATCTGGATGCGTCTGGTGTTGTTTTCGATTAGGTTGTCATAGGCAGAGAGTATTGCTACTATTTTCCTCTGATTAGATTTTTTGGGTAGGTTTATTACGAGATTTCTGACATTTTCTTTTGTTATGGTATTCGTTGCAACACCAATCGCAAAACTTTTTACATATTTCTCATTGGCTTTGAGATAGTAATATATATATCTCTGATTAGCATATTCTTGATCGACCCTAAGTAAGAAAAGATTCATGGCAAGAGATACTGGTCTTTTCAATTCAGGCATAAAGTATACGCTTCCAGCATTAGCTATCTTATTCATCAAGATATCTCCAGGATAGACTTTTGATTTTTTTAAGAAATCATATGCATGCTTATTGATGTATTTAAGATCAGACAAGAAATCATTTTGTTCGAAATTTTTTGTCCTGATCATCACAGCATATTCAGGTTTATCTAGTAAAGTAACATTCTCTTTTAATTTTTTATAAGAACCATTAGCATGATAATCCGTGAGTATAGACAAAAGATCTCCAAGTTTCTTTTCCTGCCAGTTATAATTCAAGATAACAATTCCAAAGTGTTTCTCTTTATTTGTTCTTCTAAAATTCTAGCTTCTTCGTTCAGCCTATCTAATTCTTCATTTAGCTCTGAAAGTCGATCATGAAAGTCCACACCATCATCTTCTTCATCGGCTACGCCAACATACCTACCAGGATTTAAGCTATATCCTTGCTCTACTATTTCAGATAAGGTAGTAACTTTACAGAGACCCTTTACATCTACATATTCACTATCAGGGAAGTGCTTATCCATAAGATCGGTACTACCAAGTTCTGATTCTGGATCATTACCACGATACAGCCTTACAATATTTGCCAAAAACTCCAGCTGACTAGGTTCAAAAGCACGATGAGCACGATCTACCTGGGTAAAAATCTCCCTGGCATCAATGAACAGTACTTTATCCTGCCTGTCTTCTGGTTTCCCTTTATCAAAGAACCATAAGGTAACTGGCAAGGTAACAGTATAGAAAAAATTAGAAGAGACAGAAACTATAACATCCACATTGCCACTGTCTATCATCTGCTTTCTGATCTCTAATTCGCTCAGCCTGGCGTCAGCTGCAGAATTAGCCATAACAAAGCCAGCCCTACCTTTGCTATTTAAAGCACTGTAGAAATTCTGGATCCATAGATAGTTAGCATTGTCTGGCTTAGGAATACCAAAAGGATAGCGTGGATCATCCTTAATATTCTCTTTCTTCACACCATCTACATTGAATGGTGGATTTGCGAGTACAAAGTCAAACTTGTCCAGACAATCAAAAGGATCTTCATAGTAGGTATTACCAGAGCGTATGTCTGCAGATAAACCATGTACAGCCATATTCATCTTAGCAAGCTTTAGGGTAGCAGTGGTTCTTTCCTGACCATAGATACTGATATCATCTACTGTCTTACCCTGGTGATCTTCAAGAAACTTTGCTGACTGAACAAACATACCACCAGATCCGCAAGCTGGATCATAGATCTTACCATGATAAGGCTCAATCACATGGACTAGCAGATTTACTAAAGATTCAGGAGTGTAAAACTCTCCACCACCCTGGCCTTCAGACATTGCAAACTTGCCTAAGAAATATTCATAAATACGGCCAAAGAAATCCACATCCAGATCGGACGGAATACTGTTGAAGGTGCGCAGAAGATCAGAGAGTAATGCACTTTCCATAGTATTATATGTTTTGGGAAGCACACCTTTCAGATCGGGATGAGCATCTTCTATTAAGCTCATGGCATCATTGATCCTGGCTCCAATATTTTCACCTTCAGGAAGATCAACTAACTCCGAGAAGCGAGCACCTTCAGGAAGGTACATAATGCCCTTAGCAATGTAGTCTTCAGGCCCTACAGATACTCTAGAATTAGGTGTATCACCCATTTCAGCCTGAGCCTTGGTAAAACGAGTATCAGCGTATTTAAGGAAGATTAAACCCAATACAGGAGTAGAATATTGTTGGGAGTTTAAATCTGAGTTTGCTCTTAAATTATCTGCTGCAGACCAT
>Ga0233449_1004083_pt1 | contig 10147 bp, 10 predicted proteins | sample SI_124_October20_FD_183012 | JGI IMG/M metagenome (GOLD analysis project Ga0233449, IMG submission 183012) | Seawater microbial communities from Saanich Inlet, British Columbia, Canada - SI_124_October2016_200_MG | ecosystem: Environmental > Aquatic > Marine > Inlet | place: Canada: British... | reverse complement strand
TCAACAACGTTATTCTCATCCATGGTGGCGTATCTCCATAAAGTTGGTTTGATGTGTTGCAACAACAAATCAACCAGATACGCCGCTTTCTTTCAAACGCTCAAACACCAGATTCGGTTATAGCTCTGTCGAAGGATGCTGGTGCCAAAATGATTTTTTGGTGCCAAGTTGGTGCCAATAGCCAGTGAAAACTAGTGCAAACCAGCGCAAACCAGTGATGAGTATTTGGCAGAAACCCAAGAAAGTTGTGTAATATCAATGCCCATTTTTCCAAAATCACTAGGTTCAAATCCTGTTCCCCCGACCACTAATCACCCGCCCTGTTCCGGATAGAGCAGGGCGGGTTTTTGTTTGCGGCCAATCTTCAATCTTCGTTCAGGAAATTAATTTGTCAGTCTCGAAACCGGTATTGGGCATTTTCTGTGCCATTGGTGTGATCTTCATCTGGTCGGGGTTTATTGTCTTTTCGCGCGCTGGTGTTATCACCAACCTGACGCCTTATGACATCACTGCCTTGCGCTTCATTGTTGCCGGATCGCTGGTGTTGCCATTCATCTGGTCGTGGTGGCCCCGTCAGTTGCCCCTGAGTGCGACAGTTATCATGGCCGTTTGTGGGCCAGGGGTTGTATATACCCTGCTGATGTATTTGGGTTTGACCGATGCCAGTGCAGCGTACGCCGGGGTATTTGCCAACGGATCGCTACCCGTTTTCACCACTTTACTGGCGATGGTTATCACCCGCGAAGTGCCGGGACGAAGCCAGTTCCTGGCGATTGCCATTATCGTCGCCGGTGGCGTTATTTCGGGGATTCCGGGTATGGCCACCGGTGGTGAAAATCTGGTTACAGGTATCTTACTATTCCTGTCGGCCTCGGCTTTGTTGTCAGTATATGTCTTTGGTGTGCGTTATTGGCAGATAACGCCTCGCCAGGCATTGGCACTTGTGACGATACCAAATGCCCTTGTGTTTCTACCGATCTGGTACTTTTTGATGCCGTCTGGCCTGGCTGAAACGGACCTCTCGACAATCATTTTCCAGGGGCTTTTTCAGGGTTTGGGGCCGGGTTTTCTGGCTGTCATTCTGTTTGCTGTTGCCGCCATTCATCTGGGACCAACACCAACTGCAGGCTTTGCCGCGGCCGTGCCCGCCAGTGCTTCTTTTATGGCCATGCCTGTGCTTGGTGAATATCCGACACCCATGGAATGGACAGGTATTGTGGTTGTCACGGCAGGCCTCGTTCTCTTGATCGTCCGGCGATAAGACCTTGCCACGTGCGGATTTTTCCTGTGGTCTGCCTCGCAATCCGCTGAAACGTCCCCATATCCTGAAAATGGCTTTTCTCCCGGGCCTCCCCCAAACAGGAAATAACCTGACATGCGCAAAGTGACCCGCCAGGCGTGAGCAAAAACCTTCCTGTCATATTCCTGTTTATCACGGTCATGATCGATTCCATGGGGATCGGTTTGATAATGCCGGTGATGCCGTCATTGATCATCGATCTGGGTGGGCACGATCTTAGTAACGCCGCAATCTGGGGCGGGTTCCTTGCTGCCATATTTTCTGTCATGCAGTTCGTCTGTGGCCCAACCGTTGGCAGCATCTCGGATCGCTTCGGGCGCAGACCTGTATTGCTGATTTCCCTGGCTGTGTTGTCCATTGATTATCTGATCATGGGCTTTGCACAATCCATGTGGATGCTGGTCCTGGCGCGTATCTTTGGCGGAATTACCTCGGCTACCCAGTCCACGGCCAATGCCTATATGGCAGATATCTCAACACCAGATAAAAAGGCCCAGAATTTTGGCCTGATGGGCGCCGCCTTCGGGGTTGGTTTTATTTTGGGGCCGGTAATGGGCGGTGTCCTGAGTGAGCTGGGGCCAAGGGCACCATTTTTTGCCGCAGCAGCGCTGGCTGCGATCAACACAGTCTTTGGCTTTTTCGTCTTGTCGGAAACAGTGACGGATGCCATTCGAAGACCGTTTCTATGGCGGCGTGCAAATCCCTTCGGCGCCTTCAAATATATCGGTAAACTTCCAGGTGTTACCCGGTTGTTGATCGTCTTTTTCTTCTACAATATTGCCTTTTTCGTCTACCCCAGTATCTGGGCCTATTACACCCAGGAAAGCTTCGGCTGGGATGCAACAATGGTGGGTGTGTCACTGGGGGCGTTTGGGCTCTCCATGGCCCTGGTTCAGGGGGGATTGATCCGCGTGGTCATTCCGCGGTTTGGTGAGCACAACACAGTTATTCTCGGGTACTCGATCACGATCGTGGCCTTTCTGGTTTATGCACTTGCGACCGAAGGCTGGCAGATATTCGCACTGGCACCGTTGACGTCCCTGGGCATCATCGGTGGACCTGCCTTGCAAGGCATTATGTCACGAGCGGCGAATGATGATCAGCAGGGTGAATTGCAAGGTGTACTCACAAGTGTTGGTGCTGTCGGTGCGGTCATAAGTCCTTTGTTGATGACCAACGTCTTCGGGTATTTTACGAGCCCGAATGCGCCGATCTATTTTCCGGGCGCACCCTTTTTCCTTGCCATGGCGCTGGTCGGGCTTTCTCTGGTAATATTTCTGGGGCGCAAGCGACTGCAGGCACCATCGACGAAAGCCAATACGACATAGAACATCCCGAGGTGATGACAGAGCCTGACGAAATTCATTTTGAACAGGGAAGCACAGCGTAATGACAGACATAAACATTCAGTTCACGTTGTTTTCTGCCTTTTATTCTCCTTTGATATCTGCCATTTCCGGCGGGTTCCTGAAAGCCGAAGGGTTGGAACCAAAGTGGTCGGTATCGCCCCCCGGCGTATCAGCGATTGCGGCGCTGGAGGATGGCTCTGCGCACGTTGTCCAGTCTGCCCTGAGCCAGGGATTTACAACGCTGGCCAATGGAGATGTCCCCACGGCGGTTCACTTCGCCCAGATAAACGAAATGGACGGATTTTTCCTGACCGCACGTGATGCAGATCCTGATTTTTCCTGGCAAAAACTGGAAGGGGCGGAAGTAGTCTTGTTCAAAGGTGGGCAGCCGTTGGCGATGTTCAAATATGCCTGTCACAAAGCCGGTATCGACTTTGACAAAATCAGGGTGATCAATGTTGGCGGGGCCGCAGACATGGACAAGGCCTTCCGGGATGGGCGGGGCCAATATGTCCAGCAGCAAGGTCCCTTTCCTCAGCAACTGGAAGCTGACGGCATTGGCCATATCGTGGCCCAGGTCGGTCCTCAGATCGGGCCTTGTGGCTTCTCCAGCCTTGCTGCGACACGGGAATGGTTACAAAGCGATATGGCGAAGGCCTTTACCCGCGCCTACGCAAAGACCCGGATATATATGAACGAAGCGACAGCTGCACAGATCGCCAGTGCTGAAAAAGAGTATTTTCCGTCAATTGATGAAAGTGTGCTGGAAAATTGTATTGCGACCTATCAAAAACTGGGCTGCTGGACACCTCATATTGAAATTACGCGACCAGCATATGAAGTCACCCTGGATGTCTTTGAATATGAAGGCAGCCTGAAAGAACGCTATGCCTGGGATCAGGTTTGCTGTGATCCGCCAATTTTGGATTAATCCAGGTCAAGAAATATGGTCAACACCGCGATATATCGTCGCGTTTTGTCTTTTGACGGTTTGCGGCAGGCTTTGGGGCGGGTAAACTCCGCCATCATTTACAGCAACAGTTTTTGACATGAACAGTACCGAGAATATTCTTCAGTCAGCGTCCCTGACTTCGGCCCGAAGTAATCAGCGCCAGATCGCCTTTTGGCTTTTGCTGATCTGCGCCATGATATTTGCCATGGTGGTCCTGGGTGGCGTGACCCGGTTGACCCATTCCGGTCTCTCGATGACGTCCTGGAAGCCAATTACGGGCTGGCTGCCTCCGCTGACGGAAGCAGCATGGATGGCTGAGTTTGAGCGGTACAAGACGTTCCCTGAATACCTCAAGGTGAACATGGGTATGGACCTGGACGGGTTCAAATCCATCTTCTGGTTTGAGTTTTCTCACAGGGTGCTTGGGCGCACCGTTGGCATTGTTTATTTGCTGCCATTTCTCTATTTCCTCTTCCGCGGCAAGGTCGAACAGGGCCTTGGTCCGAAACTCTGGATTATGTTCGTTCTGGGGGGCCTGCAGGGTGCCCTGGGCTGGTGGATGGTTGCCAGTGGCCTGGTAGATCATCCGGATGTCAGTCAATACCGCCTGACGGCTCACCTGGGCCTGGCGGTTGTGATCTATGCTTATGGATTATGGATAGCCATGGGATTGCTGGTCCCGGCGTCTACCCACCATCGCGAACGTGTCGACAAGCTGTATCGATTTGCCCTGGTATTGGCAGGCGCGGTCTTTGTGGTGATGCTTTCCGGTGGCCTGGTGGCAGGCCTGGATGCAGGATTTGCCTATAACACCTTCCCGACCATGAACGGTCAGTGGATTCCCGATGGCATCCTGTCCATGACTCCGTGGTATGTAAACTTTGGCGAAAACACCATTACGGTGCAATTTGACCACCGTTGGCTGGCAACCCTGACAGGGGCTGCCGCGGTGTTGTACTGGTTTCGCACGATGTCTGTTGATCTCTCGCCAGGTGTGCAGGGGATGCAGCATTTGATGTTACTGGCCGTCCTGGGTCAGATCACTCTTGGAGTTGTGACCTTGCTGTATGTCATACCGGTGCCGCTTGCCGCAGCACACCAGGCAGGTGCCATGGTTCTACTGTCCACAGTTCTGGCTGCCGCTTATGCCTTGAAGGTTGAAAGCTGACCCGTGACTGACAAGTCTTCATCCGGCTATGTCACGGTATTTGTGACCGCAGCCAACAAGGATGAAGCCGAAGTTATTGCCCGGACCCTGGTTCAGGATCGGCTGGTTGCCTGTGCCAATGTCATGGACGTCGTGACGTCCTATTTTCGCTGGGAAGGTAAGGTCCAAACAGAAGATGAGGTCGTTCTGTTGGCTAAATCACGTTCAGCATTATTCCCGGACATCGAAGCCCGGGTGAAGGAATTACATTCCTACGACTGCCCATGCATCGTTGCCTGGCCCATTGAAGAGGGCAGTGCTGATTATCTGGCCTGGATAGAAGCAGAAACAAGTACCAGGTGATCTCTGACGCATAGCTGCCTTGCGCAGGTCGCAAGTGACTTTGGTCAAATGACCGGATAGTCTCGCCGCATGACCCGATTATCGACAAATCTGACCCTCACTTATTCGTGCCTGGCGCACGCCTACACGCACATGTTTATCCTGCTTTATGCCACCGTTGTTCTGGTGCTGGAGCGGGAATGGGGACTTACATTCTCTGAATTGCAATGGCTGTCCGTACCGGGGTTTGTCATGTTTGGCGTTGCAGCCTTGCCTGCAGGATGGCTGGGAGATAAATGGAGTTCACCCGGTATGATGGCGGTCATGTTCATCGGTCTCGGTGTGGCATCATTTGTCGTCGGATTGGCAGAGGGCACGACAGGAATTCTGATCGGCCTTACTCTGATCGGTACATTTGCCGCCATTTATCATCCAGTGGGCATCCCGTGGCTGATGAAAAATGCTGAAAACCCCAGCCGTTCCCTTGGGCTGAACGGTGTGTTCGGCAGTGGTGGAACCGCGATTGCAGCCATTACAGCAGGTGCCCTTGCAGATTACTGGACCTGGCGTGCGGCCTTTATGGTGCCGGGCACGATCAGTTTAATTACCGGCGTTGCTTTCCTCTGGTCCATGAAAGTCGGGCATATCGTTGAGGCCGAGCAAGACCGGAAGCCGCAGCCTCAGTCCAGCGCGGGTGATATGAAGCGCGCTTTCATGGTGCTGGCATTTACCGTCGTCTGCACCGGTATGATTTTCCAAAGCACGTCGGTCAGCTTGCCCAAAATATTCGACGAACGTCTGACGTCGTGGTTGACGGGTGACGGTGGGGACATCAGTGCCATCGGAATCGGTGGCTTTGTCAGCATCGCCTATGCCTGTGCGGCCTTCGCCCAGATCATCGGTGGTGAGTTGGCGGAGCGCTATAACCTGAAATGGGTGTATCTGCTGAGCCAACTGGTACAGGTACCGATCCTGTTGTTTGCCTGGGCAAGCCATAGCCCGGTATTGATCGTTCTGGCGGCATTGATGGTCAGCATGAACGTACTGGGACAACCAGCGGAGAATACCTTGCTGGGGCGCTACACACCGCTGGCCTGGCGGGCCCGTGTTTTCGGTGCCAAATTTGTTTTAACCCTGGGCATCAGTTCTCTCGGTGTGATGATGGTACCTGTCCTGCACAAGATGATGGGCAATCTGGATTTTCTGTTTATCATAATGGCCGGGTTTGCAGGAACAGCCGGCCTTGTTGCCATGTTGTTGCCGTCTCACAAGCAAAGCCCGGTTCAAGTCGCGGAACCAGCGGAATAAGATTGCCAGAAATTCGTTGAGCCCGGGCATGACGAAGAATGGCGATCAGTTTTTTTTCTTCTTCTTCATATTCTGCAATTGCGCCTTGAACTTTTCACAAGGGTCAATGTTCTCCAGGCGCGCCGTGAACCAGACGTAATCGAACGGAAAGCTGTCGCCATATTGTTCCGCATAGTCGTCAGGGACCTGGGCGTCTTCCTGTACTTCGATGAAGGCAACACTGGTAATTTTGGTGCCCGGTAATCGCAAGCGAAGGTAGCGGGGCACGGCGCGATCAGACCTGACATGACCTGAACCCGCAATTAAAACAGCGCTGGTACGGTCCTCCAGGCTTTGTATCAACGCATCCGCCAGAACAGCATCCCTGGCCCGTTGTACCTTGATCACGGATCCAAGATGCGCCTTCGGCATCATCTTGCAATGTGACATAAACAGATCATCTTCAAGGCGTCCGGTTTGTTCTTGGCTTAAGGGTACATCAAGTTTACTTCGGGCGAAAATATCAGCAGGCAAAGCCTCAAATCCCTGGCGCGCCAGTTTACGTGACCAGTTACGGGGGAAGTTGGCAGCGATTATGGGTGATCCGGCGGCGAATGCTGTATTGGCGATGGGGGCATACATATCCCAGGCTGGCCATCCGGTATCCTGCCATTGAACGGCTTCTCCCAGACCGCTCGCGTCCATGGGATTTGATTTCAGAAAAGCGTTCAGGGAGGTTTCCTGATCCCAATTCAACATTTCAAAGGCGACGGCCGGGCGTCTCCCGGCCTTGATCAGGGAACGCAGTATAGACGTCTGATGAATATGATGATCCGGGTTATCATGCTTTTCACCGAGCAAGACGAAAGTCGATTTTGATGCTGCGGTTATCAGGTCGTCGTAGTCGACAAATTGCCCGTTTGTTACAGCCCATATTTTGCCCGTCAAAGTGTGATTAACTTCCAGTGTCGCGCGGGGTAGTTGGGTCTGGCAGGCCGACAGCAACAGAACTGCAGCGACGATAAACTGTTTCACAATGTCAGCCTCAGGAAAATCCAGAACACGGTCATCATCTGCGCCAGGTTGATCAGAACGCTCACTCGATGCAGTTTTGAAAATCGGGCAGCACCAACTGGGTCTCCATCATCCCGGGCATCCCTTGCGCGATTAATGATCGGCAACAGAAACATCTTGATGACCACAAACAGGACGGCCATGCCCGCCAATACGGCGGCTTCCATGCGGTACCAGATTGGTAATGCAGACAGCACAGCGAGAATCGCCATCACCTGGTAATAGATGGGGAAAACATCGCGCAGGAATTCGGCCGCAACAGGCCGCTCCAGCTTGGCGAATACCAGTGGCGTCATGAATACGGCATAGAAAACCATGCCGCCAAGCAGCAACGCTGTGAATGTCAGTGCAGCAGAATGAAGGGTTAATCCGTCCATGCGTTTATCTTAAGCTCAATATTCAGAATTCTCAGATAAAACTGAAAACCAGATATACGCAGAGGAAAATAGTCACTAACAGGACCATGTTACCCGTTGTCCACGTACGCGCCATGCTGCCTTCTGGGCCGTGGTGGTGCCAGACATAATCCAGGATGCTGTTCAGGCCACTCAAGGTACGTTCCCGGATGGCTTTATCAGTCGAGCCGATGAACGATCCAACCCGATCTATGATCGCGGTGGCGAAGCGGCGATAAAACCAGTCCGTATCCAGTGATATGGTCAACGTGCGTTTCATCATTGGCAGCATCAGGAAGAAAGCCAGTCCGGCAAAAAGCAGCAGTTGCAGGGCGTTCAGAAGATGCGCATCTGTATAGGGTTCGTAATCCACGGCGAAGGGCAGCAGGGCATATAAATACTCCGGCCAGACACCCAGGCCGATGCAGAAAGCGGAAAACAGAATCATGGCAAAGCGCATATTCCACGGTGGGTCCTTGGGACGCAGACCTGAATCTTTCTGGAAGAAGACAAACCACGGAAACTTGATCCCGGCATGCAGGAACACACCGGCAGACGCTGCCATCAGACAGAACCATAGCAAGGCCAGATGTTCATTGGCGGCAGCCTGGTTGATCATGGACTTACTGACAAAGCCTGATGTCCACGGGAACGACGAGATCGCAAGCGCACCTATGGTGCCGCACAACGTCGTCAACGGCATACTCTGGAACAATCCCCCCAGATCAGTACATTTTCGCTTGCCCGTCATATAGAGAACCGAACCTGCCGACATCAACAACAATGCTTTGTAGATGATGTGGGCGAAGGCATGTGCTGCCGCGCCATTCAGTGCCATTTCAGTGCCAATGCCAATGCCTGTCACCATGAAACCAACCTGGTTAACAATACTGTAGGCCAGGATGCGGCGCATGTCGTTTTCCAAAAGAGCCATGGTGATGCCATAGAAAATCATGAATACGCCGACGTAAATCAACAGCTCCGTGCCGGGAAATGTCCGGATCAGAACATAGACGGCAGCCTTGGTCGTAAAGGCCGATAGAAAAACAGTCCCACTCCATGATGCTTCGGGGTAGGCATCCGCCAGCCATGCCGACAGGGGCGGGGCTGCGGCATTCACAAGGACACCAGCCAGGATGAATGCGGTTGCTGCTGTGTCCGGCTTCATTTCCGTCAGCACCACACCGCCGGTGTCAAAGACGTAGAGGAAAATCCCCGTCAGCATCAAGGCACCGCCGAACATATGGACCATGAAATAACGCATGGCTGCCTTGGTGGCCTGTGGTGTGTCTGCGGATAACAGCACAATGGTTGATCCCAGGGCCATGATTTCCCAGAACACAAACAGCGTAATCAGGTCACCGGCAAAGGCGACACCAACGGCACTCCCTGCATAGGTGAAGGCCGCGGACAATTCCAGAACGCGTTTCTGGTTCAAGGCAAACAGGCCCCCGGCAAAAGCCATCAGCGAAAAGATCAAGGCAAACAGACGTCCAAGTGCATCGACATTGACGGTAATAATCTCGTACCCCATCAGGGTTAGGGCAGGCGACGCACCTTCGGGCATATGCCAGACCTGCCAGATCGTCAGCAGGGGCAGCGCCAGAACCAGCAAAGGACGCAGGAAGGGACCAACGACCGGTAACAGAAAGGCGCCGAAAATCAGAATCAGGCCGGGTGGGAGACTACTGATCATCATAGTAGGTATCCTTCCGGCCAATAAATTTACCAAGGAATTTTGCGACCAGAACCATGGCGATGCAGGTCAGCAATCCGTACCAGGCGTGAAACCCAAAAGTGCCATCAATGCCGAAGTGAGGATGTGGTGTCAGATAAATGTCGGCGTAAACCAGAACGGCCAGAACAGCCAGGCCGACAATCCAAAGAACCTTGATCGTGCCTTTGCGGACCAGCCAGTGCAGTTTGGCCGCTGGGGCTGCAGATGTTTCAGACGCGGAGCCATCTGCTTTGGGTGTTTCAGGTTTTGCTGGTGTTTCAGTCATGACATCAATTCACCGGTGCAACGATAAGGCTGGCAAGATGGTGCAGCGGGTCTGGAAACAGGAACAAGGCAATGCAGCCCAGGGCCGTAAAGGACAAGGCTGCAACGCTGAGTGCAGGTGCTTCCTTGAAGACAGGCTTACCATCATTTTGGGGGTCAGGCGTGTTGAAAAAGGCGTAAATGGAAACGGGTAGCAAATAGCCGATAGACAGAAGGGAGCTCAGCATCAAGACGCCGATCATAGCAACTTCACCGGCCTCCAATGCAGCCATACCCAGCATCCATTTGGACCAGAGGCC
>Ga0233449_1004080_pt1 | contig 10149 bp, 8 predicted proteins | sample SI_124_October20_FD_183012 | JGI IMG/M metagenome (GOLD analysis project Ga0233449, IMG submission 183012) | Seawater microbial communities from Saanich Inlet, British Columbia, Canada - SI_124_October2016_200_MG | ecosystem: Environmental > Aquatic > Marine > Inlet | place: Canada: British... | reverse complement strand
ATTGAGATTTATCTTCCTGAAGAGCATGGAGGACTACTACTAGTGGAGGAAGAAGATTGTGTCGACAATTGGTCATTTTTCCACACAGTTGGCGATGATTCACCAAATTCAGGTACATATAGAGTTCAGGCACGCAATGCCGATTCAGCGGGTAGCCTATTCAATGCTGATGATGAATTAATGATATCAATTGATGTGAAGATAACCGCCATTTGCAAAGGGTCAGCAGGTGGGACAGGACTCAATGAAGATGATGAATTGTATGCAGCCGTCTATGTTTATTGGCAAGGCTATTATGGTTATGTCACTGAAGTAAGCGAGGAATGAAATTAACACCTTCAGTAAAGGGTCGATGATGAAGTGCAGGGAGCAGATTCTTGATGTTTGAATCCTGCTTTGATTGAATCGTAATGTAGAGTGATAAGCAAGTGCAGGGAGCAGATTCTTGATGTTTGAATCCTGCTTTGATTGAATCGTAATGTAGAGTGATAAGCAAGTGCAGGGAGCAGGATTCGAACCTGCGAAACAGTATGTACTGGGACCTAAACCCAGCGCCTTTGACCAAGCTTGGCAATCCCTGCTTATCCGTGGCGGTAGCACTATTGCTTTTGAGGCTTAGTATTTGGAATGAAGTTTGATTGCTACACATATATCAATATCAAGGCGAAAAGTCTTTGCTATTTTTCAATGAAAAGAATAACTTTCTTTGATTCAATATTGTAGTAATCTTGTATTACGGCAATAAATAACTACCCTACAAAGGGACATTTTTGTTATTCTACATAGGGAACACATATGACGGAGTGGGTTGAGGCGGGAGATGGTGAGGGCATGGCACACATAGGCATACTCGGTTTAGGTAATTGGGGTACCGCACTTGCAAATCTTTGGCTTAAGGACGGCCATAACGTCATCGGCTGGACCATTGAAGAAGAAGTCCACCACTCAATCACAATGGAAAGTATCAACAAAAAATATCTCCCTGATATTGTCTTAGAGGGTCTGACTTCAACCATGCATATTGAAGATGTCATGGCTGTTTCTGAAATTATTATTTTGGCTTTACCTTCAAGCGTAATTCTCAAAGTGTTTGAAGATGTATTACCTCATATTCGTCCTTCACATGTTTTGCTCGATCTCGCCAAAGGTCTAGCGCCAGGAAAGCGATTAATTTCGGAAGCGCTTCAATCGCGTCTTAATGAAGAAAGCAAGGGCAATGCCATTGCAGTTCTTACTGGCCCTACAATTGCTCCAGAAGTTGCCAGCGGCACTCTAACCACTGCTCTTGTTGCATCTCATGACCGTAGTGTCGCTGAGCGGCTAGTCACAACTTTATCCGCCCCCACCCTTATTTTACATCCTGCAAACGACCCTATTGGGGCTGAATTATGGGGGGCTTTCAAGAATGTGGTTGCCCTTGCTTGTGGGTTGGTTGATGGGTTAAAGATGGTCGGTACTTTAGGAGGAGACAATCTCAAGGCTGCAATTTTCACAGCAGGTTTTCGCGAGGGCTGCTTACTTCTCCCTCAACTCGGTGCTAAAGGAGAAACTGCATTTGGACCAGCCGGTTTAGGTGATTTGTTCGTGACTGCTACTAGCCCGCATGGAAGAAATCGTCGTATGGGCGAGAAACTCGGTACAGGAATAACTCTACAACAAGCATTGGATGAAATGGTAATGGTTGCTGAAGGTGTGCGTGCAGCCCGAATGTTTACCGACAGAGGAAACGAAATGGGCTTAGAAATACCTTTTGTTAAGGCGGTCAACACCCTCCTCGATGGAGATCTACTCCCCGATGATTGTGTAAAACGCATTGTTTCACTAAGTTAATTAATACTTAGTTTTTCATTAAGAAAAGCTTTGGATTCATTCAGCAGCAATATGGATATTGCCTTCTGAATATGTCATATGAATACGCTTTGGGATTTTACGAGTCAATGCAGATAATGCTTCATAGACTTCATCATTATTTACTTTGAATGCCTTTGCTGCTTTCTTTGTTGACCAAGCAACATTTTCAAAATCGGATTGCTTAATCCATTCAAAAAGCCTAGCCTCAAATTCACTAAGTTCCTCTGCCATCTTGCTGCCCCACCCATCGCACAGGCTACCAGTTGATGAGGTCTGCGGATGCAATGTTATTCCATTGCCAACATTTCCTATTGCAGTTCAAGGTGTTCAATCCACTGCATTACCACTGCCTCCGACCAAATATCACCGATTGAAAACGCAAGTTTGACTATCGTCAAAGTATGAACAATCCCCCCCATCTCGCTCATGTGAACTGTAAGAACCTCAAGAACTTCAGTACCGGGCATCAAGGAATCATAGGTCACATACTGCCTACTCGCCACCAAACTCTCCTCTATACCCCTCTCTTCCGACTTGTAGGTGTGTTCTCCCTCAGAGGGAATTTCCACTAACTCAAACCTTTCAGGATCAAATGCTCCAGCCAAAATAGTCTCTTGGCTCATTCTTTCAACTGCCATTTTCAAGCGCTTATCATCTGCCCCTGTAATTTCAATTATTTTCGCCGTTAATTCTTCGGCCAAGTATGAATGTGCAACTCCGGGAATCCTTGTAGTAGTATGGGAAATAACCATTATTTCCGGCTCATGGCTAAGCCAAAGATATACTTCAGACGAAGGCCATAGTGGCGCATCTGAATTTTCTTTGGCAAATGGCTCACCCCATTCAACAGGCCCATTTGGTTGGCTGACAGGTAATGCTGCAGAGATAATTATTGTTGCCAAAATTATTGAAATTGCCATAATTCGTGATTCCTTGTAATTCGTCCAATTCGCTCTACCTTCTTTACTGCAAAAACCGATGATTATTGCAATTGGTCCCCACGCCAGAATCCCGAGCGGTAATAGTGCAAGAAGGGGCGCTGAAATGGTGATTTTGGCAAATCCCCCGCCAAATGCATTCTCCAAACTACTGAAAAGTTTTTCATCTTTAGAAAAAACACCTTCTTCATTCTGTAAAGAATACTTAAGCCAAAAGTGAGAATAAACAATGAATCCAAGTGGAGGGAGAATAAGAATCCCCAATCCGCCCCAATGGCTCATATTAGGTAGCAGGCCTTCACCTCCTATTGGTCTGTCGGCAATAATGAAGAAAAAATGCTTAGTTAAGGTGAGCATTGACAAAGGCGAAGATGCTGGGTCGGCCATGGGCGGGGAAGTTGGTGAAAGCCAAAGCAAGGTTTCCCGCAACCCTTTGCTTCACCTGCATGGAATTGGTTTTCGTTACCGAATTCCACCGCAAAACCCAATTCTCTTTTGGCGGCACCGTTTTGGCCCAGGTGTACACGATATTGACCTCCAATTAGAATCTGGGCAAATTGTTGGACTTGTCGGTCCTAATGGAGCAGGTAAGACTACATTAATGGAAATTCTCGTAGGAATAATCCCTCCTTCCTCTGGACAGATATTGATTGCTGGTCATATTGCTTTGTCAGCAGGCGAATTACCTCGCGGCAACTCCCAAATTGGCTTCATGCCAGAACAAGTTCGCTGGTCAGGGCCAGGCACCCCTCGTTCAGCATTAACTTGGGTCTCAACTCTTAGGGGAAGCCAATCTGATGTGCAAAAACTCCTCAATCTTGTTGGGCTAAAAAATCGCGCTGACGACCCCTTGGATAATCTCTCACAGGGAATGCGTCAACGCCTATCTTTGGCTTGTGCCCTCCTCGGCGAGCCACAAATCTTAATTTTGGATGAACCAATGAACGGCCTAGATCCTGTTGCCCAAACCGCATTTCGAAATCTTTTACATCAACTCGCCAAAAAGGGTCATACAATTCTAGTTTCAAGTCATATGTTAGCTGAATTGGAAGGTTTTGTAGACAGGATTGTAGTAATGCATAGAGGGCAAATCATTGCAAAAGGTACTATGAATGAACTTGAGGAATCGCTTGAACTTGGAATAAAATATAAGTTCAAAGGAATAGGTAAACTTCCTGAAAAAATCCTAAGCAACTACCTTTCTCATATTGAGCCACAAGATTGCCCCGATGATGAATGGGCTATCACTGCCAGCCTTTCTCAGCCGCATAATAGTAAGAATTCAATGTACAAAAACCAAAATATGTTAATCTCAAAAATGGTTGAAGAATTGTCAATATCAGGAGCCCCACCTTATCTTGTTGAAGTTTCGCATCATAACTTGTCATCAATCCTTGCTGCCGCAACCGGAATGGAATCATCCGAAATTGGCCTTGAGTTGGATGAGCATGTAATGATTCCTTTAGCGTTGAAATCTAGTCCGACTTCTTCTGACAACGGAGGTGAAGAAGAATGACTTCAAAACTAAGCAAAAACCCTTCCTCCCCCCTCACTACTCCGCTTACTCCGCCAATGCGTATGCAAAGGCTGATGGCTATGGTTGGACAGTACCTCAAATTACACTTTTTTACAACTCGAAGCATGGTGCTATGGCCTGTGCTTGCCCTGTTTATTCTCGGTTCTTGTTGGGGCCTTTCAGACCCTGAAGCAATTCTCCCAGGCGGGATAAATGCAGACACCCCTTTTGAAGTATTATTCATTGCTTCTGGTTTCATCCTACTATCGGCAACTCTCGGAGTTGTACTGGTCGGATTTGATGGAATTTCTCGAAAACGTTCATCAGGTGCATTAGCAATTGAACTGTCACAGACAACCCACCGCCAAGATTACGGATTGGCATTATTATTGGGGACATGGGGGGTAATCGCAATACCTACTCTTCTATTATCCTGTATTGGCATTACACTCATTTTTGTTCAGATGGGTTTGTGGCCCAGTGTTGCTGAAATCTCCCTCTATCTGTTAGCAACATCACTCGTCCTTCTTTGGTATGCAGCAATACAACTGTTAGCATCTTCTTGGGCCGAGGACATGGGTAGTGCAATTGCAATTGGCATAGGGACATGGCTAGTTTTCACCCTCATGTGGGTACTTGTCACAGTAGTCGTTGCAGGACTTCTCGGCGTTGATGTAAGCGATACTTCAAACGACTCCTATCTGCAGTTGACAACATTAGTTGACTTATTCAGCCCTAATGGCGTTTATCAAATGCTACTTGAATTACAATTGCAAGGGGATTTAGGCGGGCGTACTGTAAACTCATTTCAGACTTGGATTGCGGCTCTTGCTTGGACTGTTTTGCCGATTTGGTTGTATCTAAGGCGACTTTGCCGAATCTAGCTCTTGCAATTTATCTTTTTGATGTAATTGTTGATACTAAGTGTTCTCAAGCCGAAACACCTTTTGCTAAGCAGGGTTGTCGCAGGCATATGGGAAGTAATATTTCGCGCAATATGACCGCAGGCCTCGGATTATTTTTGACCTTGCTAATGTTAGCCTCAACAATCAACATCACCCAACTTTCTTCTCCTCTTGAAGTTGAAGAAACAGGTGGCCGGCAAGCAATGGAAGTTGATTGTTCAAACTACACTTTTGAAGAGTTATTTATCTATGACCATGCATTGTACTCCCTTTCATTTGATTCTGACTGGCAAACCGCATGGCTTGAAGCAAGGGCTTGGGTTAACGGAAGCAATTCGGCAGAATTACGAACAAATCTAGATGGTCTTCTCGATGGCGTTCCAGGCGGAAATAATTCTTGGCTCTCAACCGATGAGAGAGAGGCAGTTCGTGAGGTAGGGCCAGATTGTGTTGGTGACATGGCTACACGGATTGGCATTAGAGAAGGTGTGCCACATCGTGATTCTTCAGCCGATTCAACGGGAATAGATTGGAATGATTTAGAATGGTATTCCAATGGAATCGTTTTGGATGAAGTTAATCTTATTCCGACAGGACACTCTCAAGAAAGGTCATGTCAAAACCTTGGCAGTAGCCCTGATTGTAAAGAAGTACCAGTTTCAATTACCGACAATATGGAATTATTGATTGAAGAAAAAGCAGGTGAAGATAAGAATATTGATTTCAACAAATTGCCCAATAATGGTCAATCAAATTTCACACTGGCGATTAATACTACCAATATGACTAGTACTACATTTCAAATAACATTCCCTGCAATCAATGGCCTTAGAATTTCTGCTTGGGAAGTTTCCGAAGACGGTGTCGCAATCCAGTCAACATCTGAACCCAATGCAATAGTTAGTGAAGAGGGGGCGCTCACAGTAATTTGGGAAAATACCTACGATTCGACCGATTGGCCGATGGTTCAGGAGTTATTCATTGACTTTACAACCTATATTCCAGATACCAATGACCCGCCTGTGTGGGCAACCTCCGCCCCGACCAATGGCACTCTAATACCATTCGTAAATGAAGGTTCAGAGACAATTCTTCTTACTGCCTCACAAATGTCAAGCATGGCTATTGATGACGACCCAGTAAGTATTTCTTGTGAAGGGCCAACTGGATGGATATTTTCTATATCATTAGATGAAGATTTAATGGTAACTCCAAATGGTGAAAGTGCAGATGTAACTTGCGTTGCAGTTGACAAATATTATGTTGAAAGTGATAGTCGTACATGGAAAGTAGCACAACCCTTTTCCTTATCTGCAACAACAATTGAAGATATTGATTCTATTGATATCACAATTGAACCAAGTTCCTATGTTTCAGGACTTGACATTACGATGAGTGGTGTACAAGATGGACGTTCAAGTACGGCAGTTTCCGAATCCGGTATTTCTTCTTCAACAATGAAAACATTAACTTTAGCAGGTCTTTCACCTGGTGATTTCACATTAGCCGTTTCTTCTACTGCGAGTGGGATGCTAGATTGGAGTGCAAACTTTGACATTGGTCTTTCCAAGTTGAGCCAACCTCCAGTGGTTACTCTAACTCAAACTCTTGCCGGTGAAAATGGCACATGGGACTCCAGTGGATACACTTATTCAATTTCAGGTACTTTCTATGATGTAGATGGAGAAGCGGTTAGTTTTGTTTTGAGTGTTTGTGGCTTGGATTCACAGAATATTAACCAACAAGGAGCAAATTGGGATACTGACGTGCATGTTGCTGGATGTACTGACCATTCTGCATATTTAGTCACTCTAACCGCTACTGACGAAAGTGGCACTTCTTCTATACTTGAAGTCAATGTTCTCCCGCCAGGAGCATCTCCTACTGACAATAGTGGTGGTTCAAACACATCTCCACCCGAAGCCGAAGGAGGGCTTCCTGCTCCGGGTATAGGCATTACAATCACCGGTCTTCTTGGAGCAGTACTATTCTTCTCTCGCCGCGAATAATAATTAACATATTGCAATAAATTGCAACCGGCGGTTTGAAACGAGAGAGGCCGGCCGCAAGTATTGGAGGACTACTATGTTCAAGGGCCAAGTTGAGAGACCAAGCCACGAAGGTGGATTATTAGTTGCCTTTACAGGTTCAGCACCTGCCTTGGGCTCACACATCGTGGATGAGGGAGATAATTGGGTCGGTAAAGTTGACAGTGTTATTGGGCATATCAGCAACCCCATGATTCATCTTGTTTCTCTTGGACGTGGAGTAACTCCTGAGGATATGGTCGGAAAGGATGTAAAAATCCGTCCGCGAAATGAACGCCAAGATAGCAACTACAGTACTGACCGCAGAGGTGACTCTCGTGGTAGTGATAGACGTAATAGTGAAAGAGGCGAACGCAGATTCAATGACCGTGGTGGTGACCGTAGAGGTAACGACCGTAGTAGAGGAAATGACCGTAGGTCTGATGGCCGAGGCGGTAGAGATTCCAATCAAAATGGTGGTGACTGGATTTGTCCACGTTGTAAAAATGACAATTTTGCCCGCCGCACAATTTGTAATCGTTGTGAAGCAATCCGTCCAGAAGGAATGGGCAGCGATGGTGGAGACCGCCGTGGCGGCGACAGACGCGATAGTGGAAGAGGTGATCGTAGATTCAATGACCGTGGTGGAGACCGAAGAGGTGGCGACCGTGGAGGAAACCGAGGTGGCAGAGATTCCAATGACGGAGACTGGATTTGTCCTCGTTGTAAAAATGACAATTTTGCCCGAAGGACAGAATGTAACCGGTGCGAAGCCCCACGCCCAGGCGGCGGTGCAAGTAGAGGTGGCGACCGCAGAGGTGGCGACCGTGGTGGAAGTAGAGATTTCAGAGACCGGGGTGGAAACCGAGGTGGCGATCGCAGAGGTGGCGACCGTGGTGGAAGTAGAGATTTCAGAGACCGGGGTGGAAACCGAGGTGGAGACCGCAGAGATAGCCGAAACCAAGATGGCGGTGGAAATACCGATGTGAAACCTGGCGATTGGGAATGTCCAAAGTGCAAAAATAATAATTTTGCTCGCCGAGATGAATGTAATCGTTGTGAATCTCCACGCCCTGGCGGCGGTGGAAGAGGTGGAAACCGAGGCGGTGACCGTAGAGGTGGTGACCGTGGCGGAAGTAGAGATTTCAGAGACCGAGGTGACCGTGGTGGCGACCGTAGAGGTGGAGACCGTGGAGGAAACCGTGGTGGCGACCGTAGAGGTGGAGACCGTGGTGGAAACCGGGGCGGCGACCGTAGAGGCGGAGACCGTGGTGGCGACCGTAGAGGTGGAGACCGTGGCGGAAGAAGAGATTTCAGAGACCGAGGTGGTGACCGAGGTGGTGACCGAGGTGGAAGTGAGCGTAAATTCAGTGAACGACCAAGTGGCGAAAATAGAAAACCCCGCCCTCAACGCGAAAAAGATACCCGTCGTAGTGGTGGAGACAATACACAAAAAAAGAGCCCTCATCATTTTAGAAATAGAATGCCAGATAACCCATTCAAGCCCCGTAATAATGACGATTGAGGTGAGTAAATGAGCAAGGTTGACCGAGCCGAAGAGCATTATCTGGATGCATTAGAGGCTATGGATGATGGCGATATTGAAGGTGCAAAATCTTGCGCGAGAAAGGCTACAAAATCCGACTCTCAACATGCAGAAGCATGGTGGCTGATTTCAGGCCTAGAACTTCCAAAGGATAACCCTCCAAATCTAATTCAAGCATCTCGTAGCCTTTCTGCCTGCCGAAAAGCGATTGCGCTTGAGCCAAGCAATAATGATGCATGGGTAAGGGGGGGACAATTACTCGCTGATGAATTGGGTATGTATGAAGAGGCTTTGATTTGGTGGCAAAATCGCCGTGAACTAGTTCCTTATGACCCAGTTGCAGTGATTGAACAATCGGCATTATTGGCAGATATGGGCCTTTACGGTAAGGCCTCAGTTCACTTGAAGCAAATTTTTGACCTCGATCTCGAAGTATCTCCTAAACAATACCAAAGAATTGCTCGTCTGCATAGCACAATGTCTAAAGCAGCCGAACAAGATCCTATTGAGCACTTTAAGCCGTGGGAGAAACGTCACCCAGGGTGGTCAATGATAGAATTTCGGAAAAATAAAAACCCCGTAAGTGAATCTCTAATTTTTTTACTAGTAACTTCACCGTTTTTAGTCATGGAAATGTGGTTAGCAAATAGTCTTAACAATGCTGGTTTTTTTGGCTTTTGCTTAACTTCTTTGGTAGTATTATTTACTGTAATGACCGGTATGCGCTTCTCAAGAAAATTATTCCACCGCGTAAACAAACCTGCATTTGATTTGGTTAGAGCCCAGGACATTGAGACAACTTCTGGTTGCGTAGTAATTCCAGAGGAAATTCGTACCAGCAAAATGTACATGTCTATTCTTTCCCGACGAACAAAAGCTTTCCAAGAGCGAACTCTTTCAATAGTTGATGAAGGAAGGGTATTGGCAAAAGGTTGGACACCCTCCATTCCAAATCTTGAAGTTGAAATAATTGATTCCGAGGAGAACATTGATGAAGATGATATCGATGTTCCTGGTTTTGAAGAAGAGTAACTTACCCTTCCAAACTAATTATCTTCCAAGAGTAAACTAATTTCCTTCTCCTTCCTATAGACTTTCAACTATGCTTTGCGCCTTCTTATAGTACTTTCAACTATGCTTTGCATAGTCAAAGTTTACACTCTTGTATTTGCATGGCAATTTACAAAGCGTTTGTAGATGTAAAGATATTACTTACTACGGCTGCTGTTGTTGCTGCTGGAAATGCCCGGCATATTGCTGAGCATAAGCCCTCGCAGTTTGCTCGGGATATCCTTGAGCAATGAGTTGTTGCACATATGCTTCCATTGGGTCCATTTGAGCAACTCCGCCATAGCCAGCATCCATT
>Ga0233449_1004065_pt1 | contig 10195 bp, 10 predicted proteins | sample SI_124_October20_FD_183012 | JGI IMG/M metagenome (GOLD analysis project Ga0233449, IMG submission 183012) | Seawater microbial communities from Saanich Inlet, British Columbia, Canada - SI_124_October2016_200_MG | ecosystem: Environmental > Aquatic > Marine > Inlet | place: Canada: British... | reverse complement strand
TCGCAGACAAGGCCTTGTAGCTTTAAGCAAAATGCAAATTGAAGATCGTTTCCTTAAAAAAGCATGTGGCCTGATATCAGACGGTGCCAAAGAAGATGTTATACGGGACGCACTTAATATTGAAATTGAGTCAATGAAACAAAGGCATGCTATACAGCAAGATGTTTTTGTTAAAATGGCAGCATTCGCACCGGCATTTGGAATGATAGGTACACTGATTGGTCTTGTGCAAATGCTGCAAAATTTAAGTGATCCATCTTCAGTAGGGCCTTCTATGGCAGTGGCTTTGCTAACCACTTTTTATGGTAGTTTTTTTGCATTTATGATTTGTACTCCTATAGCGGGCAAATTGAAATCTAGGACAGGATCAGAAGTTATGAACCTTGAGATTATGTTTGAGGGAGCAGCATCTATCGTACAAGAAAATAACCCTATGATAGTCTACGAAAAACTCTCTTCATACATCCCATCAAATTCACGTCGCGCCATGGCAGAAAAGAAACGTAATTAACAAGGTCTACTAGTTAGTAATAAAAATAAATTTTTAATGGTCATTAAAAATGCGTGAAAGCGTGGCATTGCTCAAAGAGCAACTCCGAATGCAGGGGAAGGAAGTGCAAAAGCTTAATGCTGAGAAAGCAAAGCATGATGCCAAGATTCAGCACGTTCTTAAAATTAGCCAAGAAAAAATTGAAGACCTCAAAATAACCGTCACTGAGAAAGAAGCGGAAACAAAGGCCGTTCATACCTCGATAAAAGCAGGTGTTTATACTGAAGGTACCACTGAAAAAGACCAACAAATTATAGATGATCTTCAAGAAAGCAATGAAGAAGACAAACAAATCATAACAAAACTTCAAGAAAGTTTGGATCAATCCAAAAAAGAAAACGATAAGCTCGCAGACGATTTAAAAAAAGCAGAAAAAAATAAATCTGAGGCTCTAGCTCTAGGCAGAAAAAAAACTGCAGAACCCAAAGATACAAAAATTGCCATGGCTCTTAAAAAGTTAAAATATCAAAACGAGGATCTTCAAAGTCGAATACAAAACCAAGGGTCGCGAACAATAATAGATGACAAAGAAAAAGAAATTCTAACCCTAGAATTAAAAAAGCTACGAGAGAAACCTGATCCAACCAAAGAATTTAAAGCCAAAATAAAACAGCAGGAAAAAAAACAAAAAAAAAGCATTGAATCCTTACAAAACAAGATTGATGAGAAAACTGAGCTTATCAAGTCCTTTGAAAAAATTATTTATGATGCGCAAGAGGGAGATGATTCTAAATTACCATCTGAGATTATCAAGGATCTTAAAACAAATATAGAAGCAATCGAACAAGAGAAAATAGAGCTTGATAAAAGCCTAAATGATTTAAAAAAAGATTTTAAAAAAAAACTGGATGAAAAAATAAAACAATTAGAAGAAGAATTTGGGGAGAGCAAAAAACAAGCTGCACCTAAAAAAGAAGATGTTGAAGAGGTTGAGGAAGGCGCTCCAGCCTGGATGGCTACCTTTTCAGATATGGTCACACTTATGTTGGTATTTTTTATCCTCATGTACGCAATAGCATCTAAAAATGTGCAAACTTTTAAGTCTGCTATTATTGGCGCTGAGGCGAAAAGTATCGGGGTGCTTGAAGCTCTTAACGCCGTAGAAGTTGAAGAATCCTTGAAGAAGTTGAAACCCGAACAATCTGATGATATATTATCAGGAATGAGTGAGATTGTTGAAGATACTGATATGACTGTCGATACCAGTGCTTCAAAGGTAGTGGTGAGAGTTCCTGGGGCAAGTTTGTTTAAACCAGGAGAGGCTGATTTACAGTTGGAGGCAAGATCCCTTCTAGATGCAGTGATTCGGGTAGTAAATAAACATCCTGAATATAAAATACATATTCAAGGACATACAGATGATGAATCAATATCCACAGAAAAGTTCCCAACCAATTGGGAGCTATCATCCTCACGAGCCACAGCCGTATTAAGATATTTTGTAGACAAGGGAGCAGAACCTGAACGAATGACTGCCACGGGATACGCAGACACCTTTCCCTTGGGAAGAAACGATACAGTTCCGGGTAGAGCTAAAAATAGGAGGGTAGAATTTGTTTTGGAAAAAGAAAACTAAAGATACTAGTACTAAGCTATTTAAAAACCCCACCATAACTCGGGGTGCATTTAGGGTATACCCTTCAAAAGAAAGGCCAATTTTACTTAAAATAGGCAGTACACCCCTAAGTGCCTCAGATATAAGTGCTAGCGGTGTATCTTTTCCCAACAAAGACTTCAAACTGGGTGGAAAATATTCAATGGAACTCACTCTCCCAAATGACCAAACTATGGAGCTTGAAACTGAAATCCTGAAGATTGATGAAAAAAATATTTGCCGATGTAAGATTATGGGTCTTGACCCAGATCAAGAAGATGCTATCCATTATTATATTCTTGCCCGTCAAAAAGAAGAATTAGCAGAGAAACAACAAAAATATCGTTAATATCCAAGAATAAAAAATTAACAGATAGTTTCTTTAAAGCTTGTTTTGCATTCCGTTTTCCTTTCCAATCTTGCAAATTTGATGAACTCTGGCAATACTGATCTCACATCATGGGCAGAAAAAGAATTAAGACTCATTAACCATATTGAGGTATTTCAAGCCAAACCTGCCATTCTGAAAAAAGTTGAAAATCGACTGGTGGCCTTACAAAAGTTATTAGAAGAAGAAATTGCCTCGGTAGTATTGCCTCAATGGCTAGACCTCACGCGAAACCAAATAGCAAGAGGAGAAAACCACAACGGCTTCCCCTATATTTCACTGGACTACCCGCAAAACTTTTCCAAAACAGAAATGTTCACTTTCCGAACCCTTTTCTGGTGGGGGCACTACCTGGGGTTTTCGTTAATTCTTAAAGGTGAGGATCTTGAAAGCTATGCAGGTCGACTGTTAGAAAACCGGAATACAGAACCCTTTAAAGACATTTACGTTTCACTAGCACCTACCCCCTGGGAATGGGAAATCAATGATGAAAATTTTTTATTAGCTTCCCGTCATAACGCCGAAAACCTGCACAAAAAAATTCTTGATTTGGACTATCTAAAAATTATTCGAGTGTTCCCAGTTACAAATGAAAATTTTATGACTCTGAACTGGACTCAGGTCGGCATTCAATTTTGGAAAGACTTAACACCCATAACTTTGGGTAAATAGGTCAGCTTTCAAGAAAAACTTTTACTGCTTCTTTTGCATTCATAAGGATAGACTCGCCATCGCCCACCAGTAAACTTTCAAATTCATAATCCAAGAGTTTGCTCAAGCCTTTCTTAGCTAACTTCGAGTCTCGATATTTATCTGGAGGAAGCATATTGAGCTTTCCCGGAACTTTACCAATTAAAGCATCCCCTAATATCATGACTCCTCTTTCTTTTTGAAAGAATGCGGACTCGCCGGGTGATTTCTGATTTTCAAATTTAAATGTCATAAGCCCACATGGCAAAGCATCCCCATCTGCAAATGTTTTATCGGCTTTCCCTTCCAAGCCTGCCTCATCTTTTTCATTTATCAATACGGGAGCATCAAGTTTCTTTCTCACTTCACCACATTCTCTTTCATGATGAACATTGGTGAGCAAAATTGCCTGCAATGGATGCTTAGAGTTTTTGCCCGCTAAACTCTCAAACTTGGTAAAAACTTCTTCCGTCATCCTAGGTGGATCGATTAAAACCGACTCACCTGCGGTAATAAGCAAGTAGCCGTTAAAATTTAACTGTTTTTCTTCAGAAAACTCATGCCAGGTAAAAATACCAGGAAGAATTTCTTTCATTTTATTTTTTCCTTATTAAAAATTTTTAATTTTAGTTTTTCTCTTTTTGGACGAAAATAAGAGGATGCTTCCAACTTATATTTGATTGCTGAATAAATCGCGTCCCTTGAGGTTTAGACAATACTTTAAAGATAAGAGTTTGGTGCAAAGAATCAGCAATAGGAGAAGTTTTACTTTCGGGAATATGTAAAGGCGTGGGAGTCATAAAAGTTTTCCTCCCTTGCCCTTCTGAGTCAGACTCATTTTTCAGTAGCTTGCCGACAAAAGGAGGTTTCCTTTTTAGACCGACCAGAAAAATGTTGTCCTGAGCGGGGGAATCTGATTTGGAAAAAATGGCAATCGTGTTCGCACCAAAGTATGTGGACATGGATGAATCTTTTATCTCAACACCATAGCTCAAATCAGGTAGTTCCATCGGCGCTAATATTTTGATACAATTCTTATTATTGAAAATCTTTTCTTCCCACTCGTGGCCAGGCTCCCACCTTTCCTGGTCATAGGATAGCGAGATAAGGGGAATGGTTATCAACTGCGGATTCTTCATTGATTGGCAATATTAAACATTGATAGAAAATTCTGCCCCTGTTTTTTGGATCGGGGGAGATCTCAAAAATAAACATTCAAACCATTCTACGCTCTGCCCCGGAATTGGTCTTATGAAAATTCATTTTACACAATTACTCCATGAATGATTCAAGATATCAGGAGGCTCTGGACTATTTATACAGCCTCACACATAGCGGAATAAAACTGGGACTACAAAACACCTCCCGGCTTTTGCAATATTTTGATAACCCACACCTCGACATCCGCACCATCCATATTGCTGGAACCAATGGCAAAGGTTCTACCGCAGCTATTACAGAATCAATTTTGAGAGCTGCTGGATTAAAGACAGGGCTTTATACATCCCCTCACCTTCTCGATTTTCGCGAACGCATTCAAATAAATCGCAACCTGATTGAAAAACAGGATGCCACCCAATTAATACTAAAAATAAAAAGTGCTGTCGAAAAACTCGAGATACCGGTGACTTTTTTCGAATTCGGCACGGTCTTAGCCTTCCTATATTTTAAAGAGCAAAAGACCGACGTGAATATTCTGGAGGTAGGATTGGGAGGAAGACTCGATGCCACCAACCTGTGTGAAGCAGATATTTCCATCATCACCTCAATTTCCCGCGACCACATCGAATATTTGGGGGACGACCTCAAGCAAATTGCTTTCGAAAAAGCCTCCATTATCAAGCCAAGCGGTACAGTTTTTGCTCATATACCAGATGAAGAAATATTCAATGTTGTCAATAGTTTGGCCCAAAGTCGAAAGGCCTCGGTTTACAGGCTAAACAGCGAATTTAAAGTAGCCAAAGTTGAACCCGGACAAGGTAGCCAGATATTCGATTTTATTGGCGAAAAAAAGGAACTCAAAAGGCTGAAATTACCCTTAATAGGTCAATTTCAAGCCCAAAATGCAGGTTTAGCCATTGCAGCCTGTCTGAAGTTTTTTGCGAGCATTAATGAAGGTGACATTCGAAAGGGATTAGAAACGGTTCAATGGGAGGGTCGGCTTGAGGTTGTTTCCGACCACCCCACAGTAGTTCTGGATAGTGCCCATAATGAAGCTAGCGTCAGGAATATGACAGCTGAGCTACGTAAAAACATCAAGTTTTCACGTTGTCTAGTAGTACTTGGGCTCATGAAAGACAAAGAAATTGACAAAATTATAGAAATTTTAAGCCAGTTTGGCGACCGTTTTTATTTGGTTCAGGTGAATCCCCCCAGAGGGGAGGACCCAAAGAAGTTGCAGGAAAAATTTAAACAATACAAGAAACCGGTTCAGGTATCAGAAAGTGTTTCAAGTGCGCTACAGGCAATTAAAGAAACTTCAAATCCCAACGATTTGGTCTGTATCACAGGGTCCATTTTTACCGTGGCCGAAGCTAAAAAATATTTTCAATATGATAAAAGTTTTTCTAATCCTGGGAATTCTCCTCGCTCTGGCTAATGATGCATCCTCCAGTGATGACGTTCAAGCTATAACATTAGAACCGACTGACATTGTTTCCTCTTCGCAAGAAATGGATTCATTGCCCGCAGGTTTGGACCGGATCTATTCGGATGACGAAGTCTTTCTAACGGAGTCCGGATTCGAAATACTGCCTGGCTATATCCCAAATTGGCTTTGGGCGGATGGCACACCTCTTACCCCAATTGAATCCGAAGCGCTGGATCAAAAGTTTGGTTCTTCCACACCAGACGACTCTCCTGAATGGTATTGGGCGGATGGCAAGCCTTTGTCTGCATATGAAAATACCCGGATGCCCGGTCCGTTAAATTTCCCAGAATGGATTCAAAAGGATGATCATCGCAAAAGTTCCCCTCAAAAAAATAGAAAAAGAAAACGCGCAAAAGACGAAGTGTCCATTCTCGCTGACCATGTAAGGCAAAACGTAAAAAAGGAAATTATCTGGGCATGGGGAAGAGTAAAAATCCGGATGGATAATAAAATAATTCAAGCGGATAAAATCAAAATCAATAATAAAACGGGGAAAGGTGAAGCCAAAGGCAATGTTATTATCAGGAGTACTGATGGCACTCGATTGAAAGCTAGCAAATCGCGTTTCAACATTAAAAACCAAAAGGGAACAATTCTCCAAACTCGAGGACGACTTGGAAAAACTCATTTCATAAAAAGCCACGAGTTATCTCGACTATCAGACAATCACTATAAGGCTAAATCTGTATCACTCACCACTTGCACGGGGAAATTGCCAGACTGGTTATTTGAAGCTGATTCCATGGATATCATTACGGGTGACCGGGTTGTTTTCACTGGTGGTGTTTTGAGAATAAGAGATATTCCCGTACTCTATATTCCTGCCGGTTACCTGCCCATGGATCAAAAAAGAAAAAGCGGACTTCTATTTCCCTCATTTGGCAACAGTGATATCGATGGGGCTACCCTCAACAATGAATATTTCTGGGCTATCGATGACCACTCCGATGCAACCTTTAAACTGGGGTACAGAAGCAAGCGTGGCTTTTCTCCAGGAATTGAATACCGGTACACTCCAAGTCAGACAACTCAGGGAATTTTTAGCGGATCACTTATTGATGACAAAATAACGGGTGAAACATTTTGGAAGGTAGATGCGATACATAAGCAGGACTTGCCTATGGGTTTTAAATTTAATGGAACTCTGGATCTGGAAGGAGCAGAATACAACAAGACTTTTAACGATGACACCAATCAAAGAAATCGTCGCATTTCTAATTCTTTTGCAACCGTTAGAAAAAGTTGGGATAGTAGCAGTTTGGAAATCCTTACTCGTTTTCGGGACAGCACCGATATTGCCAGCGATCAAACTCTTGGAGAACTACCGCAAATAACGTATAAAGCGCAAAGGCAAGCTATCGGAGATTCTGAGTTTTATTTTAATCAAGACACCAAGTTTACCTCTTTCTTAACTGATCTCAATTCAGACCCAGACATTGACGATAATTTCTTAGTTCAGAGGCTCGATTTCCATCCACAACTCACCCGCAGCTTTGCATTAGCACCCTGGCTCAGCTTTACTCCGACTCTGGGTGTGCGCGAAACTCTTTATAGCAAAGGTCAGAATGACTAAGGCTTCTTTTCTCGTGAAGCCTTGGATCTGGTTGCGACTCTTAAAGGACCTACGTTTGAAAAGGTCTTCGAGACCCGCAACAAACTCATTCCTAAAATTAAACACTTACTCGAACCCAGGGTTACGCTTAATTACATTCCTGATCTGGACAGAAAAGATAAAGATAAAATACAAGCATTTGATGCCATAGACTCGATTAGCCCTCAAAGCTTGGTCACCTATTCGCTGACCCAAAGAATCTTGCAAAAAGAAGCAGATGGAAAAGGTGACTTTAACACCCGTCAAGTATTAAGATTCGACATCAGCCAGAGTTTTGACCTCCGGGAAGCAGGCAGAGTCGACACAACCGATGACCCCAGCGAACCTTTCTCGGATATCCGTTTCGATCTGGATAGCAGACTTGTCGACCCTCTTTTACTAAACTTTGATTCGACTTATGACATAAACGATAATGTTTTAAAAACTTTCAACTTCCAGATTGGGTTTAGACCTATGGAGGAAGTTACTCTTTATGTTGAAAGACGATTCACCCGTAGAGCCGATGTATCCACTGTGGCTACGCTGGATTGGGATTTCAAAAAAGGATGGAACTTTAAAGCCAGTACAAGGCTCGATGAAAAAACCGCGACCCATCGGGAAACTAATTTAAGTTTGCTGTATGATAACCCCTGTGAATGCTGGGGATTTAATATTGATTTTATCCAGCGGAACAATTTCAACAGTACCTCAGGTACAAGTGCTGGGGCTAGCGAAACCAAGTTTCTCGCAGGAATCACATTTCGTGGCTTGGGTTCCATCAGTTCTGGGCAAAAGGGAAAATTTATTCACAGGAGTTTTGAACCACTCAAATGAATGATTCATCTAAATTATCTAGAATGGCTTTGGAATCGGGTGCCATACGCCTCAGTCCGGAGAAGCCTTTTACCTGGGCATCGGGATACAAAATGCCCATCTATAATGATAACCGCCTCTTACTGGGAAAAGCCGAGTATCGGTCTTTCATCGCACAAATATTTGCAAAATACTCAGAGGACACAGTTAAAAAGGTCGATGTCATTGCAGGAACAGCTACTGCAGGAATTCCTCATGCAACAACATTGGCAGACAGACTTAGCAAACCTCTTATTTATGTGAGAGCCACCACAAAATCTCATGGCATGGGCAATCAAATTGAAGGGCCGCTTGCTCCCGGCCAAAATGTTTTATTAATAGAAGATCTCATCTCGACAGGCGGAAGCGCAATAAAAGCCGTGAACGCAATTCGCGAAGCAGGGGGTATCGTTGAGCACTGCTTCTGCATTTTTAGTTATGGGTTCATCGAGGCCCGCCAACGATTCGATGAAATCAATTGCCAATACCACTCCATCCTTACCTTCCCAGATCTACTTGAGGTAGCCGAATCCATGCAAATGCTGCCAAATGACCAAATCGAGTCCTTACGTATCTGGCATAAGGAACCCTTTAAATGGGCAGAAAATAAGGGATTTTAAGGGTCCACCCGATCAAGCACCCGAGATACTCATACTCGCTATAAATCACCCCAGTTTTATCCATATAGATATTGACATAAGCCTTTATAAATAATAATATGCACGTTTCTTGACTAGGGGAATTTCTCCTACTGATTTTTAAATTTAAGAGGCTTTTTTCAAGAAAGGCTGTATTCCTTTCTAATATAAAGCTTTTATAACCAGCAAATATCCCGGAATATATAATTCCTTAATTGCTAGAAACTCTTTGGAGGTTTGTTTAGATGCCCAAATTAGAAGTTGGTCCAATCGGTTTACTTCCCCCTTCTGCTGCCAGAATGGGTATCTTCAACCCGGAGCAAGGCTCGGGTATGGAGTTAGTGGAAGGAGAGCATGTACCCACTGACGAAGCAATCGAAAAGGCAGCCCGTGAAATATTGTCACGACGGAACCCTACCCTTTTTCCTGGACCTATGATCGTATGGGCTTGGAATGATGAAACCATACACAAGTCTGAATTGTGCATGGAGCTACGCAATGAGGTTCCAGGTATGAATATCATTACAATGCCCGACTATCGTCCTATTTATCCTAAAATTGATCCAGAATGGGTAATCAACCCGTGTCACCCCAACCTGACGATTCAGCATAATAAAATCGAAACTTGTATACTAATAGGGGTTCACTGTCATTTTGCGAATATTACCTTAAAGATGATTCGTGCAAATACCAACTGTTACACCATGGCGTTCTGTCAATACGATGGTCATGAAGATGCCCTTATTTCTCTTCGAGATATAAATGGCGAAAAACTTCAAAAAGTAACAGCAGCCATTCGTAAATTAAGAAAAGAAGGCTTTGATTGCTGGGGAGAATCAAGTGAAGGCAAGGAGGAGCTGGAAGAAATTGCAGCGCGTAAAGCGGCAGAGAAAAACCCTGTAAAAGAAGAGACAACTCTTTTTATGGGTGAACTCGAACAAGGTCTGGATGAAAATGCCGAATAATCTCTAAGCTTTTGCATTCTAATTTCAAGAAATACCGCCCGCTTATATTCTAAATATAAGCGGGTTTTTTTTGCCCATAAGAAATAACCCTTCCTACATCTTATTTTCAAGATATAGACATTAAAACACCTTTAAATATTGACAGAGAAATATAATCAACTATCCTATACGGAAATAATTTCCATAGTATCAAGTTACTTATTTGGCTTATGTGAGATAGCAAAATTCATCTCATTTTTCCAAACCGACCATTCCATGAGAACGGCGGAGCAATAAT
>Ga0233449_1004059_pt1 | contig 10207 bp, 8 predicted proteins | sample SI_124_October20_FD_183012 | JGI IMG/M metagenome (GOLD analysis project Ga0233449, IMG submission 183012) | Seawater microbial communities from Saanich Inlet, British Columbia, Canada - SI_124_October2016_200_MG | ecosystem: Environmental > Aquatic > Marine > Inlet | place: Canada: British... | reverse complement strand
AGGCGCACTGAATCTTGCCTTGTCAGCCCCCCATGTATCGGAGACGGCAAGGAAAGCCCTGCCAAAGCGGCCTGATACAGAACTTCATCGTCCGGATGGTAAACAACCTGGACTCTGGAAATATCCGGATGCCCCAGAAAAGACTGCACAGTACGACGCAAAATCGCCACACCCCCCAGTTTCAGATACTGTTTGGGCGTTTCCGTGCGCATACGCGCGCCGCGACCGGCGGCGACAATAAGGGCAATGGCTGACATATCGGCAACCTAAGGCCCCATTCCGACTCACGCAAGCGTGACGACACTTGAATGGTTCTGTTGACCTGGCTTACCCACATTAATTTTAGTGGCAACGAATTATCAGGAGGTCGGGGATGTCCGGATTGGCAGGAAACGAATTCACGAGCGCACTTCGCAATACTGCTTCAGTATCGGTCATTGCAATCACAGCTGTGCTTTTAGCGACGTCGCAGGTGAGTGCTGCATCAAAAAACCCTTGTGCACCAAAGAATCCGGCAGCAAGTAATCCTTTGAACCCGTGCGCGCCCGGACATATCAAGGCGCCGGATGCGGTACACAAACTGAACCCGAAAGCTGCCCAAAAAGCCTATAAAAGCTTGCAAAAGGATATGGTAGTTGCCTTTGCTCTGAGCGGCGATGCATCCGCCGGCAAGTACCAGACCTGGAAGCGGTACAATTCTGCACCTTACGAATCGACGGAACACGGAGATCGATATCTAAATAACTACGCGAATAAAAAAGCACAAGCCTATGTTAAATATGAAAAATCTGGTGTTATGCCTATTGGATCAGTGTTGGCCAAGGATAGCTTTACGGTTCTGAAAAATGGCCAGATCTATGCAGGTCCCCTGTTTCTGATGGAGAAGATGAAAAAGGGGTTCAAGCCGGAGTTTGGAGACTGGAAATATGTCATGTACCTGCCGGACGGCAGTTTTATTGGCGAAACGAACGGTGAAGGCGACGAAAATGTTGAATATTGCGGTGCCTGCCATGCAAGGGTCGGCAAAAGCCAGGATCACATGTTCTTCTTGCCCAGGTCTTACCGCGTAAAATAACCTCCATGCGACACCTGGTCGCTTTGAAACCAGGTCAGGTTAAGCCAATATGCAAATCTTGCCTGTGCAGGGTTCGGAGACCTTCCGGACGCCAATTGTGCAGGGTTCCGGGAGTTGCTGCGTGCATAAACGATTAATCGAACCCACCCTCAAGCAACTTGGCGAAAAAGATGCGGTCTATTTCTATGACCTCGTCCGCAGGCTGGAGTTCGACCCGAGAACAGAACGCTATGCAAATCTGGTTTATCTGGTGCTGCGTGACGCGATCCCGCTGCTGCCGACCATATTGGACGCAAAAATACTGATCGACGATCTGTTTGTGTTCGTCGAGGAACATCGCACAGCGATTGAACACCGCATTCACAGTCCACGGTTCATTGTAGATCCGGGCTCACTCCGCCCTATGGTACTTTTGTATGTAAAAACCATCAGTGATCGATGCTGGGAGAGGGTTGAGCTGGGGGAGGTTACCCCGGACGGAAGCGATATCTGGCGTATGAACTGGCCCTATGAAGAGGGAGAAAAGGAATTTCCCTACGATGACCAGGAAGACGACGATGAATTGGGTACAAGGCAACAAAAATCCTCTCAGGCCCCTGACATAATTGATGGTGACAAATCATGACCAGTCAGTCAGCAGAGAATACGCATCCCGGTACAACCTTCAATATCTCCGGTCTGACCAAAGTATATCCAAGTGGTGAAACCGAGATTCATGCCTTGCGGGGCATTGATCTGGAATTCCATGAAGGTGAACTTATCGTGCTATTGGGGCCATCCGGCAGCGGAAAATCGACCTTTCTCAACATAATCGGCGGCCTCGACAAACCGACTGCCGGGCATGTGCGCTTTCACGATACTGATCTGATTGCGTTGGATGACAGTGATCTGACGACTTACCGGCGGGAGCATATCGGCTTTGTTTTTCAATTTTATAATCTGATACCGAGTCTCACTGCGCGCGAGAACGTCGCCCTGGTTACCGAAATTGCCCAAAACCCAATGTCGCCTGCTGAAGCTCTGGAAATGGTCGGCCTCGCCCAGCGTCTGGATCATTTTCCGGCGCAATTGTCAGGCGGAGAACAACAGCGTGTTGCCGTTGCCCGGGCCATTGCCAAACGACCACAGGTTTTGTTGTGTGATGAGCCGACGGGTGCGCTTGATAGCAAGACCGGCACCGGTGTTCTGGAAGCCATTGAACGGGTGAACCGCGAGTTTGGAACCACGACCGCCGTTATCACGCACAACGCGGCTATTGCCGATATGGCAGACAGGGTTGTTGTGTTCGGTGATGGACGCGTGACGGATGACCGCACTAACGCCGTTCGCACTTCTGTTAACGACATTCACTGGTAGATGGTAATGAAAGCCCTGGACAAAAAACTGTTTCGGGATTTGTGGCACATTCGAGGTCAGGCGATTGCCATTGCCCTGGTCATAGCCTGTGGTGTTTCGACAGTTGTGATGTCCTTTGGTACTTTGACGTCACTTCAGGTAACGCAAAGTTCCTATTATGAACGGCAGTCATTTGCTGATATTTTTGCGACCTTGAAACGGGCGCCAGAGCCTGTTTTAACACATATTCGGGATATCCCGGGTGTCAAACGAGCTGAAAGCCGCGTTGTTGCCGGTGCAACACTCGATGTTGCAGGGATGAACGAACCTGTTCTCGGTCAGCTGATATCTTTGCCCCCTACAGGAGGGGCTGCCCTGAATACGATCGTGCTGCGCGAAGGCCGACGGCCGGAGCCAGATCGCAAGGCTGAAGTGATTTTGTCAGAGGCCTTTGCGGACGCCCACAAATTACGTCCGGGCCAAAGTCTGACTGCTGTTATCAATGGACACCGTCAGAGGCTGGACATAGTCGGCGTCGGTCTGTCGCCGGAGTATATCTACGCCATCGGACCTGGTGCATTGATGCCGGATGATAAACGCTTCGGTGTTTTGTGGCTGAACAGACAAGCTTTGGCTGCAGCTTTTGATCTGGAGGACGCCTTTAATGATGTCATCCTGACTTTATTCCCATCCGCCAGACCCGAAGATGTTATATCGCGCCTGGACCATATTCTTGAAAACTATGGCGGGGCAGGGGCGATTGCGCGCGAAGATCAGATTTCGAATGCCTTTGTTACAAACGAGATCAAGCAGTTGGACTCTATGGGCCGCATAATACCGCCAATCTTTCTGGCAGTTGCAGCCTTTCTGCTGAATGTGGTGATATCCCGCATAATCGACACAGAACGTGAGCAAATAGGTCTGTTCAAGGCCTTTGGATACTCAAATGGTGCCATAGGCTGGCATTACTTGAAACTGGTTCTGATGATTGCAGTTATTGGCACCATCGTCGGGTTTGTTGCGGGAGCATGGTTTGGCCGGGGGATCACGACCATTTATGGAGATTTATTCCGGTTTCCGGTGCTCTACTATCATCTCGATTACCAGGTATTTGCCCTTGCGGCAATTGTCTCCCTTGGCGCAGCAGCAGGTGGTGCTCTGACGGCAATTCGCAAGGCTGTTGTTCTGGCACCGGCCGTCGCAATGCAGCCATCACCACCAACTGTCTATGGTCGCGGCGCGCTGGCCGCACTTGGCCTGACGCGCGTGCTTAGCCAACCAACCCTGATGATATTTCGCCATATCGGGCGCTGGCCGCTGCGCACGGGCTTGACCATGATCGGGATATCCATGTCAGTCGCGATCCTGGTAGTGTCATTATTCTTCTATGACGCGGTTGAGCATATGATTGACGCCTATTTCCATAACGGACAGCGGCAGGACGCAACGGTTGTCTTCAGTGAGGCAACAACGCCGCGCAGTATCATGGAAATCCGGTCAATGCCTGGCGTCCTGTATGCCGAGCCATGGCGTGCCGTTGCAGCCAAACTGCACATGGGTGCCAAAACCGAACGGACTGCAATCATTGGGCTTGAGACCCGTACAATCCTGCATCGTGTTCTCGATAAGGATTTGGTGCCTGTCATCCTGCCAGAATATGGTTTAGTGCTTTCGACGGCTTTGGCGGAAAAAATGAGTGTTGTACGTGGTGACATTATTCGCATAGAGGCTTTGCAAGGCCGCCGCTATATCCGTGATGTCCCGGTCACAGCCCTGGTCGAGGAATATATCGGGGCACCTGCCTACATGCAGATGACAGCCCTGAACCGCTTGATGGGCGAGGGTGATTTACGCTCGGGTGCCTATTTGCAAGTCGATTCAGCAAAAGCTGATGAGCTATATCGAAAGCTCAAGGATACGCCCGGTGTTGCCGGTGTAACATTACAGACCGCCGCCTTAATGACATTTCGTAATACAATGGCGGAAACCCTTGATATTATGACATCATTTTACATATTTTTTGGTGGAATGATTGCCTTTGGCATTGTCTATAACAGTGCCAGCATTTCCCTTTCGGAACGTGGACGTGAGCTGGCATCGCTTCGGGTTCTGGGCTTTACCAGAGGTGAAGTGTCCTACATTTTGCTGGGTGAGCTTGGTATTCTTACGCTGGCGGCACTTTTGCCAGGATGTCTGTTTGGCCTGGGTCTTGCCCATTTGATGACATCAAGCATGAATAATGATCTGTTTCGCATCCCCATGTTTGTGGAAACGTCAACCTATGCGACAGCGGTACTGACGGTGATTATCGCTTCGCTATCGTCAGGTTTGATTGTGCGTCGTCGCATAGATAATTTTGATTTGATCGCCGTGCTCAAGACGAGGGAATAACAATGCAAAAGCATCAACTATCCTTGTGGCCCAGAAGGTTGGTTTACCTGGCCATAATCGCAGCTGTTGGCGGCGGCCTGTTTGTGGCCTTTCAACCAAAACCAGTATCTGTCGACATTGTTGCCGTTCAAAAAGGCACGATGCAGGTCACAATTGATGCCGAAGGTCAGACAAGGGTTAAAAACGTCTACGTCGTATCCGCACCTGTTTCTGGTCGGAAATTGCGTATTCCGTCGGAAATCGGTGATCCTGTGTTGGCGGGCAAGACAATTTTGGCAGCGATAGAACCAAGCGACCCCGCTTTTCTGGATGTACGCTCGCATGCCGAAGCCGAGGCCGCGGTAAAAGCTGCACAGGCCGGGCGTTCTTTAGCCCAGGCAGAACTGGACAGGATTGATGCCGAGTTGGTGTTTGCCCGTGCCGATCTTGCCCGCGCCGATGCCCTGGTCAAGCGCGGCACCATTTCGAAAAGGGCGCTTGAGCGTAACCAACTGACAGTAAAAACCACAGAAGCAGCCGTTTCCACTGCCAGAGCCGCCTTGCGTGTGCGCGAATTTGAGTTACAGAGCGCACGGGCACGATTGATCGATCCGGGCAGTACAGCCAGCAGGTCCGCCAATTGCTGTGTCGAGGTGAAAGCACCAGTTGATGGCCAGGTGCTGCATATCATGCGCAAAAGCGAGAGTGTGGTCGCAGCCGGTGCCGCATTGCTGGAAATAGGCGATCCTCGAAATCTTGAAGTTGTTGTTGATCTTCTGTCTTCAGACGCTGTGCAGGTCACAGTGGGAGACACCGTATTGATTGAAGGATGGGGTGGTGAAAATGCCTTGAATGGCAAGGTTCGCCAAATAGAGCCAACCGGTTTTACCAAGGTTTCCGCCCTCGGTATTGAGGAACAACGCGTCAATGTATTGATTGATTTTGACGATGCACCTGAATCCTGGCAGCGCCTAGGGCATGGCTTTCGCGTCGAATCCCGTATCGTTGTCTGGCGAAAGGAGGATGTCATCAAAGTGCCCATGAGTTCCCTTTTCAGAGAGGGCGACGACTGGGCCGTTTATCACATTTCCAACAATATTGTGAATCTCAAGCGCATCAAGGTTGATCACATCAATGGCCGCTGGGCCGAGGTTACCGAGGGATTGAAGGCTGACGACAAACTGGTTGCACATCCCAGTGACCTCATCGCGACAGGCGTCGAAGTCATCGCCAGGTCAATATAGGAAATCGTCTCGACTGACTTGCCTGTAACCTTCCTTTTGCCTAGTATCTGCCCAAATTTTCAGCAGTTATCTGATTTGCAAAAAGAATAAGCATGTCTATGTCCGACACATCACCTGTTTTAGACGCACGCAGTCGCTTGACGCCCATTCAAATTGGCCCGGTCCAAATTGATGAACCGGTTTTGCTGGCCCCAATGTCCGGCGTGTCTGATCTTCCTTTTCGAAAACTGGTCTCCGGCTACGGAGCCGGTTTGGTGATGTCGGAGATGATCGCCAGTCAGGCGATGATCTATCAAAACAAGCGCACCATGAAGATGGCCACGACCAGTGAGGATGAATATCCCATGGCGGTGCAGCTTGCAGGGACCCAGCCAGAGCTCATGGCGGAAGCCGCGCGTCTGAATGCGGACCGGGGCGCCACAATTATTGACATCAACATGGGATGCCCGGCACGGAAAGTCGTGAATGGCTACGCCGGTTCAGCTCTGATGAAGGATTTGAAACTGGCAGGGTCGATCCTGGAGGCAGTAGTTGCCGCGGTTGATCTGCCTGTGACCCTGAAAATGCGCACGGGTTGGGATGACGACACCCGCAATGCGCCAGAACTTGCCCGGATTGCAGAAAATTCTGGCATCAAGATGCTGACTGTGCACGGCCGTACGCGCTGCCAGATGTATCGCGGGCACGCGGACTGGCGTTTCATCCGCACGGTAAAGGAAGCGACCTCACTGCCGTTGATTGCCAACGGTGATATTGTTGTGGAAGAAGACGCAGACGAATGCCTCCGGCAATCTGGTGCAGATGGTGTCATGATAGGGCGTGGCACCTATGGCAGGCCATGGTTTCCCAATCAGGTCAGACACTACCTGAGAACGGGAGAACATCTTCCAGGCCCTGGCTTACAGGAAATGTACGACACCGTATCCAGCCACTATGAGGATATGCTTGAGCATTACGGACTGGTGATTGGCAATCGGGTGTCACGCAAGCATGTCGGCTGGTACACAAAGGGCCTGCCGGATTCGGCCGTTTTTCGCAACGGTGTGAATAATGCCGATGACCCGAAGGAAGTTCGAAGACTGTTTGATGAATATTTTCAGGGGCTTTTGGAACAGGAAGCCGCCTGATGTCATCAAATGTGACACCAATCCCGGTGACCAATGACGAAGACCTGGGATCAGAAGCAATTCTTTTCGCCTTGCCTGACCCGGTTATGGTGCTGGACGACAAGGGATTTGTCCGCTTTGTGAACCCGGCTACTGAGCAGTTTTTTGGCGCTGGTCGGGCCTATATCTGTAGCAGGACGCTAGGCGAGCTGGTGCATTTCGACAGCCCGTTGAACGCCCTCGCCAATCAGGTTCGTGAACAACAAATCAGCGTTTCCGAGCATGGCGTTGAGTTGTCTACACCGAGAACAGGCTCACAGCATGTCGATATGCAGGGTGTTCCCCTGAGTGAACGTCCTGGCTGGGTATTGATCAACCTGCAGCGCCGCAGCATGGCTGAAACCATGGACAGGCAGCTCAACCATCAAGGGGCGGCACGGTCTGTCACAGGTATGGCGGCTGTCCTCGCACATGAAATCAAGAACCCGCTGTCCGGTATTCGTGGCGCAGCACAATTGATTGAGCAAAATGTTCGTTCCGATGATCGAGATCTGACGCGTCTGATCTGTGATGAAACAGATCGTATCTGCGCGATTGTCGATGAAATGGACAAGTTCTCGGACGAACGCGCCCTTGAACGCGGTGCGGTAAACATTCACGAAGTCCTTGATCATATTCGCAGGCTTGGTGAAAACGGCTTTGCGAAGAACATGCGTTTCGTGGCCAAATACGATCCCTCTCTGCCGCCCGTGTTGGGGAACAGGGACAAGTTGTTGCAGGCTTTGCTCAATCTGGTCAAAAATGCAGCCGAAGCAATTGGAAACGAAGGTAGTGGCGAAATCACCCTGGGAACAGCATATCGTCAGGGCGTTCGCGTTGCCGTACCGGGTAGCCGTGATCGGGTGAACCTGCCGCTTGAAGTTTCCATTCAGGACAACGGCAAGGGCATTTCTGAAGAATTACGCCAGCATCTTTTTGAAGCCTTTGTGACAAACAAGCCAGGCGGCACGGGTCTTGGGCTACCACTGGTCGCCAAAACAGTGCGGGATCACGGCGGTATCATTGAATTTGAAACCCAACCGAAGAAAACAGTTTTTCGATTGCGCCTGCCCATGTGCCCTCCAGGTACACCCTTTGATGCGGTTGACGAGGAATTGACATGACCGAACATGTCATTCTGGTCGCCGATGATGACCGTGCCATCCGCACGGTGCTGGAACAGGCTTTGGGGCGCGCCGGCTACGATGTGCGCTCAACAGACAATGCCTCAACGCTTTGGCGTTGGGTGTCCGATGGAGAAGGGGACCTGGTGATTACCGATGTCGTGATGCCAGACGGCAATGGTCTCGATCTGCTGCCTCAAATGCGACAAGCCCGTCCGGAATTACCTATCCTGGTGATGAGTGCGCAAAACAACATGATGACTGCCATCAAGGCGGCTGAACGCGGCGCCTATGAATACCTGCCAAAACCATTTGATCTGATTGAACTGTCCGGCGTTGTTGAACGCGCCCTCAGCACACCAAAAAGTGCCGTTCTGAAAAGCGATGATGCTGACGAGGAAATGCCCCTGATTGGCCGCTCTGCTGCCATGCAGGAGATCTATCGGCTTCTGGCGCGTCTGATGAGTACGGATCTGACTGTCTTGATCAGCGGTGAATCAGGGACGGGCAAGGAACTTGTCGCGTTGGCTCTGCACGATTATGGCAAACGCAAACGTGGACCCTTTGTGGCGGTAAACATGGCAGCTATACCGCGCGAACTCATCGAAAGTGAACTTTTTGGCCACGAGAAAGGTGCTTTTACAGGTGCCAATAACCGCGGCGTTGGTCGTTTCGAGCAAGCTGAGTCCGGTACTCTTTTTCTGGACGAAATCGGCGATATGCCCATCGAGGCTCAAACCCGTTTGTTGCGGGTCTTGCAGCAGGGTGAATATACGACGGTTGGTGGTCGGGTGCCGATCCGCACGGATGTACGTATCGTCGCGGCAACAAATCGAAATTTACGCCAGTTGGTGCGCCAGGGCTTATTCCGGGAAGATCTGTTTTACCGGTTGAACGTGGTGCCTTTGCGTTTGCCGCCGTTACGTGACAGGGCAGAAGATATCGCAGACCTTGCCCGTCATTTCCTCGGATTGGCAGCCGAGGAAGGCTTGCCGCTGAAAAGTCTGACACCCGAAGCGTTTAATGAACTCGGTCAGTATCCATGGCCTGGCAATGTCCGCGAACTGGAAAACCTGATCCGCAGACTGGCAGCCCTTTACGCGGAAGATACCATCGATGCCGGTGTCATTCGATCTGAACTGGCAGAAGCCAACGCAACATCCGGCGATTTTGGTGGTCTGGATAACGAAAGCCTGGGTGAAGCGGTTGAGCGTCATCTGAACAAGTATTTTGCGGCCCACACAGACGGCTTGCCGCCCGATGGCCTTTATGACCGCATCCTGCATGAGATTGAACGCCCGTTGATATCCATCAGCCTGGAGGCAACGCGTGGCAATCAGATCAAGGCTGCCGGTCTGTTGGGTCTGAACCGCAATACCCTGCGAAAGAAAATCCGTGAACTGGATATACCGGTCATACGTTCTGGGAAATAGATCGTTTCTGCACGGGAATTAAAGCAAATTCCTGTCAGGACAGTCGTTTTTCCATGAAAACGCTGACCGGGTCGGGCAAATAATCACCATAAGGCGGTATATCGACGTAACCGGCACGATGATAAAGCCCAATGGCTTCCGGCTGGTAAATACCCGTTTCCAGGCGAACCCAATCAAGTTTGGCGTTGCGGGCATGGTCTTCAAGTGCGGCCAGCAATTTCTTACCAAGGCTCTGGCCGCGTGCCGTATCATCAACATACATACGTTTGATTTCACCCCAATCAGAGCCTGCGCGAAACAGGGCGACGCAACCACATATATTGCCATCCAACCGGGCCACAAAAAAATCAACATCCGGCGTCATCAGGGTACCCAGTTCTGCCATGTGATTGCTCTCGGCAGGATAGAGCGCCGCGGCATAGGCATCACTGGCTTCCAGCAAGGCAATTACTTCCGGCTGATCCGGTGATTCAATGGCGAT
>Ga0233449_1004058_pt1 | contig 10210 bp, 11 predicted proteins | sample SI_124_October20_FD_183012 | JGI IMG/M metagenome (GOLD analysis project Ga0233449, IMG submission 183012) | Seawater microbial communities from Saanich Inlet, British Columbia, Canada - SI_124_October2016_200_MG | ecosystem: Environmental > Aquatic > Marine > Inlet | place: Canada: British... | reverse complement strand
CACCAGACAAGCAAGAACCCACTCAACAAGACGAAAAAAAAATAGTTACGTTTTAATAAATTAAAAAAATGAATCTATTTAAATATCTAATGAATATAATAACAACATGGCTCAGAGTGGGTTTGTAAATCAAATCGCTAAGAGTAGGAATAATATGCTTGATATTCTCAAAACAAGAGGGTTTGACGTAAGCGATTATGAAAACCAATCACTATCTCAAATCCATATATTGTTTCAAACAGACCAACTTGACATGCTACTTTCCAGACCAGATACAGATGGGAAAATTTATGTAAAATATCATTTAGGGAAAACTCTTCGCCCTAACAACATTTTAGACTTTGTTGACGATTTATATACCATCGATAATGTTCTTAAAAGAGACGACGAACTTGTAGTAATTGGCAGAGAGTTAGCAAATGACACTATGGAAAAATGCGTTAAACAGATATGGGCACAACATAAGTATCTTATTACTGTTTTCGGATTGAAATCTTTACAGTTTAATATTCTTCAACATACTCAAGTACCTCCACATAAAGTATTAAGCAATGAAGATGCTATTGAAATAAAGAAAAAATATAATATTATTCATGACTCGCAATTGCCAGATATATCAAGATTTAGTCCAGTTGCTCAAGCAATAGGTCTACGACCTGGTGAATTATGCGAAATTATTAGGCCAAGCAAGACAGCAATCTCTGTAAAATTCTATAGAATATGTTCTCAATAGTTATATATGGCAGTATTATATTCACCTCAATATTATTATATTGCTATACGTAAGTTGAATGAAAAAATAAATATAAGCAATAGATCAGAGGAAAAACAAGAATTACACGACAACATTAACAAGGATATCATAACAATAAATGCATCAACAAATAGAATAGTTAATCAATTAAAAAGAACAAATTCAACAATTAATGAGCCCGGTTCAAATGAAGACCAGATTAAAACACATAAAGGCATGTACGATGACTCCAGAAATCTTTATATTACAAAACTCTTGGAGAATTATTTGTTGTTTATCTCTATATGCGGAGTAAGTTATGGCATATACAAGTCAAAGAGGTCTTTAACAAGTTAATTACAATTATGTTGATTTAATGACAAAAACATCATATATTATATGATGTTTTTTGTAGGTATAATAATAACTACTTTCATAATAAAACATAACTATAATATACATGGATTATAATACAAACACATCTATATTGGCTCTTAGAACTTTATATATTGAGCTGGGACTTGTCAAAGAAACATATGATTTGTGGCACGCTTTGTACGATGATAATATTAGGAGAAAAAATTACAATGAAGCTAAACAAAATTTAGAAGAAGTCATTAAAATCAACGACAAGATTATAATAATAGCTAATAAAGGAATAATTATAATTAAACAAAATTCATCAAATGACAACGATACTACAGTAACATTAGAAAATTTAACAAACATATTACAACACCACGAATATAAAAAGAAACTGTTCGAGAGAGAAGCAAATAACACGTCTAATATAGACGGTCAGCTAAATATATCTAAGCAAAGTTATACCAACGATTATTTAAAGTATATTATTATTATTGTGGTTGGAATAGTAGTTGTTGGATTAACAGCAAAAACAATGATTACACAAGAAGAAAGTAATTTAGATGGTATGATATTGATTATAATTGTCAGTTTAATCGTTTATTTCTTAATTACTAATCTCAACATATAATACTTAATGACTGACCACTTTTGTTTGTCGCATGGATTAGATTTTTTAAGCAACACCAATCGCATAAAAACTCGTCAACACATCGAAGGGTTTGACTCTCAATATCAGGATGTTAATGGAGACTTTACGACGGATGTTAAAACGTACAATAATTCTGATAGAACTCTTTTAACCCGAACTAAAAATTATATTAATACTACTAAATCATCAAATAGTTATATTGGAAAGATTATTAGGATGAAAAACGGTATACGCGGATATATAACCGATAAAAAGGTCTTTAAATATATCGCATCAGATAGCATTTTTGAGGCAATCAATAAAACATGCCCATATACCATAGAAGATGTTGATTTTGAAAGTGAAAAATATTTAGATGTTGGTCATCGTCTTGGGACAAGACCAAATTTTTTAGTTGGAAAGCCAATGACGAAAAACACTGTTTGTATGCCTACAGGAATCAATATGCAAATTACAGGACATGTTGATACAGATAAATTAACCCAAACTTGGGAGGGGTGCCATAATAACGTTGGTGATTTTTTTGACAAACAAGACGATTTAACGAGAAGTTATGACTCCAATACTGTAAGACGTTGTGCCATTAGAACTGCAGACATCGGAGCAACAGCATTTTATATTGGTAATGACGTTAGTAGCAATTATACATGCTTTACTTCAAAATCGGGACTCACAACAGACCATATTAAAAGTAATATGGAGCATGGTCTTGTGAAAAGAGTTAGTCGTATTATACACGAGGCAACGTTACCAGAATCAACAATGGTTTGTTCAGGCATTATGAACAATGGCCAGATTGCTGTAGGGAATATCTCAACGTATACAAGTGAAAATTTTGGGAGGTCAGTTACTGATGCGGTACTGTGGGAAAATTCTGGTATTGAGAATTGCGACGCTGTAGCTGGTTCAAAAATCAATGTTTTGGAAGCAACATATGGTGCTAATTGTAACAATCAAACATCAGATAACGGTGTTGTATGGGACGTCCCTGACAATAATTGGCTTGATATTATTAAAGATAGGATCAATGAAAAAAATCCAGTGAATGTAGTTAAAATAAATAAAAGACGTAAAAATCCTAACCCTGCTATTGGATGTAACAAGCATTTTGACGCATTATACACATGTTCTGCTACAGTCGATAAAAAAATAATTGAAATACCAGGAAACTCTCGTTACGCGACTTTCGATTGTAGTGATGCCGCTAATAAATGTATGGGTGCTGTTCTCACACTATTTGATGATGGTAATTTAACGCTTTCAAACGGCGATAATATGTTATGGCAAAGTGAAACAACTACTACAGGGGTCCCATTAGAAAAGCATAAAGCATTAAACAGTAAATTCAATACTAATACACTCAGAACAGGAGACATATTATATCCTGGCGAGTTTATAGGCTCTCCTTCAGGTAAGTGTATTTTATTATGCGAAAAAATAGGAAATAAATGTTTACTATCAATCGTCTATTATTTGTGGGGATGTAATGCGTTTGAAAAAAACTTGTCTGCTCTTGATGGGGTTGATGGTCACATTACGGATATTAGCGGATTTAGAGCTACTTATTCTATTAATGACGCAAATAATGACACATCACTTAACGGAAAAGTAATCTATATCAATCGCGATATGCTGCGAATGAAATATCCAGATAAAATGCTGACTTTAGGCAACGACTATATTGATGCTGGGAATTATGATCAATCTGGGATGACAATACAAACCTTATCTAATTCGGACTTAGACAAGTGTAAAACGGAATGTAGTGCTATAAACAATTGTTATGGTTTTATACATTACGAAAAAGATAAAAAATGTAAACTAAAAGAAAAGAATGATTTATTTCCCAATAATTTAAAGAGGATATTATCGGATGATGCAAAAATGTTTATACGAAAGTATAATATTGATAACTCGCCATCTTGTAATGAAGTTATACTTGAAGAAAATCAAAATATATCAGGTGCTACGGCGACAAAAATCCCACAAGGACACGACATGAACTACGATACAAAGTGCGGATTGGGACGAGCCATATCAGAAAACATTTCACGAAAGAGAGATGCGGAAATGAATGTAAATAGTTCAACTGGTGAAATTTTAAAAGAATATAAAACGTTGAGTGAACAAAACAATGAGCTTGATAATGTTTTAGAAACTACCTATAGCGAAATAGAAAACCATTTGAATGAATATGATATTTTGAATAATAAAAATAAATCTCTTATCAATAATGATAATATTAACGCAATGGTATCAGAATCAAATATTGAGAATATTAGACAAAATTTGAACTACATGACATGGACTGCTGTTGCGACTATCGCCATTTTTGCTATTATCAAATCAACAAGATAGTGCTACAAATATCTTATCAGCATTATATAAATGGATAATAATGAATATTCGCCAGAAACTACAGATCCTTTTGAAATTTTGGAAAATATTCATCATTTGCTAGAGAATGAAAGAGAACTATATAATACACTAGAGAGTATGGATGCTGATAGCTCAGATAAGAATGAAATGTACAATATTGTTGATGAAATAAACAATATATCTGAAGAAATTAAACGTTTATTTAGAGAAATACATAACTCATATGAAGCGGTTGCTTCATATAATTCGCATAAGAAAGAAGAACTTAATGAAAAAATTCGTCAAGCTAAATCAATGGAAAAGGATTTACTTGATAGAAAAAAATTACATCTATCAAACGAAACAAATAATGCAAATAAAATTAGGGAGGTTGAAATTAATACGTATTATTCGTCAAGCTATGGTGCACAGTCTGAAATAATGATGATTATAATTGTTGTTTGTATACCCCTAGTGATTATCTCTCTGCTATCTAAAATTAATATTATACCTTCAAACATATCAGATATACTTATGTCAATAGTCATACTTGTTGGTACAGGAGTCGTCGTGTTTAAAGTCTATGATTTAACAATGAGAAATAATATGAACTTTGACCAATATGATTGGGGTAAATCCCATACATCTATCCCAACAGACGAGTATGATATTTCTCTCAACAATGTTGCCGACAATGCAGAGGAATATCTTATACATAATAGGTGTGTTGACGGATCGTGCTGTTCCATAGGAACGTATTTTGACGAAACTACTAATCAATGCTTGGTCGGCAACAATCCTATAGAAGGGTTTTCATTTATGAAAAATATGAATAAACCACAAAGGAAGAGTATAATTGTCCCATATAATAGTACTCTGGTAAATTATGCTAATGTTAACAATTAATATGTATAACTATTATAATGAATTCAACTAACGAGGAAAATAGGATAAAGATGGAAATACAACGCAATGAGATGATAAATAAATCGATAAAAGCGTCAAACATTTTTACATTTGACAATTCTACTTGTATAAATATACCATTGGGTGACCGCCTAATTGGATGGTCGGCAGCACAGCTCGATGAAGTTATAAAGATTATGACAAGCAGCTATTTCAGTCTTGTTCTACAGGGACCAGGAAGTAGGAAGTTTGATACAGTTCATATGGAATTATGTTATATATACAGCATACTTGATCATTACGAGTTAGATTATCCAGATGTTGTTAGTAGTCTTAGGCAATATTTAAAAGACGAAGCTATTCGCAATGGAATAAACCCGCCTGATGATAGTTTATCCACAACTTCTCCGGCATTAACATGTAATAGCGAGTGTCAAGCCCGTAAAAACCTTGAAGATATGGTTGAGATGTGGAGGAATCGCAATGTAATCCCGTATGAATTAAATGCTGATACCGACACCCCGGTAGACGAAACTGTCCCAGCGGACGACGACAATCCTGATCCAAACGCCCATTTAACCCCTTCATTATGGAAAAAATACCACAAATACAGAAGAAAGACAATACACCACGATAATGTAAAGAAAATACTAAACAATTTTGTAAATCAACAATTATCCACAGAAAACGATAATGCGACCATAATGACAAATAATAGGAAAATTGTATATGAAGAATTGGCAAAAGAACAATTATATAAAGTTGGAAATGTATTAACAGGGGTCTACGTTATAGTATTAATTCTGTATATTTACTTTAACTTGATTCTTGAAAATGAATGGAAAAATGTGAAAGCATGGATTATCCCAACATTGCTTATAATTATTCCTTTCATTATAAATTATATTGCTATAATGTTGCGAGTAATTTACAACAAGATACTTTGGCTGATAAGCAATAAACTTTATAGAAATGTTTATGTATAAATTTTTTTAATCCAAAATTTATTTTTAAACATGGTATATAATACATAAATAAGTATATTAATGTTAACAACTACTAAAACTGGAATGTTATTTATATTTCCTTTTATATAATTGTGTTCATCTTGTGCTTTTTTATCACCTATTTCATTATATCGCATGATTAACACTGTCACTGATAATATTATTAATATTAAAATACAAATTAAATTAGAGAGAACTGCCATAACAACTTCGTTATTTATAATTGCTAACAGACTAGCAATTATTAATGATACATATATAGCATTCGTTGGTGCATTAAAGGAATTGTTCTGAGAGAAAAAATCCGAATACGGAATTTTATTTTCTTTTCCAAGTCCATAAACAAATCTTGTTGATGAAAGAAGTGCTAAAAATGTTGCGTTAAACATAATAAACGCAGCAATAGCGTTTACTAACACAGAAGCATCCGGCGATACAAGGATTTCATACATTTTTGTAATACTGTCGGCACTACACGAATTTTTAAACCCGATAACACAAATAGAGCTCACTATAATAGCTATATATATAAGAGCTGTAATAGAGATAGATGCCATAAGCGCTATTTTATTATTTTCAGGATTGACTGATTCATCGCTTATTTTAACTAAAAAATCATAACCATTAAACAAGAAAAGCGAAAGAACTGCAGAGAGAATGAATGAATCCCACTGAACAGACGGAACAGCTTGTAGAGATTTAAATGTAATATGTCGTTGACTCATCAACACAATTCCTCCAAGTAATAACACCATAGTTATTGTTATTGTGTTCGACACATTTTTTGAAGTATTAATTCCCAAATAATTGATAAAACTCATTACACATAAAAGAAATAAGGATATACATTTTTGAGCAAGTTTAGAATCTTTAAAATGAGACAAACATTCAAATGATGTTATATACTTAGAATTAGCAATAACCATGGTTACTGTAGAAAATATAGCAAGTAAATAAGTAAGCACAATCATAATTTGCCCAGATGATTCGCCCAACGCATGCTTAACAGATAAATACTCAGTGATGTTTGATTGAAACCTACTATATATTTCAATATAACAAGCACCTGCTATCATGCTTATAACCGCCATTAATAAAATACCCAATATTGTTCTATTACCTCCATATTTAGTGGACTTTCCTATAATTACAAAAATTCCAGCACCTACAATATTAGCCAATCCCATTAAAATTAAATCGGTGAGTGTTAATATTTTTTTATTGGTATTTACAAGTATTTCTTGTGAGTTTCTCTCCATATACATATTGTTTTTTAATAATGTATATAAATAATAATGTTACGCGCTGATTTAATATTCTCAAATTGGATTTTTGTATGGGCGTTGATATATATTGCTGGCCTAACAAAGTTCTCTCCGAAAATTGCTATCATAATAGCAATACTTGAAAATATTGGTTCGTCGATATTATTGACAACCATCAACTATAAAACATTGCGTGCTATATTATTATATTTTCTACTTAAATTAATATCATTAACAATTGTTATAAATGATGTAGTTATTATGAGAGATTTTATAGTACTTATATTACTTTTTTTAATATATACCTGCTGGTTGTTTATAAACGACGAAACGGTCATAGGTTATTATAAAAAAATACACCACTCGTTAAATAATAATGATAATAATACTCCGTTTGTTAATTTTATTAACAATATTATTTAGACTCAACAAATTTTGAAAGGGTTGTACGATAGAACTTATCAAACATTCTCTTGCAACCAGAATACTCTGTCTCAAGCAGAAGGATTCCTTCCTGTTGCCATAGACACATAACAAACTCAAACTTAATGAGAGAATATTCGTCGTCCCACATAGACTCTTTTTTGATACTATGTCCTGACCATGTGGCAATGGCTGGGTCAAATTCGACACATACCGTAGACATTTGTGTAAAGATAAAGTTGAGTTTGAAAGCAGCGTCTTGAATCTCATCAAATCCACTGTTACCTATTTTTACAGCGTTTTCAGATAGCGACAGATAGCAAGGTAGTTCCATAGCACTGACCATAGAAACCATTGAGTCTGTCTCGTTAGTTGCCTCCATTTGTATAAATGATTATAAGAATTATACACAAGAATCAATTTTTAAGAATTTAAAACTTGATGCATTCATTATAAATCTAAATATATATAATGAAGGACATTGTTCGTATTAAAAATGGATATAAATACACTGAAAATGGATGGACAAGAATTAATGTAAAAGGAACCCCTTATGAGATAGGATTCGCTCATGGTTATTTGATGTCAAAAGAATTACGAGAGATTATGAAGATGTTAAAGTTTTCAACGTCAAATACGTACGGTGTATCATTTGACATATTAAGCAGTGTGATTTATGATGTACATGCTGTGATAGTGAAGGAGAATTTCCCTGATATATATGAGGAGTTAGTCGGCATTGTAGCAGGTGCATCAAGAGCAGGATTTAAGGAAATCACAATTCAAATGTTGTTTTATTGGAATTGTTCGCTATCGATAGGACCAATGTTAACAACTATCAATGAGACAATTGATAATAGTATATTCCTTAAACAAAAATACGGACATATTTTTTACAAAGATATTACAAAAGACGGCGGGTCCAAAGATAAATGCACTGCGTTCATTTCTGTAGGAGATTGGTCAAAAGATGGTAAAATTGTATGTGCTCATAACACATACGACGACTTTATTGAAGGACAATATTTTAATGTTCTTCTATATATTTGTCCTAAAAAAGGTCAGTCATTTATCATGCAGACCGCTCCAGGACAAGTATCAAGCGGATCAGACTATTATATAACTGACAATGGGTTCATCGTAACAGAAACAACAATAGGAGGATTTAATAAGTATGTTATGAATTACCCAGCATTTTGTATAATACGCAAGGCTGTACAATTTTCTAAAACACTTGACGATTATATTGAGATATTAAAAGACGGTAATAGCGGAGATTACGCAAATTCGTGGCTAATTGGAGATACGAAAAAAAACATAATCATGCGTATTGAAATGGGTCTAAATTATATTAATGTCGAAAAAAAGAAAAACGGGTATTTTATAGGGTTTAATGCGCCATATGACGATAGAATAAGAAATCTTGAATGCGATAATACAGGGTTTTACGACATTAGACGGCATCAAGGAGCAAGACGCGTTCGTCTTGAACAGCTTATGAAACAACATAAAGGAAGGATAGATGTTAAGATTGGACAGTCAATTTTAGCAGACCATTATGATGTTTATTTAAATAAGATTAATCCTTGTTCTAGAACATGTTGTGCTCATTACGAACTTGATGCCAGAGAATTCATGTCACAAGCAGATAGACCACTACCATTTCAACCTCGAGGCGTAACTGATGGTATTGTAAGTGATAGTACTATGGCCTCTTCGATGGGATTGTCTGCGATATGGGGTTCGTCTTGTGGAACAGCATTTGTTGCGGAAGATTTTTTTAATAGACATCCTCAGTGGGATGACCAAAAACCTTATGTTAAAGATCGTCTATCAGAACCATGGACATTTTTTAGTTGCAAACGAATTAAAAATGTAAGAAAAACAAGACGAAAAAAATATACACGCAGACGTAAATAATTACATTACAGAATCAAACAGAATTTTTTGTAGTTGAATAAACTCTGACAAATCTCCAGATGTGTATTTCATTTCAAGAATTAGTTCTTCGTCTTGTTTCCACAAACGCAAACTAAATAGTGTTTGACTGTAGGAATTAGTAACACATACCCACTCAGTGCACACAGAGTCAAATACAAAATCAGTGTTAATAGTTCTCAATACAGAATCAATTCTATTTGAAACGATCTGATTGTGGTATGGAGTACTAACACACACTTTTTGATGAGAAGCAAATGTATATTTTGAAGGCTTTGAATGTACATTTATTTCAGGCAAATTGTATTTGAAATAATTTGGACGTTCAAACATTGTCCTTTTTGTCATAGGATTGTTATTTTGACCGGTTGACAATGAGCGTTTCATGGTGTATAGTATCTTATGTTTTCAATTATAAACATTCAATTTTGTATAAAAAAATTACAAAATTGTCTTGGGCAGAGCATGATAATACTAGTCTTGAATTTCATAAACGGTTGCTCGCAAATGAAGAACTGCTTGATTATATTTCCACATATTAACAATTGTAACAATGCCGCATCCT
>Ga0233449_1004052_pt1 | contig 10228 bp, 5 predicted proteins | sample SI_124_October20_FD_183012 | JGI IMG/M metagenome (GOLD analysis project Ga0233449, IMG submission 183012) | Seawater microbial communities from Saanich Inlet, British Columbia, Canada - SI_124_October2016_200_MG | ecosystem: Environmental > Aquatic > Marine > Inlet | place: Canada: British... | reverse complement strand
ATTTATTAAGAGATATAGTAACTTAATCATTCAATTTTTACGCACGCTATGTATCGATGTATCAAATTTAAAGCTTGGAGCAATAATAAATGACATATTGATCAAATCCACAATGCTCAAATATTATTATTTACATCAAAATTTTTATTTTTTAATTGATAATTTTCTTCGTGTCATTATTGAGCATGTGATAATCGTTATTAAAATTACCACTATCTCGAAATGTTTTGCGTATGTTGGCATTCTATCAATCAAACAACTATTGTTTTTGTTGCTTTTATATATTGCGTCCGTTGTGTTTATTGTGTTGTCCATTGTATAAATATTATTAATATATGTATTGTATCAATAAAATAAATTAAATGTTTGTATTAGTCCGTATTCTATTAATTAGGTCGGATGTGGATATTTCTGTGGAATATGGTATTGGGCGGAGTATTCCAAGTTTTCGTGGAATGTCGTAATATTTATCATTTTCATCAGAATAATATTCTGTAGAACATACAACTATATCTATGTTATTGTTAACTAATTCATCCAATGTTATTAGTAAATTAGCGTTTGGTATTACTTTATCTACATGTTGGCAATGTATAACTGCTAAACATCTTTCATCGTGTGTCATTGCAGGAGTTCTTTTATATGCAGTAACGACATCATCATTATGAACACCAACAATTAAACAACTGCCATACTTAATGGAAGCATTAAACATTTTTTTATGACCAACATGGCACAAATCAAAAACACCACAACAATATACATTAACATTTTTAATAAATATGTGGCACTTGAGATATTGAGCTAGTTCCCAAAATAAACAGCACATATATACAGATTGAAAAACAACCCCTATAATAGGATGTATGATGGCAATCAATAAACATATTTCTGCTAGATGTGTGTAGTTATGTTTAGATAAACGTTTTAAATATATGTCAAATATTAATCCAACGTGTGCGTACATTAAAGAAAATAACATGATATCGTTAAATTGTTTAATAACATATTCTTTTAATATCATTATTTGCAATAATAAAAAATTGTTTGAATTCAATATTCCGAATTGTATCATCGCAAATTTTTGTGCAACACCAAAGTTTATATTTTTTTGTAATAACGGTACCGGGTTCGTAAAATGTACAACAAAATATATCAATGAATACACAAAAAAACTATGTTCGTTATTTTTAATAAATTTCAGCAATAATATTGGCACTAATGATAACCCGATTTGTGTTGAGTACAAATAATTAATGTCGCTCATTCCAGAAGAAATTAACATAAATAGTGACGACACGGTGTAAATAAATATATCTGTGTATGTATTTATTATTAAATCTAATTTGCTTGGTTTACTGTATTTTATGTTTAATTTAAAAAAAACTGTAGCAGCAAAACATGCACAAAAGTAATCACTGCAGTTTTTTTGCACATACATATTATTATTTTTAACATCTACACAATTAATAAATCCACAAATGATAATCAGAACAGATACAATATTTAAAATATTTGAGGGAGGCATATTTAAGTTTTCAAATTTACTTTCTAAATTGCTACGGTTTATATTAGAAGTTTTTATCGAATGTTTTTCCATATTAGTCAATATATTCATTTTTAGTTGATGTACAGTGTATGTATATGAGTAATATTATTAGCATTTGTGGTAATTGTATAATAAAATCAAAATTTTTTAATAGTTAATTAACTAATACATTTTTTGTACATTATGCTGATTTCCCGCTTCAAAAAAGCTAATTGCCATTAAATGAGTATTGTCTAAATTTTTATTGGCATGAATGTAAATGTTAAGTAGCTCGTTGGATGGTATAGTTGTATCAACAATTATATCTATCAGTTGTAACTTGTCATCCAAATGTGATGTTAATTCATCAAATTTTGATTTTACTATTTTTTCGGGCGTGGGTTGTGTTGCTGACATAATTTATATATTGGTGTGATGATGGTTATTATGGTTATAATGGTTATTATTATGGTTGCATTATGACAATTATAAATCAACTTTAAAAATTGATTGATATATACGTTAAGGATATATGTAGTATATATAACATACCATACTTATTATACAATGTCATTAAACGAATTTAACATACATAACGCAGGTTATGGACCATGTATAGGAACAATAAACGTGGAACAATCATCAAATGAAATAAAACTGGATAATGTGAAAACGATAATAATATTAGATGTGTCAGGATCAATGTCAAGTTATATCACACATATGCTAAATAAACATATACCGAACGCAATGGATAGATTGAAATACGATAAAATTACACTGATAACGTTTAACAACGTTTCGAAAGTGTACACTGTTAATTCTAGTCAACTTAGAGCAGCAAAAGGAAATTCAGGAAACAGAACTTTCATGGAAAGCGCGGTTGATAAATTAAGAAAAATTATTTGTGATTGTGACGATAATATTAGAATTTTAACAATTAGTGATGGAGCATTACATGATCAAGTTGAAACATTACATGCTGCAACTAAATTGGCAAATATTGTAAAACATAAAAATATTAGGTCGTCTGCCATAAGATTATTTACAGGACAAGAGCAACCAGATACACGCGGTCTTGCTAGTATTTTGCAACTAAACACAAGCGACGAAACAAAATTAACTGATTTGCATTACACCCCTGCATGTAATGGTATATGTGATGCGATATGCGATTCATTAACAGATACGTTACAACATACGTCAAAATTAATATCTGAAAATCCAATTTTTATGATGCATCCATGGAGCGAGCCAAGATGTGAAATTTATCTGGAACATAAACAAAATACTTTTTGGGTAAAAAATATAGAAAATGTAATGTTAATGTCAAACAATAACGAGGTTGTATTAAAACCGATAATGGGTGAAAGTTTAACATCGAATAATTTTTCTGATATATTAAATAATAAAGTAAATTATTACATAGAAAGACTAAAAATACTAAAAGTTATAGATATCAAAGATTCGCAAAATGAAATTACTGAAATAATGAATTACTTTAATAATTTAGATGATTCACTTGATATTAATGAAATAGATGATACATCAACTAGCATAAAGTCAAGAATTCATATAATTAAACAACGAGCATTCAGACAAATAAAAACACGTTTGCAAGAATTATCACGAATAAATAACGATGATAAAGTATCCCAATTAAATTTTGCACAACAAGCTAATTTTTTAAGAAGCGCAACAACTTCATCTAACACCGTGAACTTGGCAAAACGTGGAATATCGCAAGGTCTTGATTTTGACAAGTTTGCAACCGATGAAGTTAAAAACATGAAAGAACATTTTGATGAAATAAGTGGAATAGACGATACATTACATTCTGTATCATTTTATAGTCAGGACACAACGTTGGGAGGAATACGTGAATTATGCCAATTAGATGATAATACATTGAATAAAATGAGCGCGTTGGATATTTTAAAATTATTGAATATTGTTGGAATGCCGTGCGATGCAGTGGTTGGAGATTTTCCAGATCCAAAAACGTATCATGTTAAAAAAATATTTCCGGGAACATATATTAGCATGTCTGACATAATAGTATGTAGAGAAATGAAAAATAAATTGAGAGATCCTTTGTTGGACGAAGAAATTATTAATGTTATTCCATTTTATGATGATGACAGAATACAACAATTTTTAATGAAATATGCTCCAACTTTACTAGAATACACAGCAAGCATAGGAATGAGAAATATGATAATTAATATTCCGCACACATACAAATATACAATAGTTGATGGAGCATGGAAAATGGCTCAAATTTTACAAGATAATCCAACAGTTGCAAACGCTGAAATATTTACAAAGTTTGTACACACATACAAAACTGCCGTAAATCATATGTTTGACTACGTGTTAAATTATATAGTTCCAAGAAAAATAGGCGATACTTTATCAATGTGTATTTCCAATAACGGAGTTACCAATATGATATCTCCACTAATAACCATTTGTAATGATCCGGAAAAAGAGCGAATAATACCAGACATATTGAGAGCTCTTTATACATTTGAATTTTATCAAATATTAAAAAAGTTACATAGAACCGAATCAGATGGATATATTAAAAGAAAAAAACTGTTGGATGATTTGCTTGGAATAGATTTCGATAAATATTCATCTGAGTTACCTCCATTTTTTGAATCACAAAAAGTCCCAGCTCACTGCGATGAATATCATATTAACGTCAATATATTTAATGAATTAAATAATAGATCTCCATGGGTTGATTATATTTGTAAAATGCCAACAATGTTCAAATATGCGTTAGCAAATGACATTAACTCGTTAGTTGATATAAATAACACAAACATAACAAAAGAAATGAATTTAAATATTAACGTTGATATTCAAACATTTAAATTATATTGTATGTATCAAGGATTAATGTACGACACATTAGTATCAAGATATGATGAAACAAACAGTAAAATGAAAATAACAGATCCCGGATTTAATAAATTGATGAAAAAAGAAATTGGGGATTATATTCGACGTCAATATCATTCACATTACCAATCAGATCTAGCTGAGCAAAACAAGCAAGAAATTATAGTACTAACCGATCAGCTTGTTATGGATCTCGTAAAATCTGAAACAGTTAAGCAATTTATTGATTTACTGAAAAATGGAATAACAAAAAATCACGTATCGGTCAAAATTGCAGATATGTTTAAAGCAGGATTTAATGAATTACAAGCGAAATTATTTGATCCTAATATGGAATGTCCTAAAAGAAAAGCGAAATTGAGGATCTTTATAATGGCATGCGATATTGAAGATAATGTGGTATATAATAACGGAAACGTAATAAAGATATCAATTGCGACATTAGATAAATTGTTTGAAAATGTTGGCTGTTATGATATGTGGGAAAAATTAACCAACGAATTTATTAAAAAATCTATTCATATTTACAGAAATCCAAATATACCGAACAGACATACACATAGTAATGAAAAACCATCATACTGGGCATACGGATATAAAAATTTAAGAGATTATTTTGATAATATTAGCAAACATGATCAAGATGAATATTGCAAAATACATACTAATTGTTGCGGAGTATGGAATGGTAAACCAGTTAAATGGGCATAAAGTAATTAATTGACTGAATACACTTAAAGATTAAATCATAATATATGATTGTAATATAATTACTTTATTTACATAAAAGTTGAAATAAAATAACGTTGGAAATAAGTGATATATATTATTTAAAAGTGTGCTATATTAGGAAACTGATATAGTGCAAAGATTCCATGGTGAATAGGTTATCACATAGTTCTACACGACTAAGTACCGCAGTTCAAATCTGGGTGGAATCGGATTCAATAGTGAATGGGTTATCACATGGCTCCGCATCGGCCAAGTATCACAGTTCGAGTCTGGATTGAATCATGATTTAATGGTGAATGGGTTATCACATGGTCTTCCTCGGCCAAGTACCACAGTTCGAGTCTGGGTTAAATCTGAAATTAATTTATAATTAAATATAATTTAATAATTATTTAAATACGTTACATAGTTTATTATTTAGTTTTTTTTGTTTGATTTTGTTAATTTGGTTTTATTATCTAACTTGGCTGATTTTTTTATTTTCAAAGGTGCATCATTCTTGTTTATTTTCAAAGGTGCATCATCATTAGTATCACATACAGTAACTACGTTGGTTGTATCGCTTACTTTTTGTTGATCGTCACCATGAAATTTATAAAATAAGTAATTTCGCATTGATTTTTTAGAAATGTTTAATATTTCAAATTGGGTCGGTTTATATTTCGACAAATTAAGAACTGTATCGATACATGAAACAAATGAATCGCTCGATGTTTCTTTATTCATTAAAATTTTTAAACATTCAAATTCAAATCTCTCCTCAAGTATATCTTTAATTTCAAATAATTCGCTATATGATCCATATTTTATCATTGAATATAATTGATTTGTTGTTAATTTATGTTTATCTTTTTTTGATTTTGCAGATTGATATGTTTTATTGGATATTACACTATGATCAAAATTTTGCTTTTCAAGAGACTTAACGAAATGTTGTAATTTTATAATTACACTGGACGACGGATCGTACAATGAAATTAACTCTATATACACATTTAATATATTACAAGGTGAATCTGAACGAAAACACGCGTTATATATTAATTCGTCGTAAAATTTTTCATTTAAAATTATTTTATTATTAAGCACAATCACTAACATTTCTAAATTTTTTGAAATGTCGCTTGTAACATAATTAGAAATTGCAATAAAGTAACCTATCGAAAATACTGCAATATTTTGATATATATCAGGCGTTATATTATTTATTTTATCATAATTGAGCAATACATATAACACGTCATAATGTATAACACTGCGATTTTTGTTGCTTACAGAATCATTAATGATATCACTTATAATATCGCTGCTTACATTATTGATTTTTTTTAGTATGACCTCAACCGTATGTCTTTCAATAATCGTATAATCGATTTCGCTTTGACATATATACATTATTATATTACGCAATTCTGTTTCAGATTTGTTGCACAATACAACATTTTTAAATATATCGTCAGTTATACCACTCACATGCAATCTAATATCAATCAATGCGTATATATCTAACTCGTAATCATTAACCACGTCTCCAGTTTTGAAATAGCTCATAATCATTTTAAATAATTTATATTTGGCATCCAAATTGCCGTTAATAAAAGAAAATATCACACGACTATAATATTTCGACTTATTTATTACGTGGTTTGGGTTATTATTGTCTTTACAAACATCACAAACTAAATCAACGATGTTGCAATATGCAATTATTTTATTTTTAATTATTTCACTTTGCGATATTTTACCCTCAGTAATCAAATTATTTATTTTTACGAGAAAATTGTCGCTTCTTACTAATCGACGTATCCCGCCTGGAGCAGCATTACAAGTTATATACTTTATAATTGGCATATATCGCTCAGTTGTTGCATTTAGTATAACGTATTCACTAAAACAATCGACTTGGCGCGTGTTAATAATGTTATTAATTTGACGCAAGCTGATGATTGGATTATTTTTCGGAGATAAAACAAATCCTTTAATAAATAACATTGTTTGCACAGATTCACTTATTGGACAATTATTTGCATGTATTTTATCTAGCAGATTATTTACATATTCTATGTATTCCATTAATGTGTCTTCGTGTATATCAATATGATTATCATCATCTATTAGACATTTAATTAAACTGCTAAAATCAACCGATGTTATTTTAGTTTTCTTCGAGTTAAATTCATCAAATTTTTTTGCGACTTTCACATATTCTTTGTTGGTAGTATTCCAATATTTTAATAATGTCATTAGTTAAAATATTATAGTTGCGAATTTTTATATGGTTCTAATTAAGTGTATTTTAATTAAATTTTTTTATATGCTTATACGAGAAACTATGGACTAAATTGCGTCTTATTACTTTCATAATAAATGTCAAAATCATTTAGTTTAATTAACAAGGTTATGTAACTGGCAAACATTATGTTTCTCGCATATAAAAAATTGGATTTGAAAAATTAAAAATTATGGTTACTATGGATCTTTATATGTTAACGCAAAAGATTTTTGACCGAGTCGCGTCTCATTATTCACATAATGAATGTCAAAATTGTCTCGGCTTGTTTTGGCAAGATTCTGTAGCTGGCAATCAATCTTTTGCATATAAAAATCAGGATTTGGTTTATTAAAAGGGTTTTAGAAAGTGATTTACTTTCTAATATTGTATATCGTCATTTCTTTAAGTCATATTATGAATACATTATTTATCAGTTATTACTAATTAAATATCCATTAATTTATTTAATATTGTATCTAGCTTTGTTAAATCTGGAGCTCCTGTATCAAATACATATTGATATAAAAATTCTGAGTATTTTGGATACGTTTCTCTGAATTCTTTTGTCATTTGACCATCATAAAATTCTCCTTTCTTTTTTTGTCTTAAAAATGAAATGTATACTAGTTTTGGTACTTTTCCAATTTTATTGCAATATTTGTCGAACATTTCATTAAACATCATACCACTTGATTTTGTATTTTCTTCTTCATCTGTTACTATTACTATCATGTCAAGTGGCTCACCTTTGCTGTAATAATAATCCAATGATGATGCAGGAGAAGTTGCATTTTTTGCGTGTGTTTTTTCATTAAAAGCAACCACGTCTTTTACATTTTTTGGAACATCTGTGATGTGTTCATTTACATTTCTAAATACGTGCAAATCTGCGTTGCATACAGTACATAAGATTGACGTGATAATACTGCTTGTTTTAATTGCAACTCCCATTGAAGATGATGCATCCCCAAACACAGCAACTTTAGAATTCATTGTTAGTTTGTAATCTTGTAATTTATCTTCAGCCATTTTTAACAATAAATTATATGTGGTGTATAACGGACTGGATGTATTTATTTTTATTTCAGTTTGTGAGTTATTGTTTCCAGTGCACCATCCTCCTCCTGCGGAATGCGATGTATAATTGGATGACCTACCACTTGTTTTAATATTATTTCTCGCAAAAAATAGTTTGTCAATAATAACACCATATGGTAAAGATAAGTTTGCGTTTTGTAATTTTGTGTTAATAATATTAATGGCTTCAGTTGAACTGTAAAATTCGTCAAGTCTCCATATTAATGTATTAACATCTGTATATCCAGCAATCGCAGCTTTTACATTGTTGTCAAACACAAGTCCAAGCTTTCTAATAAAGTTATATTCAGGACGGTGCAAATAAATCATTTCGCTTGCATTTTTACCTGTCATGTTTTTGCAGGCGTATACAATTGATGAAGTTGGCGCATCTTTTCCGTATGCATATTCCAAAAACCACTCAAGTTGGAAATCACTTTTTTTTGTATGCAATAAATTCGTTAACTCTTTCCACGGTGTTAAATCATATGATAACGCATAAAATTCCAATGTTTTAGCCGGAATTTGTTTAACCCAATTGTCAACAATGATTTTAATTTTAGACCTTGTTAAACTAAATCCAAGATTTGGATTGCATGACATCATTAAATTATTTATTCTTCTAGTAATGTCTGTTTTTTTTGTGCTATCTTCCAAGCGTTTAAATTTTTCTTTTAGTTGAGCAATTTCTCTTCTTGTGTCTAAAATAACACATGCTCTCAAAATTTCTGAAAATTTATAAAGCTCGCTGTTTAATAGTTTTATTGACATTTGTTTTTCGTTAAATTGTAACGAAATTGCCAATATTTTAGAAAATATAGATGTATGTAATTCTGTTTTTGTATCAATAAAATAATTTACTATGGAATAATACTCATCACTATGATTATTGTGATGAGAAACCAAAGTGTCCAATGAAGTTGTATTTTGCAATAAGTCTTCCTTGATCTTGTTTGCTATATTAATGTCTCTAGCTTCCATCTTTGTTAATATATGTTATCATACGTCTAGTCTTTATATAATATCAATATATCACATCAATATATTACATGGAATTAGGTGTTACTTTTTTATTTTAACTGTTTTTGTTTTTGTTTTCTTTATTTTTTTTACTGTATCCACTACGTCTACTTTATCTACTGTATCCACTACGTCTACTTTATCTACTGTATTCACTACGTCTACTTTATTTACTTTGCCAATTTTAGGTGGTTTTGTAACGCACAGCAATTCTGGATAAAACATATTTGCTAATATAATCCGATCGTTTATGTCGTTGATTGATAATATTTGAAGGAGGTCAGGTATATATTTCAGTTCATGTATCATAAATTGTAATCCATCCTTATATTTTACCATAATATTAAAACAATAATCGTTAAAACAACAATCATTAAAACATAATATAATTTCTTTTTTATACTGTTTTAACGTGTCATAATCTGCCATATATGTCAACATAGCAAGTACCATTTCATTGTCCATTTTTACTGGAGTTTTTATTATTTTTTTATTATATGAGTTTTTCGTAATTTTAATTTTTTTAGTACTAAAGCAGCCATTTATTCGCATTAATTTATTTTCTAATTTTTGATTTATTGCATTATACGTCTTAAATAATTCTAGGCACTTATTTATTTGCGCATGTGAGTGAATTAACTGATGGACTATTTTATCATTTACTATAAATTTATTTGCAAGTAACAATT
>Ga0233449_1004050_pt1 | contig 10230 bp, 11 predicted proteins | sample SI_124_October20_FD_183012 | JGI IMG/M metagenome (GOLD analysis project Ga0233449, IMG submission 183012) | Seawater microbial communities from Saanich Inlet, British Columbia, Canada - SI_124_October2016_200_MG | ecosystem: Environmental > Aquatic > Marine > Inlet | place: Canada: British... | reverse complement strand
GTAAAAATCATTTCGGTAAAATTGATTCAGCAATTCACTGTGCTTATCCACGTTCAGAGCAGTGGGGCACTGCGTTTGAAGGGTTAAAAGCAGACGGGCTTAAAGATGACTTATTTCACCAATTAGGTGGTGCAATTCTTTTTTCCCAACGAATAATTTCATTTTTCAAGAAACAAGGGCATGGAAATTTGGTGCATGTTGCATCAATTCAGGGAGTAGCTGCTCCTAAATTTGAACATTATGATGGTACATCAATGGTTTCACCTATCGAGTATAGCGCAATAAAATCTGGAATTATATCTATAACAAAGTATCTTGCTAAATATTGTAAAAGTCAAAATATTAGAGTAAATTGCATCAGTCCTGGAGGTATTTTGGATAATCAGCCAGAGGTTTTTCTTGAGAAATATAATTCAACTTGTTTAAGCAAGGGAATGATGGATGCACAGGATTTAAATGGAACTATTGTATACTTGCTATCAAATATGTCAAAATATGTCAATGGTCAGAATATTATTATTGATGATGGATGGATTTTGTAAGTTATACATGTTAATTTAAATAGAGAGATTGATAAATGATTAAACTTCCAGCTTATAAAAAAGCATTTGATTATGAAAACGATTTTTACCTTTCATGTAAAAGTTCGAGAATAGCCAAAACGATTGCTCAATATAAATTATTTGAGAGGACAGTGCATATTGAAGGTGATATTGTTGAGTGTGGAGTTTTTAAAGGGGCGTCTTTTTCTAGATTCGCTATGTATAGAAAAATTCACAATATTGAGAATAAAAAAATTATAGGGTTCGATTCATTTGATACATTTCCAAATACTGAATATGTAAAAGATCAAAAATTAAGAGAATCGTTTATTTCTGATGCTGGAGATCAAAGTATTTCAAGGGAGCAATTGCATGAAGTCCTGATAAACAAGGAATGCAATAATAATATCGATCTTATTAAAGGCGATATAACAGTTACAGTTCCAGAATTTATTCATAACAACCCAAATATTAAAATATCTATTTTAAATTTAGATGTTGATATTTACGAGCCTTCAGTTGCTATTCTTGAGTATATGTACCCATTAATAACACCTGGAGGGATAATGATATTAGATGATTATAATTCCTTTCATGGAGAGACTAAAGCTGTTAATGAGTATTTTATGGATAAAGATGTGTTAATAAAAGAGCCTGTATTTCAAGGTGGCCCATACTTTATAGTCAAACAGGTAGATAATGAAGAGTAGAGACAAGTTTAACAATGGTGTTGTTCCTTCAAGGTCAAATTTTTTAAATAATAAGATTGTTGTGGTTGATGGACTTATTGGTGGTGGAAAAGGCCTAATATCTGCAATAATTGGCGCATTACCAAAAGTAGAAATGTGGGTTCATTCCCCTAAAATAGAACAGATTTGCGCTATGCATTCTTTGGGACATACTTCTACAGAAGGCGCAGAAGTGTTGATTAAAAATTGGGTAGATGAGGAGATAGTCAACTTGTCAATTATGCGTAATATTAATTGTCGCCCATCAGATATGACTAGTGTGTTTCGCGATGCGCGCCCATTTAGATATTTAAAGAGAATTTTTGCAAAGATTGGCGATGCTTCTGTACAGCGTATTATTGACGAACAGTCAGTATTAAATCTTGTGACACATGCTAACTCAGCACATTCTTTGCCTTTGTTTAATGCACTTTCTGAGCGCTTGGTATATATAAGGATTACTAGATGTCCAATGTCAGAATATATGCTAAATCATTTAGCTAAGTGGTCTCAAAGGTGGGGCAATGATATTCGTAGTGGAATGATATTGCACAAAATAAAAAATACCAATAATGAGCTTTCTGACGAAGTGCCATTTTTTATGTTGCATGATGAAGATAGATATCTTAATGCATCACCCATAGAAAGGGCAATATTAATGCTAAATGAATGGCAAACTAGAGGAGATACAGTTATTGATAACCTAAAAAAATCATCAAATGCAACTATTATAGAAGTGCCATATGAAAAGTTTGTTTTTGAGCCACACTCTTATATAAATCAAATTGCTGTAGCACTTGAAACAGAAGTTGATCAAGTTACTAGAAAAGTAATGAAAAAACAAAAAGTACCTAGAGCTTCACTGACAGACGCGCCAAGGTTTAAAGCTTATAGAAGGGTAGGTTGGAAGCCTCCTAAAGAGCATTTAACAGTTTTGGAAGAGTTTGATGTCACCCGAAAAAAATATTGTAATAATATACCTGTTGAATCTATGCAATTATTAAACAAGATTACAGAAGAATACATAAATAGATATAATTTACTTAACTCTTAGTAGAGAATTGCAGTCGATATGATTGTCATGATTTTATAACCATAATACTGAATAAAATAATATGTATGATTTTTACTACCCATATGATGGGAATAGTTCGTCGGAAGACCTAGAAAAATACTTGATTTTTGTTAAACGCAATCTGCCGCGTTGGGTTAATTCAATACCAGATAGTGAATTCTTAGCCTTATATAGTATGGCAAATAAATTTGTTAATGAAGGTGAGACTATTATTGAAACAGGTTCCGGAGCTAGCTCTTTGGCTTTATTATGCGCAGCAATTAATAATAATGCAGTTTTGTATACATGGGATACAAATGGAAGTAAGTTGGAATTTATCAATAATGTTGCGTTCCAAACAATTGGTAAAATATTATCAGTCGATATTAATAAATATTGGAAAACTATAGCTTTTGATAGTACCTCAAAAGAGCTGGGAATTGGGATACTTAAGGAATTTAATTGTAATACATCTTTTGCATTTCTTGATAGTTATCACACATTAGACCATATCATGAATGAAGCAAGTTTGTCAGTCGATAGTTTTATTGAAAGAGCAACACTTGTTATTGACGATGCTTACTATTGTAATAAGTCAAAGAATTATGCCTATATTAATATTTTTAGAAAAAAACTTGGCTTAAATGTAGTGATTGAACCTGAATCTAACAAGGTAGAGAAATATTATGAAGCTATTTTTAATTTTTTAAAAACTAAGTATAAAGTAGTACAAAGTATTGAAGAATTTCAGGATAATTATAATGCCGATGTATATTTTGATTATTTTAATTTGGACAGAGATGCGATTAATAGTGTAGGTATGGAGAAAAAAGATGAGCTTAGAAATAGATATAAAATATGGACGCTAAAAGATAAAATAGTAGTGTAGCTACCTTGATTTTAGGCCGATACATTGTAGAGAATATCATGTTAATGAATAGTTATAATTTTGTAAACGTTATAGTTGAAGGGTGATTGTGTGAGTAAAACAATGAGTAAAGTATATGTTGGGGTAATTGGTTGTGGACGTATATCTGGACATCATTGTCGCTCAATTACAGGCGTAAAAGGTGTAAAGTTGTCTAGTGTTTGCGACCTTGATGAAGACAAGGCGAAAGAATATTCTAAAGAATATGGCGTTCCTTGGTATAAAAACTATCGAAAAATGTTAGATGAGCATCCTGAGATCAACACTGTTGTTATTGCAACGCCATCTGGAATGCATTTCGAACATGGTTTGGAGATTATAACGAAATATAAGAAAAATATTATCATGGAAAAGCCGACATTTATGCGTACGGATCAATTAGATGCAGCATATGATGAGGCTGAGAAGCACAAAGTAAAGATATTTCCAGTTTTCCAAAATCGTTATAATAAAGCTGTAACTAGGGTTAGTAAAGCTTTGCATGATAATGAATTGGGAGATATACGTATAATTTCAGTGCGTGTGCGCTGGTGTAGGCCTCAGCGTTATTATGATTTAGCCCCATGGCGAGGTACTTTCTCTCATGATGGCGGAGCTTTGACAAATCAAGGCATTCATCATGTGGATTTATTGCGCTACCTTGGTGGCGAAGTTAGTAAAGTAAATTGCACAATGCGCACTTTAGGTGCTGATATTGAAGTTGAAGACACTATAGTTGCAACCTTGCAATATGATACTGGTGCTGTAGGCAGTTTAGAGGTAACTACAGCTGCTCGCCCAGATGATTTTGAAGCTTCAATTTCAATTGTAGGGTCAAAGGGCTTAGCACAGATTGGAGGGGTTGCAGTAAATGAACTTCAAATTTTTACTCCTGATCCTGAATGTTGTGCAGAATACTCAGAGGATTTTTCAAGTGGGATCGGAGTATATGGCAATGGGCATCAGAAGATGTATGAAGACATAGTGAAAGTTATATTGTACGAAGAAAGAAATCCTGTCAGCTCTAAAGACTGCTCCAGTACTATTAATTTATTGAATTCATTTTATTTGTCTGATGAAAAGAATAATTGGGTAGATGTTCGGGATTTTAAGCAGTCATCAAGACTTGGTTGTGATGATGAAGCAATCTCCTCATTATATCGATTATAAAATGGTTTATTACATAAGACTTTATTTGATATGAAAATAATTGGGATAGTACCAGCCAGAATGTCAGCTAGCCGTTTTCCTGGAAAACCATTACACCCAATATTGGGTAGACCAATGATTGAGCATGTATTTGAACGAGCTATGCTTTACAAGAAATGGTCAGAATTGATGCTAGCAACATGTGATAAAGAAATAGCAGATTTTGGGAGAAAAAAAGGATATCCGGTTGTAATGACGTCAAATACACACATACGTGCTTTGGATAGGGTTGCAGAAGCCGTTAAAAAAAGTGATTTAAATATTACAGATGATGATATTGTTGTCAATGTTCAAGGCGATGAGCCAATGTTAACACCAGAAATGATAGAAACAGTAATAGAGCCATTTATTGAAAATTCTGATATTTCTGGGACAATGCTAACTATGGACATTGTCGATGAAGATCAATACTATGATCCTGATATATTGAAGGTTGTACATGATTTAGACAGACGTGTGCTTTATACTTCACGTAGCCCAATTCCATATACAAAAAAATTTACACCTGAACTAGGGGCAAAGCGAATTTATGGCATTTTTGCATTTAGATGGGGTTTTCTTAAAGAATTTACTGCTTTACCTGAATCGCCATTGGAAATAAAAGAATCTTGTGATAGTAATAGACTGTATGATAATTCTTTATCGCAGCATATAGCACCTTTTCATTATATTCCAAGTTTTTCAGTTGATAGCCCCAAAGATATAAATCTCGTTGAGAAATATATGAAAAAAGATCTATTGTGGGGCACATATTAAAGAGTTTTTTAGTGAAGCTATCCGTATCTAATATTTCCCTTCCACCCTATAATCATGCTTCTATGTTTCATTTATTAAATGAAATGGGTGTTCAAGGTATAGAAGTTGCCCCATCAAGGGTATGGCATGATACATGGCATAATTTAAGCGCAAATCAAGTAACCACTTACCGCTCTTATATTGAGAAATCTGGTCTTTCTGTGGTTGGATTACACTCTTTGTTATATGATCATCCGGAGTTAGGGCTTTTTGATGGGATTGAAAAGAGAGAGAAAACTTTAGATTATTTAGTTCATTTATCTGCTGTTTGTAGGGATCTTGGTGGTTATACTTTAATACTTGGAGGTGGACGGCATCGTGGTCGCACATCACTCACAGATGCATTTAATCAATCTATTGATTTTTTAGGGGAGTACTGCAACCGTGTGGATGGTCATAATACTGTTTTATGTCTAGAGCCTCTAGGCCCATCAGATTCGGATTTTGTTAATTCTGTTTATGATTCCATCCGTATTGTAGAAGAAGTTAATAATACATCACTTGGCGTGCAATTAGATGCCAAGGCTTTGGTTGAAAACAAGGAAAGTGGCTTAAATGTTTTTAAAGATTCAAAAGATTACATTGTCCACTTTCATGCTAATGAGCCTAAACTTGGAGTTCTTGGCAGTAGCGGACTTGTTCCGCATAAATTATTCGGATCTTATTTGAGACAGATCAAATATAGTGGCTTTGTATCAATTGAGCAACGTATGATATCGGCTGCATCATGTATTGACGATATCAAATTAAGTGTAAATTTAATGAAGGAAAATTATATATGAATCACTTTAAAATACCGAATTGGGAGCCTAAGTCTGAGCCTGGTATGCGCATATTAGTTATCGGGGCGTCAGGTGGTATTGGCCATGCTCTTATTGATATGTTGCTTAATAGTTCTGATTGTATTATTGGTGCACATGGCTCTACAAAAGGTTATAAAACCAATCGTTCGAATGTTATTCCTCTTAGTCAAGAATTTAATAGTGAAGGCGATTGCATTAATGTTGTAAAAAAGTTTGTTAGCATTGCAGGCGGCATTGATGCATTAGTTGTTTTATCTGGAGGCATTAATTTTTCTGGTCATTGGCGTGATATGCCAGAACAAGATTGGGAGCACGATATTTCTATTAACTTAAATCAGCCATTCTATTTGGCACGTACGGCAATGCAATATATGAAAAATCAAGGAAATGGGGGGCGTATTATTCTTAATGGTACTGAATCTGCATTGCATGGTGGTAGTCCTCAGTCATTTCCTTATGCTATTGCAAAACGTGGTACCGAATGTATGGTACAAGGTTTGGCACGAGAAGGCGCGGAAAGTGACATACTTGTAAATGGTACTCGTTTTGGATATATTAAGAGTGGTTTTCATCAGCGTTGGCATGATAAAACTTCAAGTGATATGAAATCAAGAGCTGATTTAGTGTTGTTAAAAAGAGGGGGTGATCCAAAAGAGGCTGCTGCCCTTATAGTGTACCTGCTATCAGGGTGGAGTAGATTTATTACTGGGCAAATGATCCCATTGACTGGTGGAGATTGGCTTTAAGGTTAAACACAGTGGTTAAGAATATAATTGAATCTATTTAGATTTCCACTTTAGCAATGGTTATTATTTTATGAGCAAAATAAAAGTAGGTATAGCAGGATATGGAGTAGTTGGTAAACGTAGACATTCTTGTGTAAATCATCATTCAGATATGAAAGTGATAGCAGTTTGTGATCAGATGTTTTCTAATGATGAGTCAATGACAGACAATGTTCGTTGTTATCAGAATTATAGATATTTATTGCAAGAGGATCTCGATGTTTTGATTGTTTGTCTGACTAATGAAATTGCACCAGAGGTTACAATTGCTGGGCTTGAAGCAGGACTGCATGTTTTTTGTGAGAAGCCACCAGGCAGGGATGTAATGGATATTATTAGAGTAATAGATGTTGAAAAAAAATATCCAAGTCAGAAGTTAATGTACGGGTTTAATCACCGCTATCATGACTCTATTTTAGATGCATTACGTATTATTCGGTCAAATGAATTGGGCGAAGTAATTAATTTACGAGGTGTTTATGGAAAGTCTCAATTAACCACATTTAACCAGCCAGACTGGCGCACACAAAGAGAAATTGCTGGTGGGGGTGTATTGCTAGATCAAGGGATACATATGGTTGACCTTATGAGACTCTTTGCTGGAGAGTTTACAGAGATTCATAGTTTTATCGAAAATAGTCACTGGAATTATGATGTAGAAGATAATGCTTATGCATTAATGCGCACCAAGGACGGCAAGGTGGCAATGCTAAATTCTTCTGCAACTCAATGGAGACACCGGTTTTATTTAGATATCAACCTTGAAAAAGGTAGTTTAATCCTTGGTGGAATATTGTCTGGGTCCAAAAGTTATGGAGCAGAGTCTTTAACAGTAGTTTCTGCAAATCCAGAGAATGATAGGGGTGATCCGAAAGAGGTTACCACTCGTTACAATACAGATCCATCATGGTTTTCAGAGATTAAAGAGTTTGCTGACTGTATTATAAATAACAGAGAAGTAATTAATGGAACTTCAAATGATGCATTGCAAACAATGAAGTTAGTCTATAAAATTTACCATTCGGATAAAAGGTGGCAACAAATGTATAATATAAGTGACCCAGGTAGTTATGAATAAAGTAGATGAGTTTTTTTCAAAAGATATAAAACAATTTTCTAAATCATATTTAGAATATCTTAAAGAAATATTTGATAAGCTAGATTTATTAGAGATAAAGTCATTTGTTGAAGTATTGTTAGATGCTCGCAATACTGGTGCGACTATATTTTTTATGGGTAATGGCGGTAGTGCTGCAACTGCAAGTCATTTTGCTAATGACCTAGCGTTTGGTACAAATGACTATGAAAAACCATTTAAGGTGATGAGCATTACAGACAATGTGCCTGTATTAACAGCATTGGGCAATGATTATGGATATGATGAAATATTTGTTCGTCAACTGAGAGTGCATGGAAGTAAAGGCGATATTATAGTTGGGATATCTGCATCTGGTAATTCACAAAATTTAATTAGTGCTTTTGAGTACGCAACTACTGTTGGAATAAAATCAATAGCACTTACCGCTTTTGATGGGGGAAAAATGAGAAAAATTGCTGATCAAGGTGTGCACATCCCAACTGGTAAAGGGGAATATGGTCCAGCAGAAGATTTGCATATGATATTGGACCACTTAGTTGCTAATTATTTAATGAGATTAATAAAGTAATTGTTGAAAGAGGTACAAAATTTGTTAGAATTGTCCAAAGATACAGCACGTATTGCGCTAGACAAGTTGATAGAATTAGGCAAGGAAGATGAAAAATACTACTCTTTTGATAAAAATATACCAAGAGAGATAAAAGCTACAGCTGATACTATTATAGAGAAGGTCATATTGGAACAATTAATTCCTACAGGAATTGATATTCTAAGTGAAGAGAAAGGCTTATTGATCGGTAACAACAGTTCATCATTAAGATTTATTATCGACCCTATTGATGGAACAGTTAATTTTGTACGCGGAATTTCAGACTGCTCAGTTTCTATTGCATTGTATGATCAGAACAATGCAATATTTGGAGTAATAGCATCATATCCGAATGGTAATATTGCATGGGGTGGAAAAAATATAGGATCATTTTTTGGTGATTCTAAGTTACAAGTATCAACAATCGACGACCCTAAAAAAGGAGTGCTTTGCACTGGCTTCCCATCTCGTTTTAAATTTGATTCAAAATCTATGTTATCACAAACACACTTAATGTCTAAGTTTGGAAAAACTAGAATGTTAGGATCGGCATCTCAGTCTTTATTACAGGTTGCCAAAGGGTCTGTGGAATGCTACTCAGAGAAAGATATTATGTTATGGGATGTAGCCGCAGGTATTGCTTTAGTTGAAGGTGCTGGTGGAAATGTATCAATTACATCAGAAAAAGGCAGAGAGTCGATAAATGTAGTTGCTTCAAATGGGATAGTTTAATGAATAGAAACATGAGAGTAGCCGTATGTTCGAGATCTTTTTCAAAAAATAAAATTTTACGATCTGAGTTGTTAAAAAAGTATAAACATGTGACTTTTAACGATAAAGGTGTGAAGTTGGAAGAGGGTATTCTAATTAAATTTTTAAGTGGTCATGATAAAGCAATAGTAGCGCTAGAGCGTTTAGATGATTTTGTTTTATCGCAATTACCGGATTTGAAGGTAGTTGGGAAGTATGGTGTAGGATTGGATATGATTGATATGGATGCCATGAAACGTTATGGTAAAAAATTAGGATGGATTGGAGGAGTAAATCGAAGATCTGTATCTGAACTAGTTATTTCTTTTGCTATATCACTGTTGCGTCATGTACCTGCTGCACATTGTGAGGTATTGTCAGGCACTTGGAGACAGCACGTTGGTAGTTCCCTATCTGGTAAAACAGTAGGCATTATCGGTTGTGGATTTATTGGTAAAGATTTAGTTAAGATGCTTAAGCCGTTTGGATGTACTATTCTGGCAAATGATATAATTGATCAGACTGATTTTTATAAGAAACATCAGGTTTTAGGCGTCACTTTAGAAGAAATATTAATGAAATCTGATGTACTCACTCTACATTTACCATTGGATAACTCTACACGCAACTTATTAACAGCCGAACGAATGTCGCTAATGAAACATAATGCAATTCTTATTAATACTGCACGGGGAGGGTTGGTTGATGAACGTGCCCTGAAAGAGATGCTAAAAAATGGAAAAATAGCTGCAGCCGCTTTTGACGTATTTGAAATTGAGCCACCAGAGGATTTTGAACTAATTAAGCTTGATAATTTCTTGGTAACACCACATATTGGTGGAAGTACTCAAGAAGCTATTTTAGCTATGGGTATGGCTGCAATTGACGGCATAGATGGCAATTATATTTCTCTAGGGTGAATATATTATGAGAGACCTTTGCATAAATCAACCAAAATTATACCAATCA
>Ga0233449_1004048_pt1 | contig 10232 bp, 13 predicted proteins | sample SI_124_October20_FD_183012 | JGI IMG/M metagenome (GOLD analysis project Ga0233449, IMG submission 183012) | Seawater microbial communities from Saanich Inlet, British Columbia, Canada - SI_124_October2016_200_MG | ecosystem: Environmental > Aquatic > Marine > Inlet | place: Canada: British... | reverse complement strand
TTCACCAGAAAACTACTATATTTCAACAGGTTAATCTATGCTCACCACCTGTTTTAATGCCCCCATGAATAATTCGGGTTAGAAAAATATCATTTGAGAATCATACGCAACATTTGACACAAGCCCCTGATTCAAAGAGAATAAGCCCATGGAAATCGAACAAATGCAAAATAGTGCTCGCCAGGCCAGCCGTCTGCTTAAGGCGCTGAGCAACGAGCATCGCTTGCTGATCCTTTGCCGTCTTTCAGACGGTGAGAAGTCTGTGGGTCAGCTGGAAGCCATGATTGGCCTTAGCCAGTCCGCTCTTTCACAGCATTTGGCACGGCTCAGACGTGATGAACTGGTAAAGACGCGGCGCGAAGCTCAAACAATTTTTTATTCCCTGATTGGCGATGAAGCGATTCAGATCATAGAAACTTTATATGGTCTTTATTGTTCAACTGCCGAGCAAACCGAAGAAACGGTAACCGGTTTGCGTATAGCAGGTGGTACCGCCGCCGAATAACCAATATTTGTCAGAGCAACAAGATTAAAGGCCGGATTTACTCCGGCCTTTCGCTTTTCAAAATTATATGATGTCGCAGCTGGCTCAACCTTTGTCGGGTGAAGTTCGCAGGGAGCCACTTTTTCCAACATTCACACGCTCGATCAATTCACCCAGCAGCCCATAGAACGCGGCTTCGTCATTATAGCCATAGATATGTCCGATCTTGCGACCATCTTCGATGACAACGAAATAGGGTGTAAAGCGGTTACGACCGAGAAATTCCAGATCCGCGGGTTGTGGTCCATGGATGTTGACCATTCGAAGCGGTAAAATCCTGGCTTCTTCGGTCAGCGGGTAAATCTTCCCGACTTCCTTTTTCCACTGATCGCAGGCAGGACAACCGTCCTGTTCATACATGATGAGCTCGGCTGCATGCGCATTCCGGACAAGTCCGTAAAGGCCCGATACGACTACCAGCGCGCCGAATACTGCTTTGAAAAATGTTGGTAGTCTGAGAACCATCAAGCGCCCTTTTATAAACAATCGCCAACAAAAAGCGGCAACACTCTCGCAGTATTGCCGCCTTGTTGTCAAACCAGACGGGGCATCAAACCCGTCATGTCAGATTAGATAAACAGGTTGATATCAGCCTTGAGTGCATCTTCTATATAGGTAGCCGCACCGCCAAGATCAGGCCCTTCGATCAAATCTTTCATATCATATTCGAACATATCCATGGTCATCTGGCAGGCAATCATGTTGACGTCCGCTTCAACAGCCAGATCACGCAGTTCCTCGATGGAGGCAATGCCTTTTTTCTTGATCAGGTTCTTCATCATGCCGGTCGCCATGGCATCCATACCCGGAATCATCGGCATGATATTTGGCATCTTCATATGGCCACCCATCATCGGCATCGCCATGCCGGGATTACCCAGCGGCGTGATCGACAAATCCAGTTTCTTCTTCAAAAGATTGAGGCCATAAAAAGTAAAGAACATAGAGACGTTCAGGCCCATCGCTGCGGCCGTTGTCGCCAGAATAAACGGCGGATAGGCCCAGTCCAGAGAACCCTTGGTCACGATCAGTGACATGCTCTTGGCATTTTCGAGACTTGTTTCGCTCATTACCCCGTTTCCCTTCAATTTAACCTGTTTCGAGCGAGCCTGTGGTGGCACATCCGAAATCGAAATTAAGATTTCGCAGACAATTGTTTGCCCGCTAACCTGGAATTATTTTTGTTCGGTGAATAACATTAGTAAAATTGCATATAAATAGAAAGCCCTAATTTATCCCTTCACGCGAACGTTATGCTTCGAATTAGTCGTTTACGGGCGAGATAATACGACAATAACAGGGTTCGAGCTGCGCAAATTAACGATCATTCCGGGCCAGGCATTGATCTGTTTGATGCGCCCCTTCTGTGCTGCCTTCAACGTACTGTGATCCAGCCGCCATTTCATAATCGTCTGCCGGGCCTGTGCTTTTGCCAGACGTGCCAACGCTTCATCAAGGTTTATCCGGGCTGTATCGAGTTCAACTTTCGACAAGGAAACAGCATCAAACTGTTCCTGGGCATAGTCAAATCGCCGGGCGGCCAGATCGGCAATACCTTTCGATACTTTCACTTCCGCTGCAATCGCTGTCAGACGTGCCTTGACGCGAACCGTATCCAGCACGACCAGAGCTTCACCAGGCACAACATTTTGCCCAGGCTTGACCAGTACTTGCTCGACAATGCCCGACAGTGCAAAACCCAGTGATTGATCGGCTGCTTTTGCAGTGAAGGCCGAAACCATCAGCACGACCAGTGTCAGGCCAACAGATACGCTTTTATTGATCCACAATTTTCAAATCCTCCAGAAAATTTGAGGCAAAACTATCACCCAGGGGACGCCCCAGCATGGATGCAAGCCGCAAACCGGCAATGTGCCAGGCACCAATGGCGCGGACCAGTTCGGTTTCGATATGACCAATACGGGCGGAGGCACCACCAACAGATGCTTCCCGATCCTGGCTTCGCTGCAATTGCTCCAGCAATAATCTCTGTCGTCCGGCCTTGTAAGCAGTTTTCGCCGCCGTCAGACGTAATCTTGCGTTGCTTCGTGCCAGCAATGCCAGATGTGTGTTGCGTACCAGGCCCCGTTCCATTTCAGCGATCCGGGCATCCAGATGGCGAAGTTGTCCCATCCATTGGGCCTTTTCTGACGCCCCTTTGCCGCCATCAAATAAGGGGACGATCACACGGGCACCAACAGCCCAGTCATCGCGCCCCCGTAAATTCCGCGTACTTTCGCTCACCCGGCCATAGGCTTCGATCTGGGGTGAAAAGTCAGCAGACCTGGCCCTCGCGAGCAAGGCCTCACGCCTTTCCTTCAAAGACAGAAGCAACGGGTACGAATCCCTGGTCAAGGCGATCACCTTTTCAGAATCAATATTGATCGCCTGAACGTCCGGCACATCAGGCGTCAATGTCGTCTCCTTGAATGCCAGGCCGGTAAGTTCCTCAAGCCTCAATCTGATCCCCAGATTGTTGCCTTTTGCCCTGAAATAATTGTAGCGCGCCAGATCCCTGTTCGCCCGGGCTTCCAGCAAGTCGATGGGATTGGCATCACCCAGCGCATCTTTCTCCTCGAGGCGCGAAGCCACAAAGAAGGCAATTGTGTTGTCTTCTTCAAGCGCCTGAACCTCGAGGTCAGACGCATGCAGTTCGTAATAAAGCGCCATCCCTTCAAGGATCAGCGTCCCGGCGCGGATTTTTCGATCCCGATCCTGCGCCCTGACATCAGCACGTGCGGCATCAATGCTATTGCTGCTTTTGCCAAAATCATAAACGGGTTGAATAATCTCCAGGGACCCAAGCACATCGCTGTCACGTGATTCAGCCGCCCGCATTGAGGAAAATCGTTTACCATCAAGCTTTCCGGTTAACCGCGGCCGCAAGGCGGACAAAGCCTCGTCCAGTCGGGCACGGGCAATGTCAGCAGACGCTGCATCTGTAGCTAATAAGGGGCTTTTGGAGATCAGTTCGATGAAGGCTTCGGGGGTCGGAACGGAAGACGCTGACGCGGGTGTTGAGCCAATAACGCATGGCAACAAGCACATCCCGGCAAGCATAAAATGTCGCGGCAACACGGATCGCAATTTATTGCTCCATTTGCCAGCGGGCCAGGGACTTCCCGGTCTTGAAGATTTTTTCGTGCACATACCGTCCACTGGCAATAAACGTCGCTACGTCTTGATAACCCGGGATTCGGGCAGCGATCTTGCCATCGGTATCAAAGAAAACAAATGTCGGCGTACCGCGCACGCGCATCTTTCGGGCAAAGACTTTCTGGGTCATGGCTTCGCCTTCGGGTGTTGTCAGTTCCAGGTCACCTTTGATGTCCTGTTCGATCATCACAAATTTGTCGCTGAAATATTTGACAATCTTTGGATGGGGAAAAATTCGATCTCGCATCTTGTTGCACCAGGGACAACCTTCCTCGTGAAACATGACGATAAGGCGCTTGCCGTCAGCAGCTGCATCTTCAATTTCCGTCGCCAGATCATTGTCCATGCTGATGGTCTGGAATTCGGCACGCACCGGATCAGCGCCGCCAAAAGTCAAGGCAAGAACCAGCCCTGCAACGAACAGCACGGCACGACGAGAGCCTTTTATTCCAGACAACAGGTTTATACTGAATACCTTCATCCCAACCTCATCTCATATTCCGGGATTTTCGCCATGATTGCGGATTAGTCATAATGGTTGAATAACCATGGCGCGAATTGTGGACTTATTTATCTGTTCTCACCAGAGTGTTTTTATATTAGAATATTATTATGTTCAAATAATACATTACTTCAAGCGTGTTATTCAGATCAGTTTGACATGACTTGAAAGGACACGACCCAGGGGGATCAAGATGGAAGAAACACCCATTACCACAATTGTTGCCATGTGGGGATTTGCCGCTGGCATCGTCTTTGGTGCGACGGCGCAACGAACCAATTTCTGCACCATGGGCGCGATCTCAGACGCCGTTTTCATGGGTAGTTTTTCGCGCATGCGCGCATGGGTAATGGCCATCGCCGTCGCCATCGCCGGAAGCCAGATCCTGCACATGACCGGCACCGTTGATCTTGGCGGCGCGATTTACCTGACTTCAAACCTTGGCTGGGTCGGCGCAATTGTCGGTGGCCTCTTGTTCGGTTTTGGCATGACCATGGCAGGTGGCTGTGGCAACAAAACCCTGGTCCGGCTTGGTGCCGGCAATCTTAAATCACTGATCGTCGCCATTGTCATTGGCATAACAGGCTATGCCACCTTGCGCGGTATAATCGGTCTTTTGCGTGTTGAATTCGAAGCCGCAACTGTGGTCAACCTGAGCGATCGCGGACTGGAAAGCCAAAGCATGGTGGAAATGGTCGCGGCCCTTTTTGGCATGGAGATCGAAGCCCTGCGCCCGGTGATGGTAGCGGTTGTCGTTCTTGCCTTGCTGGCCTGGTGCTTCAAAAGTGCTGAATTCAGAAACTCGGGACGGGATATGGCTGCCGGGTTGATCATTGGCCTGATGATTCCACTCGGTTGGTACATAACAGGCCATATCGGCAATGATGATTTTGATCCGGTACCACTTTTTTCATTCACCTTTGTCTCGCCCACCGCAGACAGCGTGCAATACCTGATGACCTTCACCGGAGCGACAATTAATTTCGGCATCGCCACAGTCGGCGGCGTCATCGTCGGATCCTTTGTTGCCGCGAAATTGTCGGGTGAATTCCATATTGAATCCTTTGCCGATGCTGCTGACCTGAAGCGTCATTTGCTGGGGGCCTTCATGATGGGCATGGGTGGTATCATTGCCCTGGGCTGCACGATCGGTCAGGCTGTCACCGGCATGTCGACACTGGCACTGGGGTCCCTGATCGCCTGGTTGTCTTTAATGGCAGGCGGTTATCTGGGGATGAAATTCCTTGAAGAAGGCAGTTTGGGCGGTGCCCTGAAAGCGGCCTTCAGCCGCAATTAAGGAGATTCCGAAGGCAGATTATTGCCATTGGCAAGGCGTGGCTGGCATCATATTCTGATAACCGTTCGCGAATAGCCAGCTGATCGGAATCATGCAAAAAATTGCTGCCATCCTGCGTCTTGAATGTCCATCGTTCGACGACCCGACAAAAGCCCGGCTCGAGTTCGATGAAACTGTGCACCGTAATGCCGGATTGGTTGTGGCTGAAACGGACACGGTTCAGACCATCCTGTTCATGCGGGCAAAGTCAGCGGCTGTCTGTGCCGTCGAATTACGACGTCAGGACAAGATTTCCATGTCGGGAGCAGACAGGGGCCCCGTACTACGCGGTGCGATCAGCCTTGGGCCTGTTTTGATTGGCGAAACCACAGTAGACGGTGACGCCGTTGAAATTGCCGAGAATCTGGCGACCATCCTGGAGCCCGGTGACATTTTTGTATCAGGTAGTTGTCGAACCGCACTCGGAGACAGGTTGCCGGTAGACTATGAGCAGTTGCGCGAAAATGCCTCCGCCGGATTCCGGCTTGTTGTCGATGACAATGAAGTCCTGTCAGCCATCCGACATGAAAACCCGGTTGCGCCGGACTGGAACTGGAAAATCACAATCCCCCTTTTCAGCATGTTGATCCTGATTGTCGCTGGCTGGTTCTGGTTCAATACGGCAGATTCACAAGAGCCCTCGGCCCGAATATTCAAAGTAAGAATTAGTCTTCAACAATCCAGCCCGTAGCTTCAGCAATTCCATGCATCATGGCATCAAGTGCCGAGGTCATTTCCGGAAAATGCTGATCCACAAATGCCAGCTCTGTTGCCAGTTCATCTTCTGACGCTTTGACTTCTGCCGCCAGGGACCGCAGCATCAGGGGTCCGGTGCCAGGATGACAGGTCATGCAAATCACATCAGGGCCAACGGTAAAAACAACCGGTGCACCGTCATCATCAACAGCAAGGACTTCGCTATCCGTTGGCAGGACGGCATCATCCCGCATGAAGGAGACAAAGGGGAAACTTTCGGGCATATGGCCACCAAGGGCATCGTCCCGCACGCGACGGGCGAAACCGGTGTGAACCCGGGTTCCGGTTTGTGCCGTTCGACCACCCGCAGCGATACATACAATCTGCGCACCAAGCCCCAGTCCGACGACCGGGCGGTTCCGCTTGAGATGGTCATAGGCAAACCGCAGTTCCTGATCCAGCGACGGCAAAGTCGTACGCTCACCGTGGGTGCCCCATGCCCCGCCTCCCAATAAAATCAGGCCATCGGAGTTAACAGCACTGGTCGGCACTTTTCCCGCGGTCAGTGGTTTTTGATACTGGAATCCGACGCCGCGACGGCGAAACTGATCCTCCATCGCACCGAGATTTTCACTGACAGTATGTTGAACAACATGCAAGCTTTTCATGGCGCGGAAGTATGATGGTCATGGTTAAAAAGACAAGCGGATAGGCAAAAATGCCTGTTCCCGATCGTTATAGTAGCTTGACGTAATATTGGAATTTACATCAGTTGAAACAGACAAGAATTCGGTTTTTCCTTTAATTAAAACTACTTGAGAGTGATTCTCATAATTGTGCACTGCAGTATAATTTTTGCTGCATTGCGACATATTCTTTCATATTAGCACTTCCTTATGAATTTATCTTGCGAGCGATCACGATTCTGTGCATCCTGTGAATGCCCGGTTTGCGCAAGCATATTCTACCAACGCGCAAGACAATAAAATTCCCGATCAGGGGTGGTCGATTAGTATCGGGGGAATTCAGGATCAACTGACATCCTGTGAGCCAGGGAGGAACATTTTATGAAAATGCACCGTTTACTCGGGGCGACCGTAATTATTGCAGCCAGTGTCGGAATGACTTTCGCTGCATCGGCGGAAGTTGTCGCCTATCAGATCGTTGATGACGGCATTCCAAAGTCACTGACCGGCAAGGCCGGTGACGCAAAGGCAGGCCGCAAGGTTGCCTACAATCGCAAGACAGGCAATTGCCTGGCCTGCCACAAACTGCCCATCCCGGAACAACAGTTCCACGGCGAGGTCGGACCCGATCTTAAAGGTGTCGCCAGTCGCTATAGCGAAGCTGAAATACGTTTGCGGGTTGTTGATTCCAAAAAGATGAACAGTGACACCATCATGCCGGCGTTTTATCGCGACACTGGTTTCACCCGATTGCAAAAGAAATGGGTCGGCAAGTCCATTCTGAAAGCCCAGGAAGTTGAAGACCTGGTGGCCTATCTGATGACGCTCAAAGAATAAATACCTAACAGTAATCTGCGGGATGTTACCTGCAGCAAGGGAGAAATCAAAATGAAGGAAGAAAGTACCACAGGCCTCAGCCGCCGCGGATTTTTCCGTGCAGCCGGAGCCGGTGCCGTTGCCGCAGCGGGCGTTAGCCTGGTTCCGGTGACAGCGTCTGCAGACGCCGCCAAAACCATGGCCGCCATTGATAAATTAACTGGTGGTGCCGCGACCAAGTCAGGTCGAATTAATATGAAAACGCCTATCATCGCTGAAAATGGTGCGGTTGTGCCAATTATCATCAGCGTCGACAGCCCGATGACCGACAGCGACCACGTCAAATCGCTGAGCGTTTTTGTTCAGAACAATCCCAGCCCGGAAGTCGCAACTTTTAACTTCACACCCGCCTGTGGCGCTGCTGAAGTCAAAGTGAACTGCCGCATGGCAAAAACATCGGCAGTCGTGGCCGTTGCCATGATGAGTGACGGTTCTGTCTACAAGGCTGAGAAAACCGTGAAAGTAACCATCGGCGGCTGTGGCGGCTGATCGAGTTAAAGGGAGAATAAATAAATGGCATCCGCACGCTTGAAGGTTCCCAAAAAAGCAAAAAAAGGGGACATCATCACGGTCAAGAGCCTGATCAAACACAAAATGGAAACGGGTCAACGCAAGGGCAAGGACGGTAAACCTATCCCGCGCATGATCATCAAGAACGTGACCGCGACCTATAACGGCGCTGAAGTTTTTTCAGCGGACTGGGCTCCGGCAGTTTCTGCAAACCCGTTTCTTTCTTTCAAGGTCCGGGCGACAGAATCCGGCACGATCGAACTCAAGTGGACCGACGACAACGGCAAAGTCGTTTCTCAGTCTGCCAAAATCACGGTTCAATAATTGAGTATAAGGGGGACTACGCCATGAAGATAAGGCAACTACTCCTGGCCCTGACAGGTACGATTGCTGTCGCGGGCCTTGGTCTGGGCTTCGTTGTGAGCCAGACCACAAGTGCAAAAGCCGAAGGGATACGCTCCGGTTATACATACGCAACCAAGGAAACACAGGGCCTGCAGGACGACGAGATGTCCAACCCTGGCTATCTTTGGGTTGATACAGGTGAAGATCTGTGGAGCAAAGCCGAAGGTGATGCAGGCAAATCCTGCAACGATTGCCACGGTGATGCTGCTGATTCGATGAAAAAGGCCGGTGTCAGCTATCCAAAATACAAGGATGACATTGGCAAGATGCAGAATATCGAGCAACGTATCAATCAGTGCCGTACCGACAACATGAAAGCCAAGGCATGGAAATGGGAGTCGAACCAGCTGCTGTCGATGACCACATACGTTCGCAACCAGTCCACCGGCATGCCGGTTTCTGTCGCTGTTGACGGGCCGGCCAAGCCGTTCTTCGAAAAGGGCAAAGCCTTTTTCAACCAACGTCGTGGCCTCCTGGATATGGCTTGCAAACATTGTCACGAAGACAATGCTGGCAACCTGATCCGGGCCAATGTGTTGTCCCAGGGCCAGATCAATGGTTTTCCGGTCTATCGTTTGAAGTGGGGCAAGGTGGGATCATCACACCGTCGTTTCCGAGGCTGTAACAAACAGGTTCGGGCGAAGCCTTTCAAAAATGGCTCAGACGAATATGTGAACCTTGAGCTTTATGTTGCCTGGAGGGGTCGCGGCTTGCCGGTCGAGACACCTGCAGTTCGCAACTAGACGGGTAAGTGAAAATCAAGGGGGTGTGCTGGTGGCGCACCCCCTTTTTTTGCCCACAAATGCCTATGCCCTATAAGTCGGAATAACCCAAACATAGACCAAACACCGGAACCAGGATCATGCTGACCCGTCGAGATTTTATGCAAGTTGCTGCTGCAACCGCTGTTATGACAGCCAGACCAGGAAGTCTGGGCGCTGCCACAGCAAAACTGACCCAGGAAAATCTGCTTGAGTTCGACAGCACCGGACAGGTTACGTTGCTGAACTTCACCGATTGCCACGCCCAGCTGGTGCCGTTGTATTTCAGGGAGCCCTCAGTAAATATGGGCGTTGGCGCCGTGAACGGCCTGCCGCCACATCTGACAGGCAAGGATTTTCTCAGGCACTTCGAATTGAAAGGTGGCAGCAGTGCCGCCTATGCCCTGACTTCTGAGGACTTCGGAACCCTGGCGCAACAATGGGGGCGCATTGGCGGCATGGACCGCATGGCAACCCTGGTCAAGGCGATCCGGGCTGAACGCCCCACCAATACTTTGTTGCTGGATGGCGGCGACACCTGGCAAGGATCCTACACCTCCCTGAAAACCAGGGGGGCCGACATGGTGCGCGTCATGAATGCCATGGGTGTGGATGCCATGACCGGCCATTGGGAATTCACTTATGGTGCGGAACGCGTAGAAGAGCTTATCGGGACCCTGGACTTTCCCTTCCTGGCTGGCAACGTCAAGGATAAAACCTGGGACGAAGATATTTTCGAACACACAAAGATGTTTGAACG
>Ga0233449_1004041_pt1 | contig 10244 bp, 9 predicted proteins | sample SI_124_October20_FD_183012 | JGI IMG/M metagenome (GOLD analysis project Ga0233449, IMG submission 183012) | Seawater microbial communities from Saanich Inlet, British Columbia, Canada - SI_124_October2016_200_MG | ecosystem: Environmental > Aquatic > Marine > Inlet | place: Canada: British... | reverse complement strand
GATTCCCTGGCCACGATCAGCTATTTCATTCTTGAGGCTATTCCGGCGCTGGGCGAACTGGGTTAATCCCAAAAAAGAGGTGCCAGACTGGCACCCCTTTTCCTGATCTCGATTGATTAGTTTACGGACGAACGTAAGCGTATCCGTTGGCCTGAAGTTCCATAATTCTGGTTACACCAGCTGGAACAACTTTCACACCGTCGATCAATGCCGGCATCTTGCCTGATTTCTTGGCAACTTTTTTCATGGTATTGCCGCAGGCGCTGAAGGAAATTCCTTCGCTGAGTGCCATGCTCATCACCCGGTCCTTTTGTTTGGACTTGCCTGTCAGCATACCAAGACCGGGGCCGTAAGCCACGATTTCAACCACAGCACCCGGAATTGCTTTTTGCACATTCACGGCATTATTCAGAGCGATCATCTGCGTGCGCGGATCATCTGTACTGACCTGGATGACCAGATGGGTTTTCATCATGCTGTTGGCACTGGCGCTTGTGCCCCAGGCACCGACAACAAAGGCTGTCGCTGCCAGCATCAGGGTAAATTTGGATATAATTGACTTGAACATTTCTTCCCTCCCTTTGGTTAAGCGGCATCAGGTAATTATCCCTAATCCCATAAATTGATCGATTTTCCCTGGGCTCTCAGTTCGTCAGCCTTGTTGCCCAGCCACCTTTGAAAACTTGGCTCTTTCACATAGCCTTTTTCAGCTGCATAAACAAAAATATGTTTGAAGTGAAAAGGTTTGAAATAGCCCGGCATCCGAACCACTTCCTCGCCCTTCTCATCAATAAACAAAATAGTGGGTGTAAACATGACCCGGTATTTTCGTGCGAAATTCTTCTCGCTGAGGACCTGACCATCAAAGTCCGTTACTTCACGGTCACCCCAGAGGTTTAGCTGCACAACGTCAAAAGTCTTTTTGATGTAGTTCCGGATATCAGCAATCTCAAAATTGACGCGGTGCATTTCCCGGCAATAGGGACAGCCTTTTTGCTCGAACAAAACAGCAAGATGTTTGCCACTTTCACTTGCTTCTGCCAGGTCATCGGCGAGGTCGAGAAACGATGTATGTTTGAACCAGGCCTGGGTGTACATTCCGTCATCGCCGACCTTCGGTTCAATTTCTGCCGCGAGCACTGGAGCAGTAGAAATCAGAATTGTGGCCAGCAGAAAAATTGGCGCCACAGTTTTCAGCAGTAATCGACAGGCAATCATCAAGGCCTCCATATCAGAACATCCCATGAGCATATAGCATGCCACAACCGGTGCCCTGCGGGTAACACAATAATTCTCTAATATACAGAAACTCACCAAATGGTCGCCTCACAATCGCGTGTTTTGCGCCTGGGTTTAATTCATTCGGTCATAATTGGATATTATTTGATGTATTAATGTCATCCAAATAAATGAAATTATTTACAAAAAAACACATGCCTGAAACATTCCAGAAAAGATGTGCTGTTATAAATAGTTCTCAGTTGAGCAAAGGCGGCACGAACAGACCGCCCAAAACAGGTAGTTGGTAAATTTTTTATGGCAGATATTCTTCTGATCGACGACGACGATATGGTTCGCGCCACGACCAGGGCGATGCTGGAAATTGGTGGCCATCAGGTTCGTGAAGCCAATAGCGGGTTTTCCGGTATTGATCAGTTTCGCGACACCAGGCCCGATATGGTCATCACTGATATCGTCATGCCGGACATGGATGGCTTGGAAACGATCCAGGCACTGTTTGAAATAAGTGAAGACGTTCGGATTTTGGCGATAAGTGGCGGTGGCCGCATGCTGGATAGCGCTACTTACCTGAGTGTTGCAACACGCTTCGGCGCAAAGACCGTTTTGAAAAAGCCTTTTCTAAGTGCTGAATTGCTGGAAACTGTCAGCGATATTCTGCACGTAGAATAAGCGGAACGTGATTTCCTAAACCGGGCTCCAGTGCCAGACGGCAAGACCTAGTATATTCAGATCCTGTAAAGACACATTGCTGTAATCAGGGTGGGACGGGTTTTCACTCAATATCGAGTAGCAATCCGACAATGGGTTTTTCGCCAGACGTCTGAACTCGGCAAGCTTGAAACGGATAACCGAAATAGATTATCCGCCGAGGAACAAACGTCCCACTTCCGGGTTCTCAAGTAATTCATCGCCCTTGCCCGCCAAAGCCAGCGAACCGTTCACCAGGACGTAGCCAATATCGGCAAACTCGAGACCCTTCTTGGCATTCTGCTCAACCATAATAATGGTCTTGCCTTCGGCTTTTTGTAAGTCATCAAGGATCTCAAAAACCATATCGATAAACCGGGGTTCGAGACCGATGGAAGGCTCATCAACCAACAAGACTTCCGGTTCCATGATGAGAGCACGACTGATTTCCAGCAAGCGTCGCTCTCCGCCCGAGAGTACACGGGCAGGTTTGCTGCGACGTTCGGCAAGGCGGGAATATTTTTCGAATACCTTTTCCGCCTTTTCCTTGGCCAGATCAGGCGTGTCCTGCAAATACCCACCCATCAACAGGTTTTCTTCAACTGTCATATCCGGAAAGACGGAGTTATCCTGAAGAATGTAGGCAATTCCGGCTGACTTCAATTTCTCACTGGAGCTCAGGGCGGTGACGTCTCTCTGCTGCCCACTGACACCGATAGAAACTGTTCCCCCGAAAATATTCGTAAAGCCAAAAATGGAATGCAGGATGGTCGATTTGCCTGCACCGTTGGGACCGATGAGGCACAGGGATTGGCCCTGTCCGACTTTCAACGTGAGATCGTGCAGAATTTCCATTCGCCCGTAACCTGCGCGCAGTCCATCGATGGAAACAAATGGCGCGTTGTTGGCCAGTGCATTCAATTCGTCGATAGACGGCCCTTCGGCAGCAATTTTTTCCGCTTCGCGGGAGACAGCGTCCACAGACATGACAGATGCGACGTCGCCGGTGTGATAGCCACTGGCGCGTTTGGCATCTTCATTATCTTGTTCTGACATGATCAGTGTGCCCCCAGATAAGCGTCGACAACACGTTGGTCATTCTGAATATCATCCGGTTTGCCTTCCGCCAGCAATTCACCGTGGGCCAGGCAATAGATATGTTCGGCCAGGTTCATGATGACCCGCATATTGTGTTCAATGACAAACAACGTCACACCAAATTGCTCATTAGCCATTTTCAACCTGTCGATTAATCCATTGATCAGTGTCGGATTGATCCCGGCGGTGGGCTCGTCCAGCAGCAATACCTTGGGCTCGTTCATCAGGGCCATGGCAAATTCCAGCAGTTTCTGCTGTCCGAATGACAAATCGCCGGCGATCAGGTTTCTCTTGGAAAAGAGGCCCACAAATTCCAGCAATTCCAACGCCCTCTCGTTTGTTTCCGGCGAATGCGCCTTGAACATATCCAGAATTCCGGAGGTCCGGTGCGGGATCGAAATTAACATATTTTGCACACAGTTCATCTTGGAATAAATCCGTGTTTGCTGGAACGTACGCAACAGACCAAGACGGGCAATTTGCTGCACCTTGAAGGTGGAGATTTCGGCACCTTCGAATTTGATCGACCCGGAGTCAATCGGATGGTGACCGACAATGGAATTGAACAAAGTCGTCTTGCCTGAACCGTTGGGGCCAATCAATCCGGTGATACCGCCTTCGGCAACATTGATACTGATCGACTGGTTGGCGATGACCCCGCCAAAGGCCTTGCTGACGTCCTTGATTTCAATGATTGAATTCATTTTGACGCCTCCCCGGAAGCATCCGCTGCCGCTTCCCGCGTATCACTTTCATCGACGGTAAGGCCAAAAAAGTCGGGCCATTTTTCTTGCGCCCAGCCAAGAATGCCTTGCTGAAAATAGGCGACGTTAATAATGATGAGCATACCCAGCGCAACCCATTGCCAGCCCAGAAAATATGTCCAGGTCAGTTCCTTGATGATGTGAAATACCACAGCCCCCAGGACCGGTCCCCACAATGTGCCCTTGCCACCCAGCAAAGCCATCAGCACCATAAAGATACCAAATGTAATGGTCGGAAAGGCAACTTCCAGCGGTTCAACAAAACCGGACATATTGCCAAAGACCGCGCCACTCATGCCTAACAGGAAAGCTGACATAGCCCAGGCAACGGTCTTGTAGCGCAGGGTATGTATCCCCATTGCTTCCGCCTTGTCTTCGTCATCACGGATCGCGTTGACGGCGAGGGCATAACGCCTGGAATAAAGCCACTTCAGGAAGGCAAATGTAAAAAGCGCCAACCCGAACAAGGCGAAATAGAAGAACAATGACCGCTCGTCACCGGAGCCCGGAAAGGTCGGCATGGTAATGCCACCGCCACCACCGACATAATCCCAGGCGCCAACCAGTTCGCCCGCGGCAATGGCAGCCCCCAGGGTACCGATAGCAAAATAAGGTCCGCGCAAACCGAAGACGACACGTCCCAGAACGACGGCAACAACAACCGCCGAGATAGCTGCAGCGATCAGGCCCAGCCCCATACCGAACACATACTGGAACCAGTCATATTGAACCTTCACAGCACCGGCATGAGAGGTGTATTGAGCTACGTCGTAATAAAGACCGATCTGAACGATGGCACTGGCATACATGCCAACGCCAAAGAAAATGATATTGCCAAGGGAGTTGTAACCCATCTGGCCACCCATCATGTCCCAGGTCAGGGCAAACAGGATCATCAACCAGAGAATGGCGATCTGGGTGACATAATTGGGAAACGCAAACGGTGCCGCGATGCCGCAGATAATAACAACGGCATAAAGCACAAACGCCCTCTGCCCGACACTCATGTACTTGTTAGCAAGAATCCAGGTTTGTATGAGCACGACGACGATAACAAGTCCGGAAATTTGCGCCAATTCATTGGGAAATAAAAGTGAGGCCAGGAAGCCAAGCGCAATGACGACAACATAAAGCGCAATGCTATTTTGGGATAATCTCATTTGACCACCTGCCGATGACGGGACTGCTGAATTTGTCGAATAACCAGGATAACCAGCAGTAAGCCAACAACAATGGCTTGCTGGAATTCCGCGCCAAGAATGAAGCTGCCGAACTGCTCAAGCGCACCGAGGCCAAGGCCTGCCATGATCACACCTGGCAAATTCCCCAAACCGGCAGCTGTCACAATGACAAAGGCCCGGATGGAATAGCTGGTGCCAAAATAAGGCTGGATCACCCAGATCATCGAAATAAGAACACCCGCCGCGCCACAAATGGCTGCGTTCAAGGCAAAGGTAATGGCGTAAACCTTGTCGGTGTCGATGCCCATGATACGGGCTGCCCGGGCATTTTGTGATGTCGCCCGAATGGCCTGTCCCATGCGGCTCTTTTTCATAAATAAGACAACAACCAGCGCCAGAGCCAGGGCCAGGAAGAAGGCAATAACCTTGATGTTGGATACAGTTAATCCACCATCAAGATATTCGCCAATACCAAAGCCTGATTCAGCGATCTTTACTTCAGGCCCGAAAATCAGGTTCAGCAATTGCTGGACCACGATGGCAATGCCAAAGGTCGCAAGCAGGGATGTAAACAGGTCCTTGTCGACCACGCGATAAATTACTGTTTTGTAGATCAGCCAGCCAAAGGCAAACATCAGGACGATCGCCACCGGCAAGGCCAAAAATGGATGAATGCCCGCCAGGGTCATGGCGTAGGCGATGTAGCCGCCCATCATGACAAAATCGCCCTGCGCCAGGTTTTTGACGTTTGTTACGCCCCAGACCAGGGCGAGGCCATAGGCGACCAGGGCGAAAATGGCACCAATCAACAAGCCGTCGACCAAAAGCTGGACGTTCAACACCGGCGCCATTGTCAGAAGTGAAATATTGTCCATGAAGATTTTACCGTTAGATCATGGTGTACCAAATTCGCCACCATACATGGATTACAATTGAAGCCCGGTTCCTTTCAGTTTCAGAAAAGAACCGGGTCCAAATATGCTACTCACGCGACTTGCTTAAGTCGTCTATTTCCGGGGCCAGTCAACTTCATTCGTTGCCCACCGAGCCGGGAACACAACGTTCAGTTTTCCCTTCTGGATTTGGCGCAAGGCCATAGGCTTGGCAATATTATTACCGGCAGCGGAGAATTTGATATTGCCGTAGAAGGTTTTCATGTCCGTGTCAGAAAGGGCCTGACGAACCTTGGCAATATCAAAGCTGTTTGCACGCTCCAGGGCATCTTTCCATACCATGACAGCAGCGGCGGCCTGTGCCAGCTGATAAGGTACGTTCCTGTAGCCTTCATATGTGCTTTTGACTTTGGCATCAAACTCGCCAGCCGTTCCAAACAGATTGTCTTTGTAGGACATGGTTTCTGACCATTGGGTCGGACACAGGAAACCATTTGTTGAGTCGCCGAACTTGGAAATAACCTTCGCGGCTTCACAATGGGTCATTGCGATCAACGGAACCTTGATCTTCATTTCCTTGATTTGTCGGGCAGCAGTTGCGGCACCTTTGGAATGGCCAGAAATTACAAGAAGATCAGGTTTGACAGCACGTACCTTCGTCAGGGTCGACGACATGTCCGAGAGATCACGTGGCAATTTGTCATCAATCACAATTTTCATGCCATGCTTCTTGATATCATCAACAACACCGGCCCGCACATCAAGCGAGAACGGATCGTTTTCGAAGGCCATGGCAACTTTCACATCGCCTGGTTTTTTACCATTCTTTTTGGCGATTTCGGCAGCCAGGGCAATTGAGCTTGCCAGATACTGCTCGGATGTAGAAAGCACAGCAAAGATATATTTGTAGCCTTGCGTGAACAACGAACGCGACGCACCTTCAGCTTCCACCATCGGAATTTTAAATTTTTCCGTGACCGGGGCAATCGCCTTGGTCAGACCAGAGCTGTATGGCCCGAGCATAAACTTGATGCCATCTTGCTTGATCAAACGTTCAGCAAGCTGTGCACCACGGGCAGGTGTTGATTCGTCGTCATAATATTTGACGGCAAGTTTATAGCTTTTGCCACCAACCTTGACGCCACCAGCAGCATTGATCATGCGCACGGCCAGATTATAACCGTTTGATGCATGGATGCCGTTTGTTGAATATTTCCCGGTAAACGAGATCGCAGACCCGAGGGTAATGGTGTCACCTTCAACCTTGGCCATAGCAGGCGCGGATGCCAGCATACCAATGGCCGCAACACCGGCAACAATACCAACAGTCTTGTTGAGTAGAATGTTTGTCATTGATTCCTCCCTTTATGCCCGGCCACCTGACACGTTGCAGGGCTGTGACTTTCTTCAGGGTTTGCTTTTGCATTATTTACCGTCGTTGCGGTGTTTATTCCCTGTTTCAATCAAGTATCCTAGACAGGTTCCAATCAGTTGCAACAATTTGTCGCACTGTCCAAGGGTTAAACAACGGAATTATGCTGTATTTTAGCACAGAACAAGAAAATTAGAGTTCAGGGGCCAAAAGGCAAATGGCAAACTCACTGAGGCATCGCGGCCATGAGATTCTCAATGGCACCCGGACAGACGACAGGATCAGTCGCCTGGTGGACCGGCTGTTGATTGCCTTGATTGCGGCAAATGTTCTGGCTGTTGTCTTTGAAACCGTCGAGGCCATCGCCCTGGAATACGGGGACCTGCTCTATAGCTTCGAAGTCCTTTCGGTGGGCATCTTTTCTGTTGAGTATCTTGCGCGGCTCTGGGTCTGCGTCGAAAGCGATGACCCCCGCTACAAGCATCCACTGGCGGGTCGTATTCGATATATGTTGTCACCCATGGCGCTGATCGACCTCATCGCGATCCTGCCATTCTTCATGGTCTTTTTTGTTAATTTCGACTTGCGGTTCGTGCGGGTCTTGCGTCTGCTTCGTCTGTTGAAACTAACCCGATATTCCGCCGCCCTTTCATTGGTCGGGTCGGTTCTCTATCTGGAAAGACGTCCGCTGGGTGCCGCTGCAATCGTCATGCTGGTTCTGCTTATTTTTTCCTCAAGCTTCGTCTACCTGGCTGAACGCGAAGCCCAGCCCGAAGTCTTTTCGTCCATACCCGCTGCCATGTGGTGGGGCATTGCGACATTGACCACAGTTGGTTACGGCGACATTACACCCATCACACCGCTGGGCAGATTTCTGGGTGCCATTGTGACGGTCCTGGGTGTTGGCATGTTTGCCATGCCCGCCGGTATTCTGGCCTCGGGATTTGCACAAGCCGTGAAGCGACAGGAGTTTGTTGTCTCCTGGAATATGGTTGCCAGTGTGCCACTGTTTTCCCATCTCGAAGCCCAGCGCATTGCAGAAATCGTCGCCTTGCTGAAACCCAGAGTAGCCGTACCAGGTGAAGTTATTGTGCAAAAGGGCGCACCCGGAAACTGCATGTATTTTATTTCCTCGGGCCAGGTTCAGGTCAATTTGGCTGATCGCCCGGTGTTCCTGCAGGCTGGAGATTTTTTTGGTGAGATCGCACTGATCGAACATCGTTCCAGAACCGCTTCTGTGACCACCGTGACCAGTTGTCAGCTTTTGATTCTGGATGAACAGGACCTTGAAGAGTTGATGGATGCTGATGAGGTTCTAGCGGCAGACATCAAACGCATCGCGGAAGAGCGCCGCGACGAGCTAAATGGCTGATGCCGATCAGCCGGACAATTTAGTTCAGATAATCGGCCGGGTCCCAGTTATCAATCTGGTCGGGTAACAGGTTTGCTTCGGCGTAAGTGCGGGGAATGTCAGCCTGCAAAAACAGGCGGAACAGGTCAGGGTCGATATGTGCGTCCTTGACCATGAATCCCATAATTTTCAGCGACTCCGACACTGTCTTGGCTTTTTTGTAGGGCCGGTCCGATGCCGTCAGTGCCTCAAAAATATCAGCGATTGCCATCATCCGGGCCGGGACAGACATTTCGTCTGCGGTCAATCCCTTTGGATATCCGGTCCCGTCCATCTTTTCATGGTGTCCCCCGGCATATTCCGGCACTTTTTTCAGATGCTTGGGGAAAGGAAGTTGCTCCAGCATTTCGACAGTCATGACGATGTGATTATTAATCACTTCGCGCTCTTCTGCCGTCAGGGTGCCGCGGGCAATACAAAGATTATAGACTTCATTTTCGCTGAGAAAGTTTTCGGTCTTGCCATTGTTCTGCCAGGTCATGGCGGCAATTTCGTGAATTCTGGCCTGGTGCTCATCGGACATGAACTCACCACCAATATTGGCGACTTCCAGAAATGCCCAGTCTTCGTCCAGTTTGACAACCCTGGCATCAAACACCGCCTTCAATTCAACCGGATCAGCATCCGCCGCCTGCAAGGCCTTCAGGTAGTCAATTTCGGCGTCACGTTTGGCGACTTCAAACCGGGTCCGTACCGTTTCCACCCGATCATAGATCGTCTCAAGCTTGGTCGATTTGTCGACAACATATTCCGGCGTTGTCACCTTGCCGCAATCGTGCAGCCACGCCGCGATTGAAAGCTCATATAGTTCATCTTCGTTGAGGTTGAATTCCTTATATGGACCGTCCTCAGCGACACAGGCTGCCTCTGCCAACATTTCTGTAATCACAGGCACGCGCTGACAATGGCCGCCGGTATAAGGCGACTTGGCATCAATGGCGCTGGCGATCAATTTGATAAAGCTTTCCAGCAATTCACGTTGCGCCTCGATGAGCATTTGATTGTCTGACGCCACTGCGGCCTGACTGGCGAGGGCTTCAATCAGCGCCTGTCTGCCACGACCAAAGGGCACAACCTTGCCGCCTTCGCGGGCGTTGATCAGCTGCAAGACGCCCAGCACATCACCTTCATAATTGGTCAGTGGTACGGTCAAAAAGGACTGCGAGCGAAAACCTGTCGATTCGTCAAATTTTTTCGCGCCGGAAAAGTCGAACCGGTCGACTTCGTAGGCGTCCGCAATATTCACAACTTCCCGGGACAAGGCGACGTGTGAGGCGACATTCTTGTGATTGGGATTGCCATCTTCGTCATGCAGGGCCAAAGGCGGGAACGGAATATCGACACCTGTAGCACCGCCCATGGCGATATTCATGGTGTCGTTGCGCATGATCTCAAAATTCAGCGCGCCGTTCTTCAACAGATAAAGTGTGCCGCCATCGGCATCATACAAATCTTTGGCTTCCAGCAAGATCCGTTCAATCAGTCGATTATGATCACGTTCTGCTGACAGCGCGATGCCAAGGTCAATTAACCGCCTCAGGCGCGCTTCATTATCGCCACTGTCATCCCCCTGACCCGTGGCATCATCAGAATCCA
>Ga0233449_1004031_pt1 | contig 10260 bp, 9 predicted proteins | sample SI_124_October20_FD_183012 | JGI IMG/M metagenome (GOLD analysis project Ga0233449, IMG submission 183012) | Seawater microbial communities from Saanich Inlet, British Columbia, Canada - SI_124_October2016_200_MG | ecosystem: Environmental > Aquatic > Marine > Inlet | place: Canada: British... | reverse complement strand
GGGCAAGGCCACAGGTGGATAAAAGTCCCCTGTCAGGGGATGCCCGTCCGGCCCCAGATCAGACGCTGGCGCAGCCGTCGCAAAATAAATCCAGTGCCAGAAGGCTGGCAGCGGCGCACCCGCACCCAGGTCGAGATCCTGAATATCCAGCGTCGCCGCCAGGCGCTGCGCCTGACTGGCACTCACCACATCTTCAATGGTTTCGCCTTGCCCGATCCAGCCCGATAAATAGTCAGCATCCAGACTTTGTTCTGACATGTAGTCTCTCCTGATCCTGTCTTTTGACCAGCTAACGTGAAAATGTCACACCGATCAAGTCTCTCTGGGGTTCTGGCACAATCGTGCTATATCAAATCACATGACGAACACCATCGACACAATGGACCTGCCCATACTCTATTCCTTCAGGCGTTGCCCCTACGCCATGCGGGCACGTATGTCCCTTGTCGTCAGCGAACATGCCCATGCCCTGCGCGAAGTCGTTTTACGTGACAAACCTGCCGAGATGATCGCCGCCTCACCCAAAGCAACGGTGCCCGTGTTGGTCCTGCCGGACAGAACAGTTCTGGATCAAAGCCTGGACATTATGGACTGGGCGCTCGGGCAAAATGACCCTGAACACTGGCTGGAACCAGAGGCTGGATCGCTGGCTGAAATTCGAGAACTGATTTCGCATGCCGATGGCCCTTTCAAGGAACACCTGGATCGCTACAAATATGCCAACCGGTATGATGGCGATGACCCGGCGCACCACCGCGCTGAAGGGCTGAAATTCCTGCACATCCTCAACGAACGGCTTTCCGATCAACCATATCTCGCCGGAGAGCGACTGTGCCTGGCGGATATCGCCATATTCCCGTTTGTGCGTCAGTTTGCCAATACTGACCGGGCCTGGTTCGACAGCCTTGATCTGCCACCTCTGCAAACCTGGCTGGAAAACCGTCTGAATTCCGAGCTGTTCAAAGGCATTATGAAAAAATGGCCGCAATGGACAACAGGTATGGTCGAGCCCGTTATTGAAGGTGCCTCGGTTGAAACCGAAGCGCCCTAATTTTCCAGTTTGAAAACGATTGGCGTGACCACTGTTCCTGCAATGCGCACACCGGCACGGCGGGCGGCCTCAAATTTCCAGTGCAAGACGGCGGATCGGGCTGCAGCATCCAGTGCCCTGTAACCTGTGCTATGGACCACGCTGACGTCTAGTGGTTCACCGTTCGCAGACACCTGGACATGCAGCACAACCCGACCTTCATGACCGCGCTTTCTGGCTGAATAAGGATATTTTGGCTTCGGGTTCACGCTGCCAACCGGCAAGGCACGGGCGCCCCGAAAGGAGCCTCTGCCTTTCACCCGGGCAACTGCCACAGGATCAGCCACCTCATGCATGCGGTTCGCCCGCACAAATACCGGTGTCGCAGCAGAAGCGACTTGCTGTAATTTTGAAACGGGTTGGTTGTCGCTTGTTGACGCAACTGAAAGCGCAAGCTCCCTGGCAAGGACAGGTTCACTTTCCGGCTCTGCCACAGGCGTCTCCTCGACCGGCTGAATGGCTGCCGAGGCGATCTGGTCAAGGGTTAGCTCGGCAACCGGTTCTGCTGGTTCAATTTGTTCTTGAACAACAGGAAGTGGACGTTCCGGTGCCTCCGGTTTTTCCCTTGGCAACCTGAACACGACGGGTTCCTGTTCGGGAACAGGTTCTGGCAAAGGCGTAGCAACGATCGGCACTGGTGCCCTTTCGGCAACTGTTTCTTCCGGTGGTGCCAGGGCAATCTCAACAGGAACATCGGGTACGGTTACGGGTACCGGCACTTGAACCTCCGGGAGCTCGGCCCGAACTTCAACTGGCAACGGGGCATCAACTGGTACCGGTACTGCAGCTGGCTCTTTATTCCGGGCAGATGGTGGAGGCGTCGGAAATTCTTCCTGAGGCGCCACAACAGCGACCTTGATTTCTTCCACAGATTGCGGTGCAGCAATGTCCTCTGACTTCAATGGCGGAGAAGTCACTTGCTGGTCTGCTTGCGCGGTCTCGTCAATCGCGCCCTGTGATGACACTACTACGGGGGCAGGGTCTTCCATCACCAATTCGATAACCAGAGGCGCATCCCCCGAAGACACGCCTGTTTCCGGAGCCAGAGCATATCCCCCGGCCAATCCGATATGGACAATTACTGAAGAAGCCCAGGCAAAAGGGCCTAATCCCAGAAACGGTTTCATGGGCAAAGCCGATCTGAGCCAATCGAATGGCAACGGCTAACAGGGACAGGGCAAGATTTCGACGTCATCAAATTTCCTCACAGCTGTGCGCAGATTGCGCATCACCGCTTACGGAAATCCGTCCCGGCGTGTATCCCGCACACTGGTGGGTGACGAAGTTGACGGCAGGTCTCCTGGCTCTCGGTTCGTTGTTGGCATCCTGCCTTCCCGGTTTCCCAGTGGCTTTTTATCGGACGCAAACCAACCGATTACAGTTGCGGGCACAGCCGCGGAATAGATTCAAGGGTGAATCGCACCGCGTTCCCTTTTATCCCGACATGAAGCAAGTCCATACCAGGAGCCGTTGTCCGGATCATATGGAAATCACCTTGCGGATGCAAAGGATATTTCGAATTCAGATCTTCAGGGCCTCAGGTTTTCGATCAGCACAGCCATGCCCTGTCCGGCCCCCAGGCACATGCTGATCACGCCATATCGCCCATTGCTCTCTTCCAGATGATGCATTGCTGTAATGGACATACGAACACCTGTCGCGCCAGGCGGATGACCAATGGAAATCCCGCCACCATAAAGATTGGTGATTTCGCGCGGGATACCAAGTTGCTTTTCCGCGTGAAGATTAACCGCAGCAAAGGCCTCGTTGATTTCATAATAATCGATATCTGCAACCGTCAGGGACTGCCGCTCCAGCAACTTCTGGATCGCCGGAACAGGGCCGCATCCCATTATTCTGGGCGGCACGCCAACAACCGCCCAATCGACAAGCCGGAAGCCAGGTTCAACCCCTTCTGCTTCGATGGCACGACGCTCCCCGACAACCACGAAAGCAGCGCCATCTGTAACACCACTTGAATTACCGGGCGTCACCTTGCCGCCTTCCCGAAAGACAGGATTGAGTTTCTGCAATTTCTCCATGGTGACGGTGGGTCGCGGGAACTCATCATGTTCCATCATCCGCGTTGTTTTACCGTCCCTGACTTCGATGGGCCTGATCTGTCGAGCCAGAAAACCACTTTCAATTGCCGCACCAGCACGCTGCTGGCTCATCAACGCCCATTCATCCATTTCATCACGCTGGTATTGAAAATCTTCTGCCAGGTTTTCTGCCGTTTCACCCATCAGTTCCAGGTTAAAGGGGTCGCGGTAGGCGTAATCAAGACTGTCGACCATAGTTTGCGGACCGCGTTTGGCTCCCCAACGCAAATCATTGGACAGAAAGGGCGCACGCGAAAAGTTTTCGAACCCACCCGCAAGCGCCAGCTGACTATGACCGGAAATGATCTGCTCGGCCGCTGAAACAATCGCCTGCGTACCTGACCCACAAGCCCGTGAGACATTCAATGCCTGGCTTTCTTCCGTCATGCCAATATTGAGCGCGATAACCCGACTGGAAAAATATCCAGCCTGATCTACAGGCAAAACATTACCGCACACCAGGTGGTCCACTTTTTCCTGCCCCAGTCCGATCTCCTCCAGGCACGCAGCAGCAGCGTGTTCCCCAAGCCTGTTGCCCTCGATATTCTTCAAGGACTTTCCGTAATCGCCAAACGGGGTCCGTTTGCCACCGGCAAGGACAACTTCAGTGCTCATGCGAATGCTCCGTTAATGAACCTGTTTATCCTGGCCTTCCCAATATGGTGCGCGCAATTCGCGCTTGAGAATTTTACCGGCACCCGACAAGGGAAGTGGTTCTTCGCGGAACAATATACTGCGCGGGCATTTGAAACCGGCGATCAGTGTATGGCAAAAGCCCATCAACTCTTTTTCCGAAACGGTTTGACCTTCGTGCAGACGGACAATGGCGTGAACCCGCTCACCCCATTTATCATCCGGCACACCAACCACAGCACATTCAATTACGGCCGGATGTTGGTACAAGGTATTTTCAACTTCGGCGGAATAAACGTTTTCGCCGCCGGAAATAATCATGTCCTTGGTCCGGTCAACGATGTAGATGTATCCGTTATCGTCGATGAAGGCACCGTCGCCGGTGTGCATCCAGCCATCACGAACGGCTTCTGCTGTTTGCTCAGGAAGTTTCCAATAACCCAACATGACAATGGGACCACGGACGCAAAGCTCACCCACCGTCCCGTTGGCAACTTCCTTGCCGTTTTCGTCGATAACTTTCACTTCGGAATTCATGACAACCGGGCCGCATGATTTAAACAGTTCGTTTTTCAAACCCTCGCCCCGATGGGCATCCGCACCATTCATCGAAATCAAGGGCGATGTTTCTGTCTGGCCATAGGCGTGGACAAATTCAGCATTGGGAATCAGTTCGACGGTTTTCCGAATAACATCTGCAGGCATGGGCGACGCACCATAGGACAGTGTTTTCAAATGGCTGAGATCGTAATCACCCGCCCCCTCTGAATTGACCATCATGTTGATCATGGTCGGCACCATCAGCAGATCGGTAATCTTTTCATCTTGCAACGCTGTCAACACGGCGGTTGGCTCAAAAGCAGGTACAAAGACGTGCGTGCCACCCACCATTGTCACGCCGGTAACGGCGACGGACCCGGCAATATGAAACATGGGCGGTACATATAACCAGCTCATGCCCGGTCTGAAGTTCAACGCCGGAATGCAGTTCATGGTGTTGGACATCAGGTTGGCGTGGCTCAGCATAACGCCCTTGGATTTTCCGGTTGTGCCACCCGTATACAGAATACCGGCCATATCGTCATACCCGGCGCCGGCATCCTCTACCGGATCGGCTTCTGCCAGAATTTCCTCGTAGTTCAGCATGCCGTCAGGCGTCTCGCCATCTCCCACATAGATGAAATGTTTAACAGTTTCCAATTGCGGCTTGAGGTCATCCATCATGCCGACAAAGGGCTGATCAATGAACAAGGCAAGAGACTCAGAATCGTTCAACCAATAAGCCATTTCCGGTGCTGCGAGCCGCCCGTTGATCGGCACAAAAGCCGCGGCTGCCCAGGGCAAGGCGAGGTAGGCTTCAAAATATCGATCACTGTTCAGGGACAAAATACCTGCACGTTCGCCTTCACAGATGCCAATTTTTCGCAAAGCCCCGGCCAGTTTCGCAACCCGGTCCCTGCATTCAAACCAGGTATGTCGCCGGTCGCCGTTAATCGTGGCCAACCCGTTGCCATTGACCTGGCACGCCCGTTTGATGGCTTGTGTTAAATGCATGTTATTCGTTAACTCCCTGTCTTTTTCTCCAGCCTTGTGGCTGCAATTTCCCTGTTCCTTAGCCCCCCGTCCAATACGGCTTCTGCGGCCGCTAAATAGTCCGTTTCCCCACTTTCCAATGCCACAATCAACGCGTCAATATCTGCCGACTGATTTTGCCTTAACCGATCCTTTGCCAACTGCCCGACTGCTTCGGCAAGATTACGCCTTATCCTCGGTTTTCGATCAACCAGATTGTCTCCCCGGCGTTGTTTCTCATCCAGCAATGCAATCCCGGAAACCAGTTCAGCAAGACCTTCGGAGGTTGTCGCCACGGTGCCCAGCACCGGGATATCCTGCGAGCCGGCCCGTTTCAACTTCAACATGGCTTTCAGGGACCGTTTGGTTTGTTCTGCCAGGGGTTGATCACACTTATTGACAACAAGGATGTCAGCGATTTCCAGAATGCCTGCCTTGATTGCCTGGATGTCATCGCCAAGCCCGGGTGCACTGACCACAAGCTTGATCGCCGCAATATCTGCAACTTCGACTTCTGATTGACCGGCACCGACGGTTTCGATCAGGACGATATCCCAGCCTGCTGCATCCATCAGGTCGATGACCCGTCCTGCTGTGCGTGACAGCCCCCCAAGATGACCACGGGAAGCGAACGAGCGCACAAACACGCCGGGATCATGCGAGTGTTCGGCCATGCGAATACGGTCACCAAGGATCGCTCCACCACTTAAGGGGCTGGACGGATCAACGGCAATGACGCCAACCGTTTTACCTGCCTGCCGGTATTCACCGATCAGCGCATTGACCAGAGTCGATTTTCCCGCACCTGGAGGGCCGGTAATACCGATGGTGACGGCTCGTCCTGTGGCTTTTTGAACGGCGGCCAGCAATGCTGCTGCATGACCCGTTTCATTTTCAACTTCCGTGATGGCCCGCGACAAGGCTGCTGGCTGACCTTCCAGAATTTTTTCGACCAGCCGCTGCCCGGCTTCGCTTAAACCGGCAGTCGTCATGCAACAACTAGGGGCTGGCCAAAGCCAAGCTCGGCGCGCATAACGGCGATTGTCTCACTTTGCGTGGCCCCGGCACGCGCCGCGTTGACCACACCCTCGAAGGTATTGCGGTTATTGTCGTTAGCGATCTCGGCGAGATCATCAAGGGCCCGGTCCACGGCACTTTGGTCGCGCCTGCGTTTGTAGTCCGCAAGATTTTCAATGAAAGTCTCGATATCTTCCGGGGCTGGACGATCAAGGGGTTGTACCGGCAACTCGACTTCACTTTCAACCTGATAGGCGTTTACCCCGACAATGGTTTCATCACCATGGGTAACGCGATCCTGAAAGGCCATGGCTGATGCACCGATCTTCCCCTGCACCCAGCCGCTTTCAACGGCTTTGTACATGCCACCCAGGTCATCGATTTTGTCGATCAACGCCACAATTTCCTCTTCCATCTGGTCCGTCAGGCGTTCGATGTAATAACTGCCACCCAATGGATCAATGACGTCGGTCAAATGGGCTTCTTCACGCAGAATATTTTGTGTGGCAATGGCAATGCGGGCCGCGTCTTCGGTTGGCGTACTCAGAACCTCATCAAAACTGTCCGTATGCAAAGATTGCAGGCCACCAAAAATACCGGCGATGGCCTGGGCGGTCACCCGGGCAATATTATTCAGGGGTTGTTGGCGCGTAAGATCAACGCCGGAAGTCTGGCCATGAAATTTGAAACGTTGGGCTTTGGCGCTCGAAATACCGAAGCGGTCCCGCACGATACGCGCCCAGATGCGACGACCGGCGCGGAATTTGGCAACTTCTTCAAAAAAGCTGACGGAGATATCAAAGAAGAACGTAAATCGTGTCAGTACGTCTTCCAGTTCCATTCCTCTCGACAGGCAATCTTCGGCATTCTGAATCGCCGTCGACAAGGTAAAGGCCATGGCTTCTGCCGGTGTGGCACCGGCTTGCTGCATATGCTGCCCGACCACAGACATGGGGTTCCAGTTCGGCACCTTTTCGCGGGCAAATTCAATATGATCCATCAGCACACGCCGCGATCCTGGCAAGGCCAGGCGATAGAACATGTGGTTGGCCACAAAGTGAGAAATGTAATCGCTCTGGTTCGCTGTGCCGGTGATTTTTGTCCACGGGATTTGTCGCCGCTCAGCCACCGCCAGAACCTGGGCCAGCATGGTAAAGGGCAAAGGATCATTCAGGGCTGTTGAAATTTCATCAATCGGAATGCCATCGAGGCAGGTTTCCATGTCTTCGACAGTATTGATGATCGTACCGCAAGTGCCCAGCAACACGGGATCAACCTGATCTGCGTCCAGTCCTCTATAAATCGAGTTGCAGGGGATCATGCTGATAGCGGTCGTGCCGGCCTTCAACATCCGATGCAAACGTTTGTTGTAATCGGACGGAATACCCAGACCGATCAGCTGCCGCTGGGACCAGGTGCGACCGCGATGCATGGTCGGATAAATCCCGCGCGTAAATGGCGCCGTCCCCGGAAACCCAAGCTTGTTCCCATATTCCGCAGCATCCCAATCGGCGGGCGTGTACATGGGTTTAACTTCAATACCCGAGCGGTTCCGCACCGTCTTCCCATCCGGCAATTGTTTGTTATAGGCGGCTTCCCAATCTTCAAACCCAGGCAAGGCAAACTGTTCGTTCTGTGACATAGACCTGTTCCTTTTTTCTAAAGCTGACGCGCTGAATCGTTCTGGGCTTCACCTGCCAGCGACTGAACCGTGCCGACGATATCTGCCATATCTGCGCCGGGATGAAAGACGCGGGCGACGCCGGCATCCAGCAAATCCTGTTCTTCGTTGTCGGGCACAATGCCGCCAACAATGACCTTCACGTAATCCAGACCTGCGTTGTGCAGCTCCTTCATAAGCTTGGGCACCAGCAAGTGGTCCGTGGCCAGAGAGCTGACGCCAATCACATCGACGTCTTCTTCCATGGCCAGCTTGGCGACCGTCGGGATCTCCTGCCAGGGGGCGGTGTAGACAACTTCCAGTCCGGCATCACGTAAGGCAGCGGCGACAATCCGGCTGCCCCGGTCATGGCCGTCAAGGCCGATTTTGGTGACCAGCACTTTGGCGGGGCGGGTTAGATTTGCTTCCGAATTCATATCTGTGATCCTTCTTTCAACAAGGGATTCTTCATCAATTTCATTATTTCCCGGGCCACTTCAGCGGGAGACTTGCCGCCGGGCCGGTACCAGTTTCTGGCGGAATTCAGTGCGCCGATCAGGGTCAGGCGAAAGATCGTACGGTCGACGGACTCTGCCAATGGCAAGGCATCAACCAGTTCCCGGAACTGGCCTTCATATTCATCGCGACAGTTGATCAACTGCATCTCGCCGGAGGGTACATCTTCCGGCATCACCTTCAGAATAACTTGCGCATAATCGCTTTCATCCAGCAGCATTTCCGTGTGGGCGCAGCAGGCAGCTTCCAGCTTGGCCCACGGCGTTTCCACATCCTGACAAGCTGCGGCGACACGCTCGGTAATGCGGCGCACGCCTTCTTCATAGACAGATACCAGCAGGTCATCCTTGGAGGAAAAATGATAATAGACGGAGCCGGCCAGCATGCCGGCCTCCCGGGCGATTTCGCGCATGGTCACGGCATGGAAGCCACGCATGCGAAACAGGGCAGCGGCTGCGTCCAGCAACGGCTGACGGCGGTTATCCTGTCTCGGTGCTCGTTGCTGGCGAGGGGCGGTCTGGGTTGTCATGATCAATCCTAAAACAAACGCTTGTTTGGTATAGCATTGCCGACATAAAACCGTCAAGAAATACGTCTGATTTCACAGAATATGCCCAAAAATAGAGTGCAAACCGCGGACATTTCGTCTCAAATCACGGACATTTTGTGCCATTCAGGGGCATTTGAGGCCAAAATCCGACCTTTTACCCATCAAGCTGAAGTGCGCTGACCGAAATTCTACTTGCTGAATTCTGTCGCCGCTTCGATGAACGTATCGACCATACTTTCGTCAGTACTGAATCCGGTAACCAGGCGAATTACGATGTTATCGCCGTCCGTGGTCCAGCGATAGAAAAGATGGCCAGCTGCTTCCATGGCTTCGATGACAGCAGCGGGCAGGCCAATGAATATTTCGTTGGCCTGAACAGGCGCAAACAATTTTCCGCCAGGCAAGTCTTCCAGGGATTTTGCCAAACGTGCGGCGAGGCCATTTGAATAGCGCGCATTGTTGAGCCAGAGGTCGTCCGCAAGATAGGCTTCGAGCTGGGCCGAGAGGAAACGCATTTTGGAAAACAGATGGCCACCGCGCTTGCGCCGATAGAGAAAATTCTCAGCCAGTTCTTCCTTGAAGAAGACCACGGCTTCGGCTGCCATGGCACCGTTCTTGGTGGCACCAAAAGACAGAACATCAACGCCAGCCTTCCAGCTCATTTCCGCAGGCGTGCATCCAAGTGACACCAGCGCATTGGCAAAGCGGGCCCCGTCCATGTGATAACCGAGATTATATTTATCGGCCACAGCGCCAATGGCGTTCAACTCGTCGACATTGTAAATAGTGCCGAGCTCGGCGGCCTGGGTAACGGACACGGCGGCTGGTTGGACTGCATGCTGGAATCCGATATGGGCCGAGGCTAGTTTGCCCTCAAGTTCTGCCGCGGTGAATTTGCCATCGGCATCACCAAGCAACACAAGCTTGGCCCCGCCGGTGTAAAATTCCGGCGCACCACATTCGTCAACTTCGATGTGGGCTTCATAATGGCAATAGACCGAACCATGAGACGGCGTCAGGGACGCCAGCGATAAGGAATTCGCGGCAGTGCCGGTGGCAACTGGAAACATCCAGACATCGGTTTCAAAAATTTCGGCCAGACGCGACTGCACACGGGCTG
>Ga0233449_1004030_pt1 | contig 10261 bp, 8 predicted proteins | sample SI_124_October20_FD_183012 | JGI IMG/M metagenome (GOLD analysis project Ga0233449, IMG submission 183012) | Seawater microbial communities from Saanich Inlet, British Columbia, Canada - SI_124_October2016_200_MG | ecosystem: Environmental > Aquatic > Marine > Inlet | place: Canada: British... | reverse complement strand
TAATGGTCGACTAGTTCTTTCTTCATTGTATTTTCATACTCGTCATCGTAACACTTATCATTAAACTCTGGATTAAGCATTAGATGCATTGCCAAGAGGTCATATGCTGGAGTCAGAGAACTATTCATATCATCAATATACTCGATGAAGTTATCCCTCGAACTATCTATATCATCTAGAGAAGATATCTGAAAGTCTGAATCCTTGTAATAATTATTGGTAATCAAAATAACAACCATATAAATATCAACAAGTGCTTCTTTCATCTTATACCTATCCTTAAGTGATGTCATGTTATTCATAAATTCTTCACATTGACGCTCAATAATAACAAAATTACAACTTTCTTTAAAATCTTTCAATTTATCTTCACTATCTTCACCCAGATAATTCTTAGCGGTAATCCAATTGGCATTAACTGTAACGTTCTCGCAATAAGGAGAAGTTGGAGGTACACGACCAACCAACAGGTCAAATGCCTTGTTCTTCACACGAATTGAAAACTCAGATGGTAGACTATTAACAATGGAACTAGTGAATGGTACTTTTCGTGAAAGTCCAGTAGTAATAGAAATTGTAGGTACATTAATCAAAGAAGATTCTTGGTCCTTAAACTCTTGGAGTAGTTCTTCAGAATTAAATGATTTGCTTAGATTTAGACTATTATCAGGATTACTAATGTCACCCATGATAATTCGCTTTCCAAATTTGTTGTTTTGAAAAAACTGTTCTCCAATATTAGAGAGAGGAGCAATTTGAAGAAAAACATCGAAATTGTAACCCTTCATCTTCTTTAGCTTTTCAGCAGGAAGAAGATGAAATGTTGTTGAATTAATCTTAAAGATATCATTATCATATTCAGGAAAGTATTTTTGAAAAACTTTCTTTCGGTCCATGCCAGTCATTCCTGAAGAATGGATACCTGGGGCAAATGCAATAAAGATATTACTAAAACCTTGTAGTTTATTCTTTGTCTTTTCGATTAGAAAATAAAGTGCAATCTCATCATCAAAATCTTCATCAGGGTCGGTAATAATTACACAAGTCTTTCCTGTATTTTTAACTGACTTTCTATTCATATACATAATAATTGAATTAAAGTAGTAACAGATGCCGAATCCTACAATAAAAGGCACGAATGGTACAAGGTACGAGTAGTTTACTTCCATATTCTTAGTGATTGAATACATAAATTAAAGTATATATTAAGTTAAAATATATAATTTTCAATTTTTATATTGAATAGTCTATTTAATATATTAGATACAAAATAGACTAAGAAAAGTTGTAACAAATAAAAAGGTAGTAAGTAACCCATAAATATTAGTTGGATCATAAGTCAATATAATAGATAATAGGACCATAATATATGCTTTTTAATTTTTTTCAAATATTCTCCAAAGTACCTCTCTCGAGAAAGTGTTATTTGTTTCATTAAAATATATAATAGTTAAAAAAATTGAATTATTTTTATCTTATAGTCAAATAAATTATATTTTATGGCCGAAGATTGGATTTGTTCAGTATGTTTGGAAGGCAATCCCGAGGATTGTCATACCTTGCCTTGTACCCATAGATTTCACACTAGTTGTATAGTTGAATCTTTAAGACGCAGTGGACCAGAATGTCCTTATTGCAGAGGATTACCACTTGATCCTCAAATTAATTATATTGAAGATGTACCAGCGACAGATGCAGATGTACCAGCGACAGATGCAGATGTACCAGCGACAGATGCAGATGTACCGACGACAGATGCAGATGTACCAGCGACAGATGCAGATGTACCGACGACATATGCACCAATTGATTATTTAAATAATAATAACATTATTAACGCACATGGCATTCCGCCACATCCTAACGATATAATTTATAATTTAAATAATCAAACATTCGCATCAATTCACACCTGTATGAATATTATTACACTCAACATTATAGACCCAGAAAATATAAATAATGATATTAGAACACAGTTACAATATCATATTTTAAGTAATATTAACAATTTTAGTAATAATTTCATTAGACAAACTGTTACTAACTACATTATGGATTCTAATATGACCGATGATGAAAAAAATGTATTAATTAATATTATTGAGGAAACAATAAACGAGTATAATAATATGATGCATTTAAATGAGAATGATTTAGGATTATTAGAAGCTTTTGTAGGTAATAATAATGTTAACATCCATCCTGATAACGTAGTTAACTTGTTTATAAATTGTTTTCATGAAAATATTGATGAAGAAATTCTGAACCAACGACTTCAAAATTTGATAAACAATAATATTAATATTCTAAATGATAACAATGTTAGAGAACATCTTTTAAATGGTATTCGAAACAGGGATAATCTTTCAATAGAAAATAGGAACGATTTAATTAATCGAATTATTACTATACTTGAACCTCCCACTGTTGTACATCAATAATTTTATTTAATCGAATCTAATTAACTATGTTAATCCTTTTATTTTATACATTTACTTTATTGGTAGAAACTTGGGTTTTGTCTTCATACTTCACTGATTTTTTACCACACTTGCAGCATAAAATATTAATAAAAAAGACAGACCAACATCTAGCAAGTTTTGTAACAAACTCAGGACAACAAGTACAACATCCTTTAGATTGATAACAAGCACATCCATGTGGGCCTTGACCACACCTATCCGTGCATAAACAACCACCAACACATCCATCTTCTAATTCTCGTTCAGTAACAACACCGTCTTTATTAATGTCTAATGATTCGAGTGCTTCATCTGCAACCCAATCTACTAAGCTAACAACTGTATCAGTATCTTGGCAAAATTTCTCAAGTTGTTTTCTTTGATTTTCACCTAATACTACCTTAACATCATCACTATTTAAAGTAGTCAATGTAACTGATAGAATAATACCAGCTTTATCACCAGGTTCAACATTAGCTAAAGCAGATGTTAAAGATTTAACTGATTTAATTAACTTGTTAACTTCGCCAGCAACTTTAATGCAATCCTCATTACTTAAAGGATGTAATGCATCTATATTTAAATTTTTAATTACTGTTGCAACTTGTTGATTTAATTCAATAATACTCTCCTTATTGTCCTCAACAAAATTTAACGACATATCTATAATATTATTTATAATTTATTTTTAAATAGATAATTAAAGTTATTTTTAAACATAAAAATGGCATGAAATGATATGATTGGTATCTATTTCATCTGTAAATAATCAATCAAAAATATAAAATTATATGAAATTAATTTTAAGGAAATACCGTCAACAAAATGACACATATAGTTGATAAAAAAAGGTAGAACATACAATATATTTTATTCTGTTAGTAAAAGTATTTTAAAAGTTTATGATAAATTATTTTAATGGACCTAATAAGTACAGCTTCTAGTGAAGAAATTGGCAAACAGTCTTTGCCTATATATTATACTAAATTTGATTTACTAATATTGGGTTTAACAAATCATACTATTTTAAAAATCAATAATAATAATAATATAATAGGATATCTTGTTTATAATACTGTTAAAAAAGAAAAAGAATACATATAATGTCAATTGGTATTTTAGAAGAATATAGAAGAAAAAATTATGGTTCTAAATTAATTGAACATCTTAAAAATACTGATAGTGATAAAATATCATTATATGTCCAAGTAAATAATACTAAAGCTATTAATTTTTATCAAAAAAATAATTTTAAAATTGATAAAAAAATAGTTGATTATTATGAAAATCTTAAAGTAAATGATGCCTTATATATGGTATATGATAACAGTACTTAAGAAATAATAATTATTTTTCTTGTTAAAACAAAAAATTCAAGATAAATAAAGTATTCATCCCCCGTTCAACATCGTTTGATATTTGATGGCGACAGGTTGAATATAATATTTAAAATGAATCTAATTTACATATTGTTTTAAGATTAATAGATGGTAATTAAACATTGAAATTTTGTTGTAGGGGTTGTGTGATTCCATTCATTTGATTCCATAATATAGAATCTGGTATTCTAATAAAAAAATGATTATTAGGATGTATTTCTTCTGCGTATTTAATACAAGAGAAACATATATTATAATTTCCACAATTACCACACAAATATCTAATACCAGTTATATTTTTCTTTTGACAGTTATTACATGTTATATTAACATGAGTTATTTCAGAATATTTCTTCCTAGAAATATTATGTGACATAGTTTCTACTTTTTTTTCTAAACTATTAAATTTTGTTTCTAAATCTTTTAATCTTGATTCAGTGCTTTGTACATCTGTAGTTACTCCATTTGCAAAATTATTCCATCCTTTGGAAGCATGATTTGAAGAATTATTCCAATCAGAAGAATTCATATATTATTAATTATAAAAATTTTTTTTTAATTAGTTTTTTTTAATTAGTTTAATATTAAAATAAATCTAATTATATATAAATATTATGGAATATAAACACAATGGTTTAACAAAATCAGAAACTTTTGGAAATACTAATAATTATATACTTAAAGTTAATTCGAGAGATAGAGATATAACTAGAGAACCAAATCCATTTAATTTTAAGATTAAATTTAATAAAACAAGTGGTAAATATACTACCTACTATGAAAAAGGATATTTTGGATCGGGTAATATATGGAAAAAAAATGATAACAATCCGCAAAATAATTGGAATGAAGGGCCATATTATTATAATAAAACTTTCAATATAAATAATGGAGCAGTTATTGAGGACCCAATAGAAGAAATAAAAGATATTAAAATTTCAGAAATAGTAGCACCTAGATTTATTCCAGAATCTGAAATAGGATATAAATTGTATAATATTGAAGCGATGTCAAATCCATTAGACTCTTCTGGTATTTTCTTAAGAGGAATAGATAATACTAGTATTAAATATATTGACGAAACTGTTAATAGTATAAGATATCAGTTTTGTCAAATTGAAGATATGTATGGTAAAAAATACTTGTTATTTAATAATGTAGATGTTTCTAATTTACCAGAAGGATTAAAAAAGAATTATTATTTATTTAATGATTATTATACTGATACTTTAGTTTTAAATAATAAAATTTATAAAATTTATGATATCAGTAATGGATATATAAAACTAACAGATGGTAATCCGGGTAGTGTTCCTGAAATGGACTTTCTTAAAACTGATATAAGTTTAGCTAAATTTTATTATGATCATATTTGGTATCAAAAAGCTAGTGGTTCATTAACTAATATAACATTTGAAGATTCTAGAATTACTTTAGATCAATCTGCCGAATCATTAATAACAGTAGATTTAGTAAAAAATAGTTATATTGAAGTGTCATATCGAGAAAATTCTGGAGATAATTTAGATTATAGTTATTTTAAAATATCATCAGTTCAACATGAAATTAATCTTCAAATTAATATGAATTTTAGTAATGCAAATTTTAATTCTTCAAATAAAACAATTACTTTGGATAATCTTACATCTAGTAATGTTTCAAAAATAAAAGAGTTTGTAAATATAAATTCAATTATTGTATCTAACACTAATAATAATAATAATACATTAGCAATATCTAAAATTCAACAAGTTGGAAATTGTAAAATTATAATAAGTGTATCGAATAATTTAAATAATGAAGATTCAGATGCTACTATTACATTTAAAAAAATAATTACAAAAACATATCCATTTATAAATTTAACAGAGGCTGAAAATAATGAACTTAAAACATTTTTAAGTGATAACGGTAGTCCAGATTTAATAAAAAATAAAGTAACTATTAATGGTTCGTGGAAATATAATACTAAACCATCACATACAAAATACGAATATTATTTTAAACATATTAAACCAGGTGTTAGAGATTTATTAAATGAAAAATTATTTTATGTTTCTTTAGATCCAATTGTTCCATCTAGAAATTTAACAACTAATGGGAAATTAAATAATATTATTGGTACATTCTACCCTTCTACTCAAAGTAAAAATTATATCTTCTTAAGTGGGCAAAATAGACAACAATATACACATAGAAATTTACAAAATCTTAAAGAACTAAATTTTAAACTATATTATATGGATGGAACCCAAGTAGGAGAAACATTAAAAAATTATAGTTTGGATTATCTAGAATTAGATTGCAAACAAACAAATATTACTTTCTTAATTGATCAAGTAGATAGACACATGTCTTAAAATATGATTAATAAACAGAACAAGTAGTTGGATTAGGATAAAAATTATTCCTATATGTTTCTTTCCAAGTGTATTAATATCTCTAAAAGTTCGACAAGTAGCTTTTCTACCACGAGATATCCAATTTATTAATATGATTAAAAAATTTGAAATTTAAATATTTACTCAATAACATATAATACTTTTATATGGCCCTATTAGAAAATATAGACCCTGTAATACTTATTAATGGTAGTGAAGGAGAAGGAGGAGGCCAGATTCTTCGAATAGCCCTTGCTTCCTCTTTAATTACCCAAGTACCTATCCGAATTGTAGAAATTCGCGGAAATCGACCCGTACCTGGACTCAGTAGGCAGCATCTTGAAGTAGTTCGAGCTTGCGTACAATTAGGTGGAACTGTTGATGAAGAATATGATGTTGGAACAGAAACTATTACATTTCGACCAACAGGAGCTGACTTGAGTGACTTGTCAGAACTTCATATCAATGTAAATTCAGCTGGTTCCACCACTTTGATTCTTCAGGCGATTGTTCCTGTTTTATCACTTCGCGGAAAGCAATCAATTGATATCTATTTGCGCGGTGGCACAAATGTCACTTTTTCACCTTCAATTGACTTTTTTGATTTGGTTTTATCCAAGTATTTAGAACGAATGGGTTTGTCTATTGCAACTACAGTTGTTAATCGCGGGTTTTATCCTGTTGGTATGAGTTCCACTAGTGTTCCTGTTCATGTACGAGTTACACCATTTTTACTTTTACATGGTTTGTCAATTCAGGAGACATCAGATTTTGGTCCAATTGTCTCAAATATTGTTACCAATAGTTCGATGTCACCTGGAGTATTTCATGATACTAGTAGAAATATTTTTGAATCTCGACCTGACTTGATATCATGTTCTACGATAGAACCAATATTCTTTCATGTACCGGAATATCGAAAGACACGCTTGTTAGTTTTTTCTTCAGATAATACTCGCTATCCAACTCACCCGGATGGAGTTATTCTTAACACAAATACTCACACTCAGTTTAAGAAGAACGACCCTAAATTGAATCGATATGGACCTTTTCAAGCCACAGTTGAACCAATATTAGAAGCGATTAGTTTTTTAGATGTATCGACTACGGAAGTGTCTTATGTTGATTCACATTCAGCCAATCAGCTTCTTATTTTTGGGTTTATGGCTTATTCGACATCTGGAGAAACTACAAAGTATCGATTCAATTTGAGAACTATGGAACAGATTGTATCTGGTACACCTGATTTGCATTTTACAACTGCACTAGATATTCTGACCAAGTTTTTTCCTAAAGTTCCACATAAGTTTATCCAGATGAGTGCGGAAATTGGAGAGATTACAATTGGGAGTCTAGCTGAATGAAAATGAAAATAAAATTGAAATTGTAAACTAATATTATTTATTTATTTTATTATATGGACATACTCCACTATATTTTAATTGTAATTATATTTACCTTGATTATTATTAATAATTTACCAGGAATAAGAAAATATTACTATCCTTGGTTTTATTCTAATATGAAATCATTAACTAAAGATCTTCAAGGTAATATGAAATCATTAACTAAAGATCTTCAAGGTAATATGAAATCATTAACTAAAGATCTTCAAGGTAATATGAAATCATTAACTAAAGATCTTCAAGGTAATATGAAAAATAATACTCTTCCTAAACCTGTAGAGAAACCAGAGTCAACCAAGAAAGCTGAGTTCTATTCATCCTTCAATTTTAAACAGTTAAAATACATACAAACGAAACTATCTTGGAAATATCAAATAGCTATTATGAATCTAAATTGTAATCTTAACGTAGGAGCTATTTATCGTTCTGGTTGCTTACTTGGAATGAATAAATATGTTATTATGGGTAAAAAGATTTATTATCCACGATCACAAGTTGGACTAGACTATGTACCTATTGAATACCTGGATACTTTTAAAAATATTCGTGATAGATATGATTCTTCAACTATTGAAGATTTTAATATTAAAGTTTTTGAATCATATATAATGAAAAATAAATTAATTCCACTTATTATTGAACAAGGTGGAATTAATATATTAAATATTGATTTTGCTAAGAAAGAAAAACAACTTGATAAAGATGAGAGATATTTGTTTATTTTTGGCAATGAAACACACGGTGTACCATCAAATTTGGTAAGGTTGGCTAAAACCAAAAAATGGTTAATACTATCGATACCTCAATGGGGATGTGCACATAGTTTCAATGTATCTCAAGCGGCCAATATCATTATGTGGAAATATTATCAAGACAATATTAAAATAATGATTAATTAATTTAATCGAGTGCATATTTCAATACCTCTAACATTTTTTTTAAATGAATAGCCTCCACTGGGGATCGAACCCAGGACCTTTTGCTTACAAGGCAAACGCTCTACCACTGAGCTATAGAGGCTTTTTTAAAAATGGGGTCCAGGGGGAATCGAACCCCCGACCTCTCGCACCCAAAGCGAGAATCATACCACTAGACCATGAACCCTAGACTTGATGTCTAATATAATTATAAATATTTCTTTATATAAGTTTTTATTTCTTAATTAATATATATGAATGAACAAACTTATAAGAATAAACATAAATATCTTTATTTGAAATACAAAAAAAAATATTTAACATTGAAAAATGTAAAATTATTAGGAGGTTCAAAAACTGAACCATCAGAAGATATGGGTAATAATTATAAAGTAATAAATCCTGATGTTAGGTCTGTTGTAGAAAAAGCACGAGAAATAAAAAACGAAGTTTATGGTATACTTGAAAATATTAATAAAATAGTTAATTTAATAAATTCTAAATGTAAAGAATTATCAGATGATAAAGATTTTCAAACATTTAGAAAATGGTTTATCAATGGCAATATAACATTTGATGGTAACAAACCTGAATGCAAATATGTTTATAAAAGAACAGATGGATGTATTGCTTCATATATAGGATGTGTTAACGATGAAGGTCAATATCATGGTAAGGGTATTTTATTTACAAAATTTGGTGGGTTTTCAAATTCTGAAGTTTTAGAAGGGATATGGCAAAATGGAAACCCATCCAAAGATGAATTTTTTAAACATTACAAAAATAAAGAAGATTATAAAAAACATAAATTTTTTTATTGTGGAAATTTAACAATAGATTTTAAAAAAGAAGGAAAAGGTTCCATAATTTATACTTATGATAATTATTATGGCGAATGGAAAAATAATAAAATGCATGGTTTTGGAAGTATGAAAGTTAAAGATGCCAATAGAAATGGTTTCTGGAAAGGAAAATTTGACAAAAATTCTTTACCTTATGGTATATTTGATACTAAGAATAAATGCTGTAGATATGTTGGAGAATTCAGTACTTTTGGAAAGATAATTTATCAAGGAACTGGAACAATGTTTATGAATAATCAAATTGAATACGAAGGTCAATTTAATCATAATAATTATGAAGGATTGGGACTTTTTTATTTTACTAATCATGAAAAATATGAAGGTGATTTTGTAAAAGATAAATTTCAAGGGAAAGGTGTTCACTATTTTGAGGATGGATTAGTTAGATATAGAGGAGATTATGTAAATGGTAAAAAGCATGGAGACGGAATAGCAAACTATAAATATGAAGATGGTTTAAAATTATATCCACATAAAATAGATTTTGAAGATCAATGCTTTAGATCACAATATAATGGAATAAGTACAGAATTAACAGAGTTTAGTGATAAAAAAAAAGAACCAATGGTAGTTGTTAATTATAATGGATTTTTTAGAGAAAATCTTTTTCATGGTGAAGGAAAAATGGTATTAGTAAATGAAGATAAATTCGAAGGAAAATTTTTTTACGGAACTATACAAGGAAAAGGAGTTCTAAAAGATCGAACATCAGTTAAATATGATGGATTGTGGTTTAATAATCAACAAGATCCAGAGGGTGGACTAGAAAAAAATCATATGAAATTATTAAATAATGCAATAACTAAAGCAAAATCAGTAAAATGCGGTGAAGAGAAGACTAATAGATCAT
>Ga0233449_1004022_pt1 | contig 10274 bp, 11 predicted proteins | sample SI_124_October20_FD_183012 | JGI IMG/M metagenome (GOLD analysis project Ga0233449, IMG submission 183012) | Seawater microbial communities from Saanich Inlet, British Columbia, Canada - SI_124_October2016_200_MG | ecosystem: Environmental > Aquatic > Marine > Inlet | place: Canada: British... | reverse complement strand
CTCTCCGATATGATCGGCGCCCTGCAGGCCTATATCATCATGGGATTTGGCCAGGCGGTTCTTGTTGTCTGGTTCCCGCACGTGACATCCATAGTCGGCACCTACATCCTGGCCATGGCCTTTGGCCTGATCTATTCCGGCGTGATGGCCAACATCATTATCTGTTTGCGCGTCATGGTGCCAGCCCGCTATGCCGGGCGCGCCATGGGTGTGGGCGGCGCCTTTGCGCTGGGTGGGATGGGCTTCGGTGGCTTTTTCGGGGGATACCTGTTTGATATTACCGGAGGCTATTTCTGGTCCTTTACGGCGGCGGGCGCAATTGGCATTGTTAATGTCGCCGTGACCCTGTTGTTCCGTGCCCGCGTGATGCGGCAGGAGAAAGCAGTTGCATTGGCAGCTTGATATGACGATCAGGAGATAATCATGAATACCGACTGGCTGGGTAATCCGGTAACAACTGATAATCCTGCAACATTGCAGGGCATCGACGATTTTGGCCACGGCTTTCTGGCCTATGAAGAAAAAGCCCTGAATATCCTGGGGGCGGCTGATGCCGATCCTGATTGCGCCCTCGCCAACGCCTACGCCGCCATGCTGTTCATGTTTTCCGAAAACAGACAGGGGCCTGGTTTGGCGACACCCTTTATGGAAAAGGCCGAAGCCCGTGCTGCCGGCGCGACGAAACAGGAACAGCACGTTATCGCCGCGATCCGGGCCTGGGTTGATAACGATATTCCCAAAGCCATTGCCCTGACCGAAGACATCGCCAACCAGTACCCGCATGAACTGGCCATCATCAAGGCCGGGCAATATCACCAGTTCAATCTCGGTAATTCACCCGGCATGTTGCGCCTGATCAATCCAGTGCGTGACGCCAATGCAGATAATGCCTATGTCCACGGCATGACAGCTTTTGCTCTGGAGCAGTGCCACCGTCTGGCCGATGCCGAAGCCGCCGCCTGGAAAGCTGTCGACCTGCAACGCAAAGAACCCTGGGCCCATCACGCTCTCGCCCACATCATGCTGACCCAGGGACGCATTGAAGAGGGTATGCGTTTCTTTGATGATGTGCGCGAGACCTGGACCGACCTCAACAGCTTTATGTATACCCACAACTGGTGGCACGATGCTGTCTTTCAAATTGCCCGCGGCAACTACGACGCCGCCCTGAAGATGTACGACGAAGAAATCTGGGGGAAACTGAAAGACTACAGCCAGGACCAGATCGGCGCTGTTTCGTTATTGGCGCGCCTGGAACTGGTCGGCGTCGACGTCGGTGATCGCTGGCACGATGTGGCCGACTTTATGAAAGACCGCGTCGACGATCACGTGCAGCCTTTCCTGACTATGCAATATGTATACGGCCTTGCCCGCGCCGGCCGTGATGAAGCCGATAAGCTGCTAGAAAGCCTCGGTGACTTCGCGCCGAACGCCCCGGCCTTCCAGCGCCAGGCCTGGCACGAGGTCGCCTTGCCTGCCTGCAAGGGCCTGGTCGCCCATGCACGCGGCGACTGGCAATCCGCCGTTGATTATTTGCGTCCCCTCACAGGCCGATGGCTCGAAATCGGCGGCAGCCACGCCCAACGCGACCTGTTCGATCTGATGTATCTGGATGCCCTGATCAAATCGAGCGGATATGTGGCAGCATATAATATCCTGGAATTACGCAAGGGATGGGATGCGGACAGTGTGCCGAATAATCAGGCGCTGGCGATGGTGTCTAAAGAGCTCAACATTGGCGCATAATTAGAGCACAAAATGGATACTGGCCTTCGCCAGTATGACGAAGAAAACAAGTGCGGCGTTATCAAAAAAAGGCCGGAAATTTCTTCCCGGCCTTTCTTGTTTCGCAGTGTCTGTTGTCGATCAGACGCTGTAGTACATGGCAAACTCGATCGGGTGTGGTGCTTGTTCGAAGGCGATGACTTCGCCCCATTTGAGTTCAAGGTAACCATCGATCTGGTCGTCGGTGAAGACGTCGCCTTTTTTCAGGAAGTCGCGGTCGACATCGAGGCTGTCGAGGGCTTCACGCAAGCTACCACAGACGGTCGGGATATCTTTCAGTTCTTCTGCAGGCAAATCATACAGGTTCTTGTCCATGGCTTCGCCCGGATGGATCTTGTTTTCGATGCCGTCGATACCGGCCATCAGCATGGCTGAGAAAGCAAGGTACGGATTGGCGCCTGCATCGGGGAAGCGAACTTCAACGCGCTTGCCCTTGGGGCTGGTGGTGAACGGGATTCGGCAGGAAGCGGAGCGGTTACGTGCAGAGTATGCCAGCAACACAGGGGCTTCAAAGCCCGGGACCAAACGCTTGTAGGAGTTGGTCAGCGGGTTGGTGAAAGCATTCAGGGCCTTGGCGTGTTTGATGATGCCGCCAATGTAATAAAGCGCAGTTTCACTCAGGTCTGCATAACCGGAACCGGCAAAGGTTGGAACGCCGTCTTTCCAGATGGACTGGTGAACGTGCATGCCAGAGCCGTTATCGTCGGCAACAGGTTTCGGCATGAATGTCGCTGTTTTGCCATATGAATGGGCAACGTTGTGCACAACATATTTGTAAATCTGCATTTCGTCAGCCATCTGCAGCAGAGTGCCAAACTCGGTGCCGAGTTCGTTCTGCGATGGAGCCACTTCGTGGTGATGCTTCTCTGTGCGCAGACCCATTTCACGCATAATCGTCAGCATCTCGGCGCGAATGTCGGCCATGCTGTCGACAGGTGGGACCGGGAAGTAACCGCCTTTAAGGGCAGGGCGGTGACCAAGGTTGCCACCATCATAATGACGACCGGTGTTGTAAGGGCCTTCTTCCTGATCGATGGAGAAGAATGTGTTGTGAGACGCCGTATCAAAACGCACATCGTCAAAAACGAAGAATTCAGCTTCCGGGCCCACAAAGGCCGTGTCGCCAATGCCGGAGAAGTTGAGATAGTTTTCAGCGCGCTTGGCTGTGGAGCGTGGGTCACGGCTGTAACCTTCACCGGTTGATGGTTCGACAACGTCGCAAAAGATAATCATGGAAGACTGGGCTGCGAACGGATCCATTACGGCGGAGGTGACGTCAGGCATCAGGGTCATGTCACTCTCGTTGATGGCCTTCCAGCCCTCAATGGAGGACCCGTCAAACATGATGCCGTCGGCGAACATGTCTTCGTCCATAACCCGGACATCCATGGCCAGGTGCTGCCATTTACCGCGCGGATCAGTGAAGCGCAGGTCAATGTAGGTTATGTCATTGTCCTTGATTTCTTTCAGAAGGGTTTGTACGTCGGACATCTTTGAATTCCTGTTTATTATGCCGGTTTTACCAGCTGGTCTGTTTTGGGTGCTGGCCAGGCCAGCAGTTCGGATTGTTTAATTGAATTGTCAGCCGGACGCTAGATAGCTTCACCACCACGTTCACCCGTGCGGATGCGGATTGCGTCTTCTACCGACGTGATGAAAATCTTGCCATCACCGATACGACCGGTTTGCGCTGCCTGCTGGATGGCCTCCACGGCACGCTCCACCAGATTATCGTCCAGCACGATCTCGATTTTCACCTTGGGGAGGAAATCGACAACATATTCGGCACCGCGATAAAGCTCGGTGTGGCCTTTCTGGCGACCAAATCCCTTGGCTTCTGTCACCGTAATGCCTTGCAGGCCGATTTCATGAAGGGCTTCCTTCACTTCGTCGAGCTTGAAGGGCTTGATGATAGCCTCGATTTTTTTCATCAGTATTGTTTCCTGTAAACGAGCGGTCAGACCGGACAGCCTGACCAGAGACTTAATTCAGGTCGCGCGTGGTATTATCCGCACCCGACCTGTTGCTCTTGCTATAGCAGTCTTCATGCCAACTTTATTGATCGCGGAAATCAGGGGATATTTCCCCATCAGGCACAAAAACAGGCAGAATAATGCCTGTTTTTTAGGCAAATTGCCTGTTTAATGGGCGTTTTGGCCTATGCGAGAACCTCTTTCATGCGACGGACGGCTTCGCGGATATTCTCTGTTGAATTGGCATAGGAGAAGCGCAAATAACCCTCACCAAACTCACCAAAGCTGGTGCCTGAAACTGTGGCGACACCGGCTTTTTCCAGGAACAGGTCCTGAAGTTCACGCGACGTGCGGCCCGTGCCAACGATATTGGGGAAGGTATAAAACGCCCCGCCGGGTGTCGGGCAGCGAAAACCCGGAATGGAATTCAGTTCGTCAACGATCACACTGCGGCGCTCATCAAACGCGGCAACCATGGTGTCGACTTCACCTTGAGGCCCGTTGAGGGCTTCCAGGGCTGCATACTGGGTGGCAGCATTCACACAGGAATGATCGTTGATACAAAGCCGGGTAGCCAGGTCGATCAGGCTTTCCGGCCAGACCGAATAACCGATGCGCCAGCCCGTCATGGCATAGGTTTTGGACCAGCCATCCAGCAGGATCAATCGGTCGCGCAGATGCTCGTAGATCATCATCGAATGGTGAGGCTGGTTGTCATAGACCATGCGGCTGTAGATTTCGTCAGACATGATCGCGACATCCGGGTGGGATTGCAGGCCAAAGGCCAGTTTTTCCAGCTCCTGCTGCGGCACAACTCCACCGGTGGGGTTGGCCGGTGAATTCAGGATAATCAGCCGGGTGCGCGGCGTAATGGCCGACAGCACCTCATTGGCATCAAAGGCATAACCGTTCTTTTCGTGCAGCTTGATCGGCACTGGCGTGGCACCGGCAAAACGGATCGCACTTTCGTAAATCGGAAAACCCGGATTTGGGTACATGATCTCGGCCCCGGGTTCGCCAAACATCAGACAGGCAAAGAACATTGTTGGCTTACCACCAGGTACCACCAGAACATGATCAGGATTTACCTCAACCCCGCGCCGGGCATGAATGTCCGCAGCCACGGCTTCACGCAAGGGCAGGATACCGTTGGCCGGGGTGTAACCATGATGACCATCCGCCAGTGCCTTGCGTCCAGCTTCAACAATGTTCTGCGGTGTGGCAAAATCCGGTTGGCCAATACCCAGATTGATAATGCTTTGGCCTTTTTGAGCCAGTGCGGCAGCGCGCGCGAGAACCTCGAAGGCGCTTTCCGTGCCCAGACGGGCCATTCTTTCTGCAATAAACATGTTCAGCTTTATGCCATGCGCTGGGGCGTTCCGCAATTGTATGATATTTGATTGAGGGCAATTTTTGGAGGAATTGAAGGCATGGCTTTTTCTGTCGAGAACAAACGAACACTCATTACAGGCGGTACATCCGGCATTGGTTATGCCGTCGCCAAACGCTTTGCAGAAAATGGCGCAAACGTCATCATCAGCGGCAGACGCGATACTGGTGCTGAAATTGCTACCGAAATCGGCGCCCGGTTTGTCCGGGCCGATATGATGATCGACGCCGCCATTGAAGCTCTGGTAAACGCCTCCGTCGACATCATGGGTGGCCTTGATGTGGTTGTGAACAATGCAGGCATTGCCGAATCAAATGGCGGGATCGAAAAATCAAAACCTGCAGAATATGAAGATCAGACAAGCGTGAACATGCACGCGGCCTACCGGATTTTGCAACTGGTGCCGCGCCATATGCCTGCTGGCGGCTCGATTATTAATACAGCCTCAATTTCCGGCACCTGGGGGGAACCAAACCTTGCCATTTATGGCGCCACAAAAGCCGCATTGCTCAGTCTGACCAAAAGTGCTGCCCTTGATCTCGCGGCCCGGAATATCCGCGTTAACGCCGTAAATCCCGGCTATATTTACTCGGAAATCTGGAGCCATGGTGCCCCGGATGACCTCAGTCGTGTGATCGTACCTATGGGACGCATTGGCGAGGCTGACGAAGCCGCCGCCCCATATCATTTTTTGGCCTCGGATGATGCCAGTTATGTCACTGGCACCAGTATCACCGTAGATGGCGGTCTGACGACAGGACCGTCTGTCGCATCCATGAAGATGATGCGCAACGGGGCTTGACCTGGCGCTGCGGCGTTGGGAAGCTGTGCCGGATATTCTTTGAGTGGGGGAAGATAGTGTGAAATCTGCAAACAGTGTTTTGTCGAGCTATGGCACCACCGTATTTGAGGTGATGAGCCGGCTGGCGATCGAACATGGATCGATCAATCTGGGGCAGGGGTTCCCGGACGGCAATGGTCCGGACGATGTGCGCGCCGTTGCCCATGAGGCGCTGGACAGTAGCCCCAACCAGTATCCGCCCATGATGGGTGTCCCCGAATTGCGCCAGGCGGTAACGGCCCACAACAAACGCTTTTACGATATCGATTCGAACTGGCAGACCGAAACGATAGTGACATCGGGCGCGACCGAAGCCCTGGCTGCCGCGATGTTCGGGCTGATTGAACCGGGTGATGAAGTCGTCTTGATCGAGCCTTTGTACGACAGCTATATGCCGATCATTCAGCGAGCAGGGGGCATTCCCCGACTGGTCAGGGTTGAACCGCCCCACTGGACCTTGCCTCGGAAGGAACTGGCGGCAGCTTTTTCGAAAAAAACAAAACTGTTGCTGCTGAACAATCCGCAAAATCCGACGGGCAAGGTATTCGACGATGAAGAACTGGCCTTCATAGCTGATCTGGTTTGTGGTTTCGACGCCTATGCCATCTGTGACGAGGTTTACGAGCATCTGGTTTTCGATGGCTTAAAGCACAATCCCCTGATGAACCAACCCGGCATGCGCGAGCGTTGCGTAAAAATCGGCTCAGCAGGTAAGACATTTTCCCTGACGGGCTGGAAAGTTGGCTATGCGATTGCGTCCCCGGCGCTCATGGCACCGATTGCCAAGGCCCACCAGTTCCTGACTTTTACAACGCCGCCCAATCTACAAAAAGCGACAGCATACGGGCTCGGCAAGGACGACGACTATTTTCAAAGTCTCGCTGGTGATCTCCAGGCCAAGCGCGACCTGATCAAGACGGGGCTGGAACGGATCGGCTTTACCGCCATGGACTGCAGCGGCACCTATTTTCTGAATGCCGATTTCAGTGGGCTTGGGTTTATTGGGAACGACGAGGATTTTTGCCGCATGATTACCCTTGAAGCCGGGGTTACTGCTGTCCCGGTCAGTGCCTTTTATTCAGGGCCAGGCATCGATACTGTCGCCCGCTTTTGCTTTTGCAAAGAAGATGATTTACTGCTCGAAGCGATTGCCCGTCTGGAAAAGCACTTTGGAACCTGAATCCAGCACTTGACGATGGCTTTAGCCCGGTCTAAACAGACCTTCTCTGAACGATCCACGTCACCGATTTACCAACCCGGTGGCACATTGTGGTGGCTGTAGCTCAGTTGGTAGAGCCCTGGCTTGTGGTGCCGGTTGTCGCGGGTTCGAGTCCCGTCAGTCACCCCAGATTATGGAAAAAGGACTGAAAATCCGGACAATTGACCGGAATTCAGTCCTTTTTTTATGCTTTTTGAGAAAGTTACTCTCAGCAAAGTGAGTGGCGTAAACGGTCAGTTTGTGCTTTGAAGGACGTTCAACAATAAAGTGACAGATCATGACAAATTCACGCATGCTGAAAACAGGTATTATCGGGACAATCATCGCAGGAATATGCTGCTTTACGCCGCTCCTTGTCATCGTCTTTGGCGCCATTGGGCTCAGTGCGATCGTCAGCTACCTGGACTTGATTCTGTTGCCAGCATTGGCAGCATTTCTGGGGATTACGATCTATGCCTGGAAACGACGCGGCGATCCAGACGGTCCGGCGGTTGATCCCATGGAAGAGGGCTCGTAATGAATCAGCCTGTGATGACGCCAATTGCAACCGAACTGCGGTCAACCATCACCTGTCCGAGTTGTGGACATTCTGAAACCGAAATTATGCCAACGGATGCCTGTCAGTTTTTCTATGACTGCAAGGGCTGTGGTGAACTGTTGAAACCACTTGAAGGGGATTGCTGCGTATTTTGCTCCTATGCCACCGTTCCCTGCCCACCAGTGCAGGAAAATGGCAAAGGCTGTTGCTAGCGCGTTTCCAGTTCTATTGGTATCAACTTAACTGGCAGACCTTTCGACGTCGGCTGCCATCAGGCAAAAGATTTCAAACAACATTTGTGCACCAACATGAGCGGTCGTTGTATTCGCATCATATTGCGGGGCGACCTCGACGACATCGCCGCCAATAACAGGCAAACCTTTCAAGCCACATAAGATGGCCTGGGCCTCCCGCGGCGTCAGGCCACCGACTTCAGGCGTACCCGTTCCTGGCGCAAAGGCCGGGTCCAGGCCATCAACATCAAAGCTCACATAGACCGGCAGATCACCGACGACTTCACGGGCTTTGGCAATGACAGCATCAACACCCATGCGCTCAAATTCCTCAGCGTGAATAACTGTCATGCCGGCATCATAGGAAAACTCCCAAAGAAACTCGGCGTTGCCGCGAATGCCAATCTGGATTGTATGTTCGGGGTCAATCAGACCATCCAGTGTTGCCATGCGAAAGGGCGCCCCATGGTGAAACTTGCTGTCTTCGAATTCACTGGAGGTGTCGCAATGAGCATCGATATGCACCAGGGCGACGGGCTGTTTTTCTGCTACCGCCTGCAAAATGGGCCAGGTGATTGAATGATCTCCACCGATGGAAAGTACACGCGCACCAGTCGCAACGATCTCTTTGTAAAATGCTGCAATGTCTTCGAAGCTGTCTTCCAGGCTGAAACGACTGCGGAAGGGCACATCGCCGATATCAGCGGCCTTGCATATGGTGTGCGGTGCCAGTTCCTGCACATGATTATAGGGGCCTATTCGTTCAATATCTCTTATCGCACGAGGACCAAAGCGGGCACCGGGCCGGTTGGTCACCCCCAGATCCATCGGCACGCCGATCAGCGCGATATCCAGACCTTCCGCATTTTCACGAAGCGGCAAGTCAAGGAAAGATGAAATACCGGCGTAAGGTTTGCTACGAAAGTTTTCATCAGAAAACAGGGCATCGGCAACATCCTTGAACTTGCCGGTGATACCATCGCTACCCTTGGCATCCGCATATTTTTCGCGCAACGCCCTCAGCTTTGCTTCGTCCATCTAATTCTCCGTTGCCGTCGGATCAGGTGCCAAACCCATTCCTCTGATGCCAGTCTGCCAGGGGCTCGTCCGGGTATTCGTCAAATTCCTTGTCGCCTTCATGAGTGTCTACGGGCACCCAGTTCGCCTTCGATCCGAGCATCATATGAGAAATAGACGGGGCTTTGGGCAAGGGAGTGTCTATCGCCGAGGCAAAAGGATGAACCAGGTCTGGCCAGCGTGGGTCATAATTCCACAGCGCAGTACCGCACTTGCTGCAAAAACAACGATGCCCTACAGATTCTGTTTTCTCGCCCGTCTCCGCATCCGTGTCTATCTTGTGGTAGCGTGACAGGAATTCTTCGCCTCGAAGCTCAAGGGTGCGAAAATCACTACCGAGATTTATCGCGTATCCACCACCACCACCAACTTTGCGACAGACCGAACAATAGCACCGTAAAAATGGCACCGGGCTTTCCGTTTCAACACTGAAATGGATTGCACCGCAGTGGCAGGACCCTTCAAGCATCATGGCAAAATTCCAGGCAAAAGTTCGTTGGTTTGTCAGCGACTGTTTTTTTCTTGTTGATCTGTGTCGGCGTCGGCAGGGCTATCATCAGTCTGCTCTGGATCTTCCTGTTGAAAAACCTTGTGTCGTAAAAAACTGTCCGGATCTTCTGCATCAAATTCGTCATCTGCAGCACGGCGGCGAACCCGAATACCGGATTCTTCCTCGATGAGAGTTTCGTGGATAAGGTCAAGCCGTTTGGCAAGCTCTTCCCGACCTTGATCCCAGGCCGTTTCCAACGCGTCCAGTATTTTGTCCGTTAAACGGCGTTTCATTCCGTGCTTCCCCTTCAGGACCCGCGACCACAGTCGCCCTGACCAAAACCACCAAAATCAGTCTGAAACAAAATATGCATGCTTGTCCATCGGATTTGCCAAAGGTTTTGCTGCAGGTCGCGCAAACATCTTTCCCGCAGAAGGAGAATGACGCTACAATTCTGCCATGGACGAGGGGATGGGGAGCAATATGACGACCTCTGATATCGCAACGCAGGTTGCAGAAGCGAAATCCGGACCTGTACAGACGGCAACAACAGTTTCGCCGGAAGCTGTTATTGAGATTGCGCGTGCGCTGGCAGTGGAAATGCATCCGCATAAGGCAGCAACGTTGGATATCACCCTCGACAGTTCACTTGAACTGGATGTGGGCCTGGACAGTCTGGGTCGGGTTGAATTGTTGATGCGTCTGGAAAAGGCTTTTGGCGTGCATCT
>Ga0233449_1004021_pt1 | contig 10274 bp, 10 predicted proteins | sample SI_124_October20_FD_183012 | JGI IMG/M metagenome (GOLD analysis project Ga0233449, IMG submission 183012) | Seawater microbial communities from Saanich Inlet, British Columbia, Canada - SI_124_October2016_200_MG | ecosystem: Environmental > Aquatic > Marine > Inlet | place: Canada: British... | reverse complement strand
AGCTCACCAGCTATACAGGTCCTTATCCACCAAAAATATCCTGTATAGCTGGTGAGCTATCAACATTGAAACCAATATGAACAATAGAAAAATTAGAATCGAACTTGTTGGAGAAATATCATAGCCAAAAATCATTTGATACACGGCATAAAAAGGCTTAATAATGACTGATTTGGTAATCCCATGAACAATACCTGCAGTCATATCTATATTTAAATGGCCAATAATGTTTAACCAATTAAACAAGGTCCAAATAATTTTGGGTTTAATTGCAATCAATAAAATAAAAGATAATGGAAGCATAAATAAGGTTAGTCGCAATTTTATATTTTGAATTTTTTCAAATAAAAATATATATACTATGTAGAATGCAAATTGAAGTGCATTTAATACATAAAAGAAATATGGGCTAAATAATGCACCAAAAATTCCAACCATGAGCTTCTGGTTTGTATTGAGTTTTTTAGCCCAGTGAATTAAGCATAAAAAAGTAACCGTGGATGATAAAAAATAATAAGAATAATATCTGAAGTAGATGGTTTCTTGTAATAGAAAACTACTAGTTATTATTAATATGGAAAAAATTATCGCTTCATATTTGTCCCTGATGAAACACAGATACCAAAGAATGACACTAACCAGCGTAAATAGAATACTGCTGAAGCGAAGACTAAAAATATTTTCCGGTGTGATGGGACTAAATCTCTCAATTATCTGCGATACTATTACCCGATAGGGAATGGGTTTATGAATTTTTTCAATATCCAAAGTATAAAATTCATCACCAGAGAATGGTGTGTTTTTGCTTAAAAAATAAGATGAGCAAATAACTATAAGTATTGTGCTAATTAAATAGGGAAGTTTTACCCTAAAAGCCATAAAAGTAATTAAAGTTCAAATCTTCAATGTAATTTTCAACCATATTCAATGTATCTGGGCGGATATCAATAAAAACAGGTTTTGAGCCACACAAAACAAACGCATTTACTGTGGAAACAAATGTAAATAAAGGTATAATCATTTCCTCGCCGGGCAGGATGTCTAAAAGGATTGCTGCCATTTCTAAAGCGTAAGTACAGGATGTGGTAAGCAGAGATTTATTGACATTCAATTCTTTTTCTAAAAGGGAATTACATTTGTGGGTAAATGTACCATCATCTGATATATGACCATTTGAAAAGACCTGCTGTATATATTCAAGTTCATTACCCTGAATATCTGAGCGATTAAATGGGATTTTATTTATTTGCATTTAAATGGTATCAGAATGGTAATCATTTTTCCCATTAATGATAGACCATAACAATAGGTGAAAATCATCTGTATTCTAGTAACAATGAATCCTGGAATAGATATGATTATATGTGACGTTCCAAAGATTAATGATCCGAGAATGTATTATATTCATATGGAAACAAAAAAGAAGTTTGAAATATATTACGTAGCATTTGATATCCTTCGTTAGAAAATAAGGATGTTGTTTCTCATAAATTTTAAGTTTGCGAGAAAAAACGCCCATTCTCTAATTTGACAGGAGCATATCTTAGCTCTTCCTTGGCGAGGGAGATGTCTGCTGATTTTTCTAAGAGAAGGCGGGGGATTTGGTCCGGAGTGATTTGGGTTAAATTCATTTTAGAACAAATTGCAATGATCAGTTTTGCTAACCCTTCAGGAATGTGAACGATTTTCCGTTTGACATTGTTCATTTGCATTATTTTATTTATAAATTCGCAATAAGTCATTTCATCCGGACCGGACAAATTATATATTTTGCCGTAGACTCTTCTGTTATCGAACGATTTGATAATCATGTTTACAACATCATCCACATAAACTGGGGCAAGTTTATAATCACCTTTGCCAATGACAGGGATGATAGATTTCTTTTTTACCATTTCAATCAAACGGCCTATGGCATCATTGCTGCCACCTGTATACACTTCCGATGGACGATAGATAGTCCACTTCATATTGCAGGCCGTTACTTTATTTTCAGCCAACTGTTTTGAATGGCTATAGGCACCGCCTTCTTCGCCTATGGCGCGGGTACTTAAGTAAATAAAGTGCTGCCCGCACATTTTTTCAGCGGCGGATATTAAATTTCCCGTGCCCTTTACATTAACATCATAATATTTCTTTTTATCACGGGTATGAGTAACCGCGGCCATATGAATAATCGTTTCTATGCCATTGCAGGCCTTCATGAGGCTTTCGAGATCTAATAGGTCGCCGCGATATTTGGTAACGTAATAGGATTGTATAGGGCAGGGCGTTTGATGTATAAGCGTACGAACAAAGTGATGAATTTTAGTTAGTTCATCAATAAGCCGTTGTCCTATTTCACCGGTGCTGCCTGTGATGAGGATGTTCATAGTTTTTTTAATCTTGATCCGCTTCTTTTAATGAAATTTTAGAAACCTTTGTTCCGGTATTAAATTCTTTTAAGCGATAAACGATCAAGTTTTTTATGAATTCAATTATAGCTATAGCTTTTACAAAAGATTCTCTTTCACTTTTATAGAAACTAATAGGGAAACTACCTAATTTTAATTTTAGGTTACGAGCCCGAAGCATTATTTCTGCATCTATAAACCAATCATCTGCTTTTAAATCCATTTCCCGATATGCTGAACTTAAAAATGCCTTTGGTTTTGAATTAATGTCCCGATATTCCTTTTTATATTTTTTTAAAGGAAATAATAAAATGAAACAAACATTAAAAATATTAGAAATAAATTTTCGATAAATACCATCTTCTCGATCCACTCTGTATGTTTTGCATAAATCTAAGTTATCAGTCTGGAGTTTATCATAAACCCAAAAAACAAGATCTGGTTCAAATTGATTATCACCGTCAATTACGACTAGCACTCTACCATTAGCTTTCTCTAGCCCACTTCTCATATCCCAACCCATCATTCCTCCCTTAGGTTTGGACACAACTAAGCAATTATTCTTATTTATGGCATATTTGTTTACAAGCGCAGGGGTGATATCATTTTCATTCGGCCAATAATTAGCTACTAAGATTACCTCAAATTCAATTTTACGCTCATTACCTCTTGAATAGATACTTTCGATAAATTTTATTATTTCTTTACCTGCTTTATAACATAGAATGACAATGGAAATTTCAATATTTTTTTTTACCATTAAGATTTACCTATTATTTATGATCTCCATTTAAAACCATTGATATTATATCATTTGCTTCCATTGTTCTTAATAAATTGAGTTAATAATATTATTTGATTTTGAATCTAATTTAGCAAGTCTCTTTAATAATCTTATCAATCTCTCAGTCGCGGGGAATAATAATGTGTCGAATATTCTACTAGCGTTTTGAAAGTATTATGAACTGGTATTATCAAAGATATAATCTTATTTGTATTGCTCATATGTTAAGAAATATTTTCCATTTCCATAGAGCCCATATTGTTATGATATCCATGATAATGATATTTAGCATTAAGTAGTTATTATTAAAAACATAAGAATTGAAATTTGATTTTTCTGTTACTAAGATTAATAACATTACGTAAAAGGGCATCAACTTCTGCGGAGCAATTGTAGTCGGCCAAATTATAGTCCATGCAATAATTCCAACAAAAACTAAAATTGAGATAAATATCAAAGGATTATTAGATTTTTCACGGATTTTGACGAATACCCAAAATGGAAGACATAATAAAAAACAACCAACGTATCTGATGCTATAAAGACCAACTTCAATAATTGAGATAGGCACTCTTCTAATAATTGATGGAAAATATTCAAGTAGGTACTCTTGATAAGATTGTGGAAGAGTATCTTCCCCATTTTTCCCCTTATAGGTCCTAACTTCATCCCAATCAACTAAAGGAGCAAATAAACCTAACATTTTATTATTTGAAACCATTTGTGAATAAAAACCCCATTGAACCCAGCTAAATTCTGGATCATCTGTTTTATAAGTCCCTGATTTATCTGCATATGAAAAAAATAAAAACTTTGGTATATATGTTCCTTGATTATGGGAAAAATTTTTATTTATTATTTTAGGGTAGTTAAATAATAATACGATCAAAAGACTAATAAAAAAACTAATTATAATTGGATTAAATAAATTCTTCATTTTCCAACCGTCTCGATAAATTAAAAAAATATATAAGGATAAAAATAAAATTGGGAGATAAATAATGAAATGCGGTCTGGACATGATACAAATGGAAAAAATAATTATCACGAATATTTGATTTATTTTTTTTTTCTTTAAATATAAATAGCACTCTGAACATATAATAAAAAAACTAACTGCAAAAAAACTATCATTGGTACCATAAAACATACCTCCTGCAGTACCAATTATCATCAAAAAATGTACCATAAATATGCTTTTATCATTTGTCTTTAATAATTTTTTTCTAACAAATACATAAAGAATTAATAAGAAAACAATTATTGCATTTGCTAGCCTGAGTGACATGGATATATCATTCAAAAAATAATAAATGAAACTTGAAAAAAGGGTAAATGGGATAGAGATACCATTAATCACTGATATTTTATACCCATTTTCTAGAAAATAATTCAAATCCCTAGTAAAAAACGATTCATCTCCCAAATATGGATGAGCCAAAAATATACTATCGATAAAACGAATAATCAAATAAGCAATAGAAATAAAAAGAGAAATATTAATGATAATATTATTAATATTATTCTTAGAAAATAATATCTCCAATTTTGTATCTAAATAATTAAAAAGTTTAATCATGGTTTATAATTCGTCTTCAAATATAAACCTCGGCCTTTTCTTGATATCTAAGAAAATACGAGAGATATATTCACCGAGTAAACCAATCGATAATAATTGAAGGCTGCTAAATATCCAAATTGGCAAAACAATTGATGCCCATCCCGGGACAGCCAATTCGACAACATATTTTGTGTACAAAACATAAATTACATAACAAAATGATAAAATAAGTGAGACTCCCCCTAAAACGATTAAAAACCTTAATGGTGCAATTGTAATTGATGTTAATCCTTTATAAGCTAATTGAAACATTTTTAATTTTGTATATTTTGTTTCTCCAGCAATTCTATTCTTTTGTTCAAATTTCACAATACTTGATTTGAATCCCAACTCCGGGACTATTCCTCGAATGAAAATATTATTTTCGCTATATTCTAATAATGCTCTTACAGATTTTTTTCCCATTAATCTAAAATCAGCATGTCCTTTAACTAGATTACCACCAAGATAATTAATAAATGTTGTATAAATATCACCAGTCTTTTTTTTAAATAATGAATCTCCTAATCTATTATTTCGTACCCCAAAAATAATTTCAACCCCCGAATAATGTTTATCTATCATTTCCGGTATTGCATTGATATCTTGTTGCAAATCAGCATCAATCGTTACAACATAATCACATTTATTATTAACTCTTGTCAAACCGGCAAGCAAAGCATTTTGATGCCCAAAATTTTTTGAGAGTTTTAAGCCACTTACATTCTTATTTTCTGAACATAATTGTTTTATAATAGGCCAAGTTTCATCTGTACTGCCATCATCAACATAATAAATATATGAATTAGAGTTAATTAATAAATTATCAATAAGCTTGTTCAAGAGCGTGAGCAGTTCACTATTTGTTTTTTGTAGTACTTCTTGTTCATTCATACAGGGAACAATTAGTGCCAAACATTTATTATCTTGTTTATTCATAATAAATTTTATTTAAATATGAATTATAAATTAATACCAACTTTCCAAAATGATCTACTACCAACCACTTCATCTTCCTAATCCAAATCGACCTATCATTTTCTCTCTATTTCCTTTGCTAGTATAAATAGCATCTCCCCATCTTATCTGGCCTGATCTAGCTTCATTAATATTATAAATTCATAGCCAAATATTACTAAATAATCTGCAATTTTAAAATATGTTGTATGATTTTCATAAAGTGGGACCACCTGCCATTCGATATATTTTTTATTAAATTTTGTTTGAAATTATTTTTAAAAAGAAGCTCTAATTTCTCATATATTTGGCCTTATGAGAAGCCCGATTCAATTACATTATAATATATCTTTCAATGAATAAACTATCAAATAACAGTTCAGGCAATATTCCATTTCCAATAATAATTAACATTTTATTATTTACCTTTTATTTTCTAATATCTTCTGTAACACCCTATGTAGCTGATGATTTCAGATATAAATTGAATCCCCTTAATTTTGAATTTAGTTTCAAAACTATCCCTGAAATTTTCAATTTTCAAATTTGGCATTATTTTAATTGGGGAGGACGAATTGTAGCACATACTTTTGTTCAATTATTTTTAGTCCCAACAAAATTATATTTTAATATTTTCAATGCTATTATACAAACTCTTCTAATTAATACAATTTTTTTCTATGCTTTTAATCGAGTACCATCTCGTACTAAAAAAGACGCATCATTATTATTATTTATCAATTTACTATTATTTCTTGGATTTTATAAATATACTGGAATGAGTATATATCTAACATCGACAATTAATTACACATGGATGCATTTATTTACACTACTCTATTTTGTACCGCATTGGAACTATTTTATCAATGGGCAAGACTCCGAGTATAGATATATTTTCCTTTTCCTTGGAATAATTATTGGATGTACAAATGAACATGTATTTATTGCTCAATTATTTTTCTTTATAGTGATATTAATCCTTAATAAAAGATTCATCATCAATAGTTTACCCAAATTTTATTATCATAGTTTTAGCGGAATAGTTTTAGGTGGATTAGTTTTAATTTTATCTCCGGGAAATATTATTAGAGCAAATACGACTAAATTCAAATTAACATTCAGTAGCATTATTGATTATATAATTTATGATCTTACTTGGGTTATTAATTATATTAAACCATTCTGGTTAATAATTATTCCACTCTATACGTTCTACTATTTTTTTTATAAACCAAACTTTCAAATAAAAAGTTCGCATATTTTTATCTTATTGATTGGAATCATTTCTTCAGCTGCCATTTCGATTTCTCCAAGTTACCATAGTGGTACTAATTTATTTTTATATATTTGTATGATTACTTTTGTTCTTTCCTTAATAAAACCTTCTTTATTGCCAGATATTTTTCTTCATACCATGTTAATTTTTTCAATTTTATTATTTTTATATCTATATAGTAATCACTGTAATATTAATGAATATTTTAAACGGACTGAAAATTCAATTTTATTACAAAAAGAAAATGGTAATGAACATATATTAGTAAAAAAAATCAATATTCAAACCAATCGACTCATTAGTTACTATGCGATAGAAACTGATTCTAGTTTACCTCGGAATAAAAACATTTCAAGATATTATAAAATAAAGTCTATTAGATCTGGTGATCAATAGAGACTCTCTTTTTTAATCTAAATAAAATCACTATTTCAATAATTATTTTATAAAAATCTAATAACTTTATTTTAGATCCATCTTTATGAATCCACTTCTTAAGAGGATATTCATACAGACTATCATTTACTGCCTTAATTTGATCCATACGTATTAAAAGTTCAACATCAAATAACCATTTTGTTTTAAAAGGTCGTGGAAATATAATTTTACAAATTTCAATGTTAAATAGTTTTGCCCCACATTGAGAATCATATACTCCAATTCCATTCAAGGGACCAAAGGATAATATTGAAGTAACAACTCTACCCAAAATATGTCTAAGACTTTTTCGTTGAATATCACTGCCTAATTTATAGATACGTGACCCAATTACTGATTTTATATTTTTATCGTTTTGGAAATTCAAAAGAAATTCATGAATTTCTTCTAATGATGTAGATAAATCAGCGTCCCAGTAACCAATAAAAGAATATTTTTCTTTGATTAATTGTAATACACCCTGTCTTACAGCCTCACCTTTACCTAAATTAGATTTGAAATTAATAATTTTAGCATTCGAATTTTGATAAACTATTTTATTAAGAACACCAATCGTATTGTCATTACTTCCATCATTTACAAATATTAGATTAATGAATTTATTTTGATTTAAAAATGAGATATAAGTTTTTACACTTAACCTATATTCTTCATTATAGCAGGGAATTACAATTCCAACTAAGGTATTTTTATGTGCATCTATCAATATATGAAAATTAAATGACGATATTATTAATATATATATATAACTGGCGATTAAACCCTTGAATCGAAAAATATTTTTCCCAAATAATTCGATTTTTTTGTTGTAACTCCATAAAATCAGTATTGCTAATATTTTGATGAAATTCTAAAATTTTATTACCTATATTTTTTTTATTTGATTCTTCTATCCAAATACAATGATCTTTCCAATTTATTTTATCTTCAAATGGCAATACACAATCTGTATTCACAAATATTGGGATTCTGCCTAAGCATAGAGTTTCATAAAATCGGATTGAATAATTGCCAGCCCCTCTCATACAAATTGAATAATCATTATTTACTATATTATTTATAAACTCCATTCTCGCCTTTCGATTATTATCTCTTATTCCAAATGCAAATCTATTTCTAATCATAACATTTGAATTAATTCTGGCATCGTTCATTATTTTTTTAAGAATTTTTTTTCTTTTTATTAAATATGGAATTATTAAAGAAGGTTCAAAAATGCTTTTTTTAATAAAATAAATAAATTGTAATAACATATTTTTAAATATTAATAAAATAAGTTTTATTTTTGGATACTCAGCTATTCCAATAAAACCTACAGATGGGATCAATAATTTTTCTCTAATAACAACTTTTCCAGAAAAATATTTATCCAATAAATCAATTTTCAAATCACCTGGCATAATAAATTCATTTATTTTATTATTAGATTTATATCCTGAATATTTTATTAAAATACAATTTGATTTACTATAATTCACATCATTATCTCCATCAACCCAAATGACAACCTTTTTACAAAGTTTATCCATTTTATTAACAAATGAATCCACTAATTGCATCTGATTATTATTAATATAATAATTTAATGTCATAGGAAGGAAACCCACATCACCTTCATTTGGATCATCCGTTAATTCAAAATATGTTTTATAAAATTGAAAATCTTTTTCCCATTTTGGCCATTCGGATGTTCCGTCTCCCCAATAAGCTCTAATTGGGTAGACTAAATGATTTACCCAATCCTTTTCTTTCCCATGGCCTTTTTCAGTATATACAAGAATGGGCTTAGACACTCGATTGAACCCTTTGAACTGAAGACCCAAATCGATTAGCCATATTAATTATCCAAAATGTAATAATATCAAATCCATTTATTTTAGGTCCTATTTTTTTAGCTTTTTGAAATGCGTCTTGGATGGGAATTAAGGTCCAAGATGCTCCCCATTTTAATAATGTACCAGTTGAGTTAATTCTTATTGGATAATGAGAATACATGTTATTCCACTTTTTACGGACCAAATAATGGGCACGCCCATACATATAATGTTGATGTATTAACCCATTCCACGAAGGGCGATGTAAATGTTTTACTTTTATATCAGGTATAAATATAACATCCCAGCCTTTTTGAATCGCTCGCCAGTTATAATCTACATCTTCACCTCTAAATAAAGTTTCATCATAATTACCGACCGATTCAATGACTCCTTTTTTATAGGAAGAATTAACGCCGGGAACTGAACGAACTTTTTTAGTTTTTGTATGATTAGGGAATGTTGCAATATCTGCAATTCGAGATAAATAAGTTTGTCTACCGGCATCAATCACATTGCCACCAATTACACCTGTATTCGGATACTTTTGATGATATTCTACCATTTTGGAAACCCAATCAGGAAATGGACGAGCATCATCATCCGTTTGAATAATTATATCACCCTTACAATGTGGTAAGCCAATATTCCTACTAGTCGCTAAATTTTTATTTTCAGTTTGGATAATTTTTAAAGCGGGGAAAATCTTTTTCCATTTAACTAAAGATTCCTGGCAATTATATTTCCCACCACCATTTACTACAATGATCTCATCTGGTTTATGAGTCTGATGATTAATGATAGCATTCAAGGTACCATTGATTAACAACCCGCGATTGTATGTACAAATAAACACTGTATTTTTCACTTAAAGTTACCCAATCCCAATAATTAGATTATGATAGTGTGAAGCCATACTTTCGATTGAAAAATTTTCATTCACAAATATTTTTCCAGATTTTCCAATTTTTTCTCTTTTATGGGTATCAAAATAACCTAATAGTTTTTC